>FWPU01002620.1_pt1 | contig 48725 bp, 44 predicted proteins | sample 2228361 | NCBI WGS metagenome assembly FWPU01 (sample SAMEA103939777, study PRJEB20133) | metagenome | reverse complement strand
AAGCCCCCCGCTCTCCCCTGGCAGGGGAGAGCGGGGCGGGGGTGAGAGAGGTCCAGTGAACATGGGACGCGGCTGAACGCGAACAGGAAGAAAATCTGCGTTCATCCGCGTCCATCCGCGTCCTGTTTTCACCCGCCGTGGTGACGCGCACGGCATGGCCATCTGTCCTGAAGCGCCCGCCTTGCCGTTGGCCTGGCGGCGTTTCTGTCGTATGGCTGTGTGATGGCCGATCAATCCGTTTAGGTGCGACGGCAATCTGGCGTTGGCCGGTCTCCCTGGCCTGTCAGCCAGAAGAGGCCGGCCGAGTCAACAGCCTGACTTATTCCTGTGAACCCTGAATTTAACGGTACGGCATGAATACGCCCGACAAAACGATTCCGGCAAACCCGGAAGCAGAAGAAGCGGTCCTGGGCTCGCTCCTGATTGACCCGGATGCGATCATCAAGGTCGCCTCGTTTCTGCGACCGGATGACTTTTACCGTGAAAAGAACGCCTGGATCTATCAGGCCATCCTGGACCTGCACGAACGGCGCGAGCCGGCGGATTTCGTCACCCTGGTGGATGAGCTGGAGCGCCGCGATCAGATCCAGCAGATCGGCGGCACGGCCTACATCACCTCCCTCATCAACAGCGTCCCGACGGCCGTCCACGTCGAACACTACGCGCATATCGTCGAGCGCACGGCCACCTTGCGGCGGCTGATCGGCGCGGCCGGGCAGATCGCCGCGCTGGCCTACGAAGAAGCTGAAGACGTGGACGAGGTGGTGGATCGCGCCGAGCAACTGATCTTCAATGTCTCTGAGCGGCGCATCCACCGCGACCTGACGCCCGTACGCCAGATCATGCACACCGTGGTGGACCGGCTGGATTACCTCCATCGCCATCGGGGCGAGCTCCTCGGCGTGCCGTCCGGCTTCAGCAAGCTCGACAAGCTGCTCGGCGGCTTCCAGAAATCGGACCTGATCATCCTGGCAGCCCGGCCGGGTGTGGGAAAGACCAGCCTGGCACTCAACTTTGCGGTCAACGCGGCCAAGCGCTACGGCCAGCGCGTGGCCTTCTTCAGCCTGGAGATGAGCAGCGAACAACTGGTGCAACGCCTGCTCGCCGCGGAGACAGGCATCAACCAGCAGCGATTGCGGCTGGGCGAAATCAACGACGACGAATGGCCGATACTGATGGAAGCCGCTGGTGTCCTCTCGGAAACCCTGCTCTTCATTGACGACACGCCAGCGGTCTCGGCGCTGGAGCTGCGCACGAAGGCCCGTCGCTTACAGGCCGAACACGGCCTGGACATGGTCATCGTGGACTATCTCCAGCTCATGCGTAGCGACACCCGTTCGGAGAACCGCGTCCAGGAGATCAGCTACATCTCGCGCTCGCTGAAGAGCCTGGCGCGCGAGCTCGAAGTGCCGCTGATCGCGCTCTCGCAGCTCTCGCGCGCCGTCGAGGCGCGCGGGGATCACAAGCCGATCCTTTCTGACCTGCGCGACAGCGGCAGCATCGAACAAGACGCCGACATCGTGATGTTCATCTACCGGGAGGACATGGTGAAGGAGAACAGCGAGCGCAAAAACATCGCCGACGTCATCGTCGCCAAGCATCGCAACGGCCCCACCGACACCGTGCCACTCTACTTCGACAAAGCACTCACCCGCTTCGCCGATCTGGAGCTGACCAAAGAGCCGTTGGATTATTGATATCGAGCCGAAAATGAACGAGTCCATGCAGGGTTTCCCCGGCTTTCCGGCCGGCAAACTGGCCGTCACGCCGATCCCGAACCTGTTCTTCAGTGATTTGTTGCCGTTGATTGACGATCTGGCCGAGCTGAAGGTGATCTTGCATCTCTTCTGGCTGATCGGTCGCAAGACGGGCGCGCTGCGCTATGCGCGCCTCGATGAGCTGTTGAAGGATGATCGGATGCTGGCCGGGCTGGCCACCGAACGACCCGTGGCCGAGGCGCGGCTGCGCGATGCGCTGGAACGCGCCGTGGCGCGCGGCGCCCTGCTCCATTTGACGGTGCAACGCAGCGGTGTGACCGAAGAATGGTACATGGTCAACAGCGCCAACGGCCGCGAAGTGGTCGAAAAGCTGCGCGCCGGTGAGCTCGACATGCTGGCCGATACTGCCGAAGACGTGCAGCTCCAGGTCGAGCGGCCGCCCATCTTCGTCCTTTACGAACAGAACATCGGCCTGTTGACCCCGATGATTGCCGACGAGCTGCGCGACGCGGAGCGCCACTACCCGGCAGATTGGATCGCGGACGCGTTTCGGGAAGCAGTGAACATGAACCGGCGCAATTGGAAATACGTGCGTTCCATTCTGGAACGCTGGCGACTCCAGGGTCGCGGCGCGGGCCGACCCTCTGCCGCCGAGCCGCTCAGCGAGAAAGAGGTCGAGCGCTACTATGTGCCCAAAGGATTTGAGGACCTGATCGAGCATTGAGGGCCTACACTACGATGAAACGCCTGGGCGATCTCATGAACCTGCCATTCCCACCTGAGGAGACCCGGCCGGTCGAACCAGCGCAGCGCCAGTCGTCGGCCGACGAGGTGTGCCCGATCTGCAAGGGCCGCGGCTTCCTGACCTACGATGTGCCGCCGGGCCACCCCGATTTCAGCAAGACGGTGCCTTGTCGCTGCACGCAGGCCCGACTGACGGCCGAGCGTCTGCGCAGTTTGCAGCAGATGAGCAATCTCGGCGCGCTGAGCCGGATGACCTTCGACAGCTTCGATCCCAACGCGGCACCCGAATCGCTGCGCTCCAACCTGCAGGCGGCCTATGCGCTCAGCCTGGATTTCGCGCGCGAACCCCATGGCTGGTTAGTCCTGCTGGGCGGCTATGGGTGCGGCAAAACCCACCTGGCGGCCGCCATCGCGAACTTTCGCATCGCCCTGGGCAGCCAGGTGCTCTTCGTGGTGGTGCCCGACCTGCTGGATCACCTGCGCGCCACCTACGCGCCCACCAGCACCGTCACCTACGACGAGCGGCTAGATGCCATCCGCGACGCGCCGCTGCTGATCCTGGATGACCTGGGCGCGCACAACACGACGCCGTGGGCGCAGGAAAAGCTCTTCCAGATCCTCAATCATCGCTACAACAACCGTCTGCCGACCGTCGTCACCTCGAACCAACGGCTCGAGGAGCTGGACCCGCGCATCGCCTCGCGGCTGGAAGATCCCGACCTGAGCCGGGTGGTCGAGATCCTCACGCCGGACTTTCGCCAGCCCGGCGTCGAACGCGGCGCGGCCACCCTCAGCACCCTGGCCCTGCACGCCGACCAGACGTTCGACAACTTCACGCTTCGCACGGCCGAGCTCGAGATCCCCGAGCAGCGCGAAAACCTGCGTCGGGCCAGAGAGCTGGCCATCCGCTACGCTGAATCGCCGTCTGGCTGGCTGGTGATCACCGGCCGGTTCGGCTGCGGCAAAACCCATCTGGCTGCGGCCATTGCCAATCAGCAGCGCACGTTGGGCCGGCCGACGCCCATGTTCGTCGTCGTGCCCGATCTGCTGGATCATCTGCGGGCCACCTTCAGCCCGCAGAGCGCCACCCCGCTCGATCGGCTGTTCGAGCAGGTGAAGACCACCCCCCTGTTGATCCTGGACGACCTGGGCACTGAAAGCGCGACTCCCTGGGCACGCGAGAAGCTCTTTCAGCTGCTCAATTATCGCTATGCCGCGCGCCTGCCGACTGTGATCACCACCTCTGACAGCATCGAAGATATCCTGAAGAAGGAGCCGCGCCTGGGCAGCCGCATGTTGGATCAGGCGCGTTGCACCGTGTTCGCGATCACGGTGCCCAGCTATCGGGGCAGCGAGACGCAACAGGCCGCCAAGCGCGCCGCGCGCAGGGGGAAGAGCGAGAAGCAGGCCTGAGAGTGGGCCACGTGCCGCGGGATTCATCCTCTTCGGCCCGCCGCGCGGGCGGGATGATGGGTTTCAACAAATTGATCCGGTCATGATGACCAGAGCGGCGTCGTGCCGCCGCAGGCCAAAGCCGCCGCAAGCCAAAGCCCGCACGACCATCAATCAATGGTCGTGCTACTGAGTAGCGGCCGGTCCCACAGGGCGGCTACGCACTGAACCGGGCTGGATCGCCTCGCGGGCGCACATGCAGCCCCGTTTAGCGCGAAGCCTCCCTGCGAGACGGGGCGCCGCCTGGTGGCCCGGGCGATCTATCGCCGGGCGGTCTCCCCGGCTCCCAACCCCCAGCCCCTCAACAACGCACCCCCCGAAATTTGACGACTTGTTACTTCTTGAGTAAAATCAGCCCCGTTAGCACTCAAGATCAAAGAGTGCTAAGCAGTCGCGATGAGAGACTGCTAATATCCGATGTCTATCACTCACACAACATAGGAGGCTGTTGGACTATGAACATCAAGCCACTCGCTGATCGTGTCGTCGTCGAACCGATCGAGCAGGAAGAGGTCACCGCCGGTGGCATCATCCTGCCCGAGACCGCAAAGGAGAAGCCCCAGCAGGGCAAGATCATCGCGACCGGCCCCGGCCGCACCGATGACCAGGGCAAGCGTGTCGAAATGGAGGTCAAGGTCGGTGATCGGGTGCTGTACGCCAAATACTCTGGCACCGAGATCAAGCTGGATGGCAAGAAGCTGTTGATCCTGCGCGAGTCCGACATCCTGGCCGTGTTGGCTTAAAGAACACGCGGTGGACGACGTGTCTCTGTGTCTTCAACGGTCGTTTGTACGTCCACCTGCTCAATACTTACGAAAAAGGAGTTCATAAACCATGGCAGCCAAGCAGTTGCGTTTCTCTGAAGAAGCTCGTCGCGATCTGAAGATCGGTGTAGATATTCTGGCCGAGGCCGTTAAGGCCACGCTGGGGCCCAAAGGCCGCAATGTCGCCCTGGACAAGAAGTGGGGCGCGCCCACTATCACGCATGACGGCGTGACTGTGGCGAAGGAAATCGAGCTGCAGGACCCGTTCCAGAACATGGGCGCGCAGCTCCTGAAAGAAGCTGCGACCAAGACCAATGACATCGCCGGCGACGGCACCACCACCGCCACCGTCCTGGCGCAGGCAATCGTCAACGAAGGCCTGAAGAATGTGGCCGCTGGCGCCAACCCCATGCTGCTGAAGCGCGGCATCGAGAAGGGCGTGACAGCGCTCTCCGCCCACATCAAGAGCCAGTCTATTCCCATCTCCACGAAGGAAGAAATCGCGGCCGTGGCCGCCATCTCCGCTCAGGACCAGGAGATCGGCAACCTGATCGCCGAGGTCATGGAGAAGGTCGGCAAGGATGGTGTCATCACGGTCGAAGAGGCGAAGGGCCTCCAGTTCGAGACCGAGTATGTGGAGGGTATGGAGTTCGACCGCGGCTACATCAGCCCCTATTTCATCACCAACCCGGAGGCGATGGAAGCCCAGCTCACCAACCCGTACATCCTGATCACGGATAAAAAGATCTCGGCTGCTGCCGACATCGTCCCGCTACTGGAGAAGCTGGTGCAGCTCGGTCGCCGCGACATCGTCGTCATCGCCGAGGATGTGGACGGCGAGGCATTGGCGACCCTGGTGCTCAACAAACTGCGCGGCATGCTGAACGTCCTGGCCGTCAAGGCCCCCGGCTTCGGCGATCGGCGCAAGGCCATGCTGCAGGACATCGCCGTGCTGACCGGCGGCACCGTCATCACCGAGGAGCTCGGCCGCAAGCTGGAGACCGCCATGGTGAGTGACCTGGGCCAGGCCGACAAGGTCATCGCGGACAAGGACAGCACCACCATCGTCGGCGGCAAGGGCGATCCCGCAGCGATCAAGGGCCGCATCGAGCAGATTCGCGTCGAGATCGAAAACACCACCAGCGACTACGACAAGGAAAAGCTGCAGGAGCGGCTGGCCCGACTGGCGGGCGGCGTGGCGATCATCCGCGTGGGTGCCGGCACCGAGGTCGAGCTGAAGGAAAAGAAGCATCGCGTGGAAGATGCCCTGAGCGCCACGCGCGCGGCGGTTGAGGAAGGCATCGTCCCCGGTGGCGGTGTGGCCCTGCTGAACGCCATCGAGGCGCTGGATGCGGTCGAGAAGGATCTGGAAGGCGATATCTTGACCGGCGTCAAGATCCTGCGCAAGGCGCTCGTCATGCCGATGGCCACCCTGGCCGAGAACGCCGGCTATGACGGCGCGGTCGTGGTGGAGAATGTCCGCCGCGAGCAGAAGAACAAGAAGAACAAGCGGATCGGGTTCGACGTTATGGCCGAGGACTACGGCGACATGGTCGCCAAGCAGATCATTGACCCGGCCAAGGTCACCCGCGGCGGTCTGGAGAACGCGGCCTCTATCGCCGCCATGATCCTGACCACCGAGTGCCTGATCACCGAGATCCCGGAAAAAGAGAAGCCCGCGGCACCGGCCTCGAACCCTGACATGTACTAAGCCGACAGGCTTTGAAGTATAGCGCATAAAGAGAGGCCCCTGGCTCCTCCACGAAGCCAGGGGCCTTTTGTTGGCCACACTGATCACATTTATCGGCCGCAACCGAGCCGAAAAACAGCAAGCACAAGGCCGCACTTCAACCGGCAGCCTGCCGCGTCTCGAAGATTACAGCACAACCACCGCAATCCCGGCCCGCTCGCACAGCTCCTTGAAACGCTGCACGTCCGCGCTGCCGCCCACGATGTCGCCATAGTGCATCGGCACGGCCACGCCCGGCTTGATGTCAGCGGCCGCAGCCGCAGCTTCATCGGCGGTCATCACATAAGTGCCGGAGACGGGCAGAAGCGCCACATCGCAGCGGAGACCGGCCATCTCGGCGATGTGATCGGTATCGCCAGCGTGATACAACCGTTCGCCATCAATGGTAACGATATAACCGTTATGGCCGGCCGCTTTGGGATGGAACGGCACCCCCGGACTGCGGAATTTGTTCACGTTGTAGGCCGGCACGGCTTCCACAGTTACCGTCCCCACCGTCATCGTCTCGCCAGGACGCAGAACACGGGCACCGGGCAGCTTCTCAGCAGCCGTCGGCGGTGCGATCACGACGGTCGCCGGACCGCTGATCTTCTCGATATCTTCTGGCGAACAGTGATCGAAATGCTCATGCGACACCAGGATCAGATCGGCGCGCGGGCTGGCTCCGGTCAGCTTCCAGGGATCGAAATAGATGACCGGCGGCCCATCATAGCGAAAAGTGTCGTGGCTCAAACGGTGCAATTTCGCGAGCAGTTTTGGCATTGACATGTGACCCCTCCGAGTTCCAGACGTGTATTACTTCGTTGCCGACATCGTCAGACACCCGCTCAAGTGGGCGAGGCAGTATCCGGATATTACACCAGCTGTCGGCGGCTGTCAATCAGTTGCCCATACGCCGGCCGGCGCACAACGTGCCCTGGAAACGAGCCTGTGCTGGCGACGATTTTCAGGTCAGGGAAGTCGGTCTCGACCGACTTTCACCTGCCTGAGCCGGGCGTTTGAACGCCAGGCGGCGTGCTGATGCCGCCAACTGATGCCGCCAACGCTCCCGGCGTCGTCACATCATTCGCCCCACAGGATGCGGCCGCAGTTCTCGCAGTAGACCAGCGTCTCGCCCTCGCGAACGGCGGCCATGCGGCCGGGCGACACCGCAACCAGGCAGGCGCTGCATGTGTCGTCATCGAGGCGGGCCACGACCCGGCCCGCCCGACGTGGGCGCAACGCATCGTAGATGCGTAACAGATCGGCCGGCACGGCTTGCCGCAGCGCAGCCTGCCGTGCCTGTTCGACGGCCAGGCGCTCGGCCAGTTGCACCTGTTCCGCGCGCAATGCAGCCTCGGTGGCCGTCCATTCGCGCGTGCGCTCGATCAGCTCGGCCTGGGCAGCCGCATGGGCCTCGGTGGCGGCCTCCAGAGCGATCAGCGCGTCGAGCAACGCATCTTCAGCCCGATCGCGCTGTCGGCGCTGTTGGGCCACGTCCTTCTCGACATCTTCGAGCTCCTTCGGGTTGCGCACCACGCCGCTGTAAAGCCGCTTTTCGGTCTCCAGCAGCCTGGCGACGATCTGCCGTTGGATCTGCTCTCGTTCGGCCTGGATGGCGCGCCAGCGCGCCAGCTCTGCTTCGGCTGCTGCCAGCCGACTGCGCGCATTGCGTACTGCGGCGGGTTCCTGTAGTGCCGCCGTGATCTCGCCCATCCTGGCGCGCAATGCATCTATGGCCAGGTCCACCTCATTGAGCTGCGCCAGCAGATAGATCGGTCGCATGATCTTCCCTCGCCGTGAAAAAGCAGATATCCGATATCAGTCTGGGTAGTACGCCGTTAAGCTGGATTTCAGCTTCTTGCCGTTGAACCCCTCTCACCCCCTTTCTCGCTCTCCCCTGCCAGAGGAGAGCGAGGGCCTTCCAGGTAACTGTTCACCGTTATCCCGCGGATTGCGCATTTCGGGCAACGCCCTCACCCCCTTTCCCCTCTCCCGCCCCGCGGGAGAGGGGAAAACCGTTCAAATGGGGGTTTTGGGGCCGCGCAGCGGCCCCAAAACCCCAAAAAGAGATTCCCTCCGCCCCCCCACCAGGGAGCGGGGCTGGGGTGGAGGTTGAGTAGAGCAAACTACAAAATCTAGCTCAACAGAGCAGCAGGCACGATTATAGCAGAGATGACACAGAAGCGAAACCGGCTCACATCTGTTCACGGACCAGCCATGGAAACGAGCCTGTGCTGGCGACGATTTTCATGCCAGGGCAGTCGGTCGCGACCGACTTTCACCTGCCTGAGCCGGGCGTTTGAACGCCAGGCGGCGTGCTCTCGCTGACTTTCAGGTTCATACCGGGCTGGTGTATGATGTAGATATCGGTGTTCGATGCGCCGATCCGCGCGCAATGCGTCATGAAAACAGACCATGGCCACGCGCAGACACCCTCTCAGGTGCCTGCGCGTCCGGCGACGACTCTCAGGTGAGCTGACGCCCATGAATTTCATCTCAGCTTTGCGATTCGCCGCGCCGGGTGTGATCGCCCTCACCGGCGGTGGTGGCAAGACCACACTGATGTTCCGCCTGGCCGATGAGCTGGTCTCGGCCGGCCGCCGCGTGGTCACGACGATGACTACCAAAATCTTCGTCTCGCAGATGGCGCACGCGCCGGCCTGCTTGAGGCTGCACGATGAAGCCGAGTTGCTGGCCCGACTCCCGGAGGTGTTATCTGAATACGGCCACGTGCTGGTGGCCGGCGGGACGATCGTGGAGCAGGAGAAAGTTCAGGGCGTGGCGCCGGAATTCGTGGACCGGCTGGCCGGCCAGCCCGCGGTGGATGCGGTGATCGTCGAGGCCGACGGGTCGCGCGGCAGGCCGTTCAAAGCGCCCGCGGCCCACGAACCGGTGATCCCGGCCGGCGCTACGGTCGTCGCGCCCGTGGTCGGAATGGATGTTGTGGGCAAACCGCTGACCGCCGACCATGTCCACCGGCCGGAGGTCGTCGCGGCCCTGACCGGCGCAGCGTTGGGCGATCCGGTGACGCCGGAGCTAATCGCGGCCGTCCTGGCGCACCCCGCGGGCGGCGCCAAGGGACTCCCGCCAACCGGCCGGCTGATCCCATTCTTGAACAAGGCCGAAGAAGAGCCGTCGCTGGCCGCGGCCCGACGCATCGCCCGCCTGCTCCTGGCGCAGCCGCTGGTGGATAGCGTGGTCATCGGCGCCGCCCAGGCCGCCGATCCGGTGCGCGAGGCGTGGGGCCGCGTGGCCGCGGTCGTGCTGGCCGCGGGCCAGGGCCGACGTTTCGGCGCACTGAAACAGCTCCTGCCCTGGCGCGGCGTCCCCCTCGTGGCGCATGTGGCCGACCAGGCGTTGGCCTGCCCGGACGTGGATCGCGTGTTCGTGACCGTGGGCGCGGGCGCAGACCAGATCCAGGCCGCGCTGGCGACGCGCGCCGTGACCTGTGTCTCCGTCCCCGATTGGGCCGCCGGGCAAAGTCGCAGCGTGCAGGCCGGACTGCAGGCCGCGCTTGCCGGCAGGTTGGCTTCGGCCGGGCCGACGCAGCCGGGAGCGGGAGAAGTGCCTCTGCACTCGCCACGCGCCGGACCCGGCGGGGCGGTCTCCGCCGTTATCTTCCTCCTTGCCGATCAGCCCGGCATCTCGCCTCAACTGCTTTCCGCCCTGATTCAGCGCCACCGCGAGACCCTGGCGCCGGTCGTGGCCCCGCGCTACCGCGGCCAGCGCAGCGCCCCGGTGCTGTTCGATCGCGCCACGTTCGGGGAATTCGACCGACTCTCCGGCGATATCGGCGGCCGGCCCATCATCCAGGCCCATGCCGCCGAGATCGCCTGGGTGGACTGGCCGACGCCGGAGATCATGCGAGACATTGACGTAGCGGCCGACTACGGCGACGGTGAACGCGCGGCAGCCGATGGGCGCTGAGGCGAGCTTTGCGGACATCTTCGATGCCGCACTCTGCTTGATGCTTATCCAGAGAGGCGCGGCAGGGGCGATCGTATGATCTTCTGTGCGCGGCGTGTAGTGTAATGGACAAGCCCCGGGCCGCGGCCTCTACGCGGCACGGCGCCGCAACAGCCACAGCGCGGCCAGGGCTGTGGCCCAGCCGATGATCTGCACGAGGCGCAGGCCGGCCAGGACTGTCGTGCTCGCGGCCCGGAACGGCTCCACCAGCCAGGCCGTCGCGCCGCAGCCGAGCAGCGCGATCAGCGCGGCCATCCCCTGCCGCGCGCCTGATGAGGCCGTCCGCCAGGTGGCGGCCAGCGTGAGCACCAGGGCCGCCGCGGTATAGAGGGGCACAGGATGTCGGCGCACGCCCCAGAGCGTCACCGCCCAGGGCAGGTCGGTCGGAGCGCCGAGATCGGCGCCGGCCAGCAGCGCGCCTGCCTGCGCCAGGATCAGCCCGACGAGTGCGCCAGTGGCTGCGGCGTCGGCGACGGCCGGCCACGGCAGGCGAGAGCGCTGCACGTACCACGCGGCCACGAGCACGCCGGCGACGGCGCCCGGCCCCCAGAGAAAAGCCTGCGGGTTCAGGCCGACGATCTCGGCCGGCTGTAGGCGGTACGCCGGCCAGAAGGCGATCACATGGGCCAGCCGGCCTGCCACGATCAGCGCCAGCGCTCCGAAAAGCCCGGCATTGTAGAGATGATCGCCGTCCAGGCCGGCCCGACGCGCCATCCGACCGGCTACTTCCAGCGTCATCCAGAATGCGATCAACAGGGCCAGCGGATAGGTCGGAATCGCCAACGGCCCGATTTGGAGAATGGGGAGCATGGCGGCCTCACGGGAAGATCGTCTTCAGCGCCTGCGCCAGCGTCGCTTCGGTCACCGGGCCGATCTGGATCCTCCGGATGATGCCGTCGCGGTCAATGAAGAAGGTCGTCGGCAGGCTGCGCACCGCATACTTCCGGCTCACATCGCCCCCGACATCGAGCGGCAGCGGGAAGGAGAGGCCGACCTGGCCGGCGAAAGCGGCCACCGCCGTCGGCGGTTCCGCCTGGTTGACCCCGACGATGATCACTTCGCCGGCATACCGTTCGTGGGCAGCTTGCAGCTCCGGCAGTTCGGCGCGGCAAGGTGGGCACCAGGTGGCCCAAAAGTTGAGGACGACCGGTTTCCCACGCCATGCGGCCAGCGTTAAGCTCTCGCCGGCCACGGTCGTCAGCGTGAAGTCGGGCGCGGGATGGCCGACGGCCGGCGCCGGCGGCAGGCCGGCCGGGGTCGCGTTGCCATCGGCCGGCACGCGGCCCAGCCAGATGCCGGCCGCGCCCACGATGAACACCGCAGCGAAGAACAGATTCCAGATCTGTCGGGACATTGGGTCGGCCTCGAATGGGTGCCCAGGCGCTTTCCGTCGCGTTTTCAGGCCGGCGGCAGGATCAAAGCCGGTACAACCAGCAGCAACGCGACAAACCCCACCAGCGGCTCAAACGTCGGCCAGGGCGAATAGGGCGGATAAGGATAGTAAAACAGCCAGTCGCTGTGGACGCACAGGATAGCCAGCCAAAGGCTCACCGCAACCAGGCTAATCCCTGTCATCAGCCGGTCGGCGCGAGTCCAGGCCCAACGCTGATAGCGGCTGCGGCGCACGCGACGGCCCTGATCCCAGAAAGCCCACAGCAAGAGCAGTGCACCGCAGACCAATGCACCTGCAGCCAGTGCTGGACGCTCGGTCCAGAAGCCAAGCCCTGCGGCCCCGATCGCCAGCGCGGCCAGCCCGGCCAGCAATGCCACCTGGACGCGCATCCGCTCGGCGGGGGTTGCGGCCACCATCTGGCCGCCGAAGCCGCGGGCCTCCATGGATTCGGCGAGCTGCATTGCCCGTTCCAGTGCCGTGATCAGCAACGGCAGCAGCAGCGGCAGCAGATCGCGCACCCCGGCCACGCGATGTCCGCGCACCTCCTGCGCCTCGCGGATGGCCGTCCATGTTGTCACCATCTGCGGCACGAAGGCGACCGCGATGCCGGCTACCACGCCGGCCTGATACACGAAGCCAGGCGTCAGGCGCAGCAGACGAGTCTGATCTACCGCCACGTTGAACGCCGCGAAGATGAGCAACAGCGTCACCAGCGCCAGGCCACCCGTCAGGCCGTAGAGCAAGGCTTCCAGCGTGATCGGTCCGCCGATCAGCGGCCACTGCGCAGGCAGCCGGAAGAGCACAACGACGCCGTGGTGATTGAATAGCAGCGCAAATGGGATGGTGAACAGCCAGAGGAATGCGCTGAAACGGACAAAAGCCGTCCAATTCTGGGCCAAAGGATGGCGTCGGCCGAGCGCGCTGTACACCGTGCCGACCGCCAGCAGCGTGAGGAGGAGGTAGAGTGGATTGCGCGTGGACAAGGCCGGCAGCGCCGCAGCCGCCAACCAGGCCAGCCAGGCATAGGGATGCGTCGCGCCGGTCCTGAACATCACGCCCCAAATCCACGCCGCCGGTGCACTAGATTTCCTGCCCGGCGCTTGAGACCGGCGCTGTGAGCCGTCTGCGCCGCACGTGCACCCAGGCCCAACCGCCGGCCAAGACGACGACGAACCCGAGGAAGCTCGCATAGCGCGTCGCCGTGGATCTCGTCCCGGTAGACGGGCTGGCCGACCTGGCGTCAGATGGCGCGGTCACCTCCTGGCCGGCGCCCGACCGCGCGATGCCGGTCGCGGATGACGTCGCGCAAACATCCTCGAACCGCATAGGGGGCGGCTCTGTGCCGGACAGGAAATTGCCCTGGCCCCACGACCAGCCCTCCAATGCACCGTCGGTCACCGCGTAGTTGCTGGCGCCCACATCGGAATATATCCAGCGGCCATCCTGCCAGTGGTAATAGGCCCAGTATTCGCAGGCATTGCCCTGGCATTTGCAGAAACAGTCCTGGCCGGGGAACGCGCACCCCTGGCCGCCGATGCTGCATACCGCGCCGCCCAATCCGCTGTTGTGATTGATGATGACCGGCAATCCGGCGCGCGCCAGCAGCTCCGCGCCGGAGAGGCTCGGCTCGGCGAACGAAATGCAGCGCGACTCGACCGTGCCATCACCATAGCGGATCACCAGGCCGGCCCGATGGGGGCCTTCCTGCGCCCCTGCGGCCGGCGGCCACAGCCCCAGGCTCAGTGCGAGCAGGGCCGCCAGCCAGAAACGACCGAACCATACGCCGGGTCGTGTCATCTTCCTGCCCACAATATCAACGCCGACCGCGCAGCGCCGCGCCCGCAGCTAGGAGCAAGGCGGCCAGGCCACCGCCGACCAGCCACAGGCCAGGGCCACCGGTCTGCGGCAGGGTGACCAATTTGGGCGCAGCCGCGATCTGCGTAAATGTCAGCACCGGCGGCTTCGCGATGGGGTTGAACTGGGCATCCATCCCGCTCCATACGAAGCCTTCCACCGCGCCATTGGCCGGTGTGTAGCTGCCCGCGCCCTCAGCCGCCACTGTCCAGGTCGTGCCGGTCAGATGGTAATAGGCCCAGAACTGCTTCGGATCGCAAAAGCAGTTGGTGGCCGGGCAGCCGACGTTGTTGATGCCGCAGATGGCCGGGCCGAAGCTGCTGTTCTGGCTGGCCAGTTGCACTTTGGCCGCTGCGAGCGCATCGAAGGTCGTTGCTGTGACGGGCACGGTGACGATCTCGGCGTGTGTCACGCCATTCGGAAACGCGATCACCAGGCCGACCTGCTTCGTGCCAGCGTCAGAGGCGAGGACGCCGCCGGCCAGGAGCAGGCTCAGAGCTAACGCTACCCAAAGGACCAGTGTGAGACGACGAAACATGTTTTGTGTCCTCCAAGAATGATTGAAGATCACCGCAGTCGGAAACAATTCCAGTCGCTGAGACGTTCCGGCCAGCGATTGGGCGCCCAGTAGGACGGCGTGGCTGGCGTCGCCTGAGCTGGCGCGCGCGCCAGGGTTGCCAGAGCGACCAGTGCGTCCACGGTGGCCATCAGCCGGTTTTCTTCCTTGCCCGGCACGCGCGTGTAGGCAAACGCGCCGCTTGCTTCCTGAAACGAGCGCAGCACATCCACCGCGCCGCGATCGGCCTTGCGGAAAGCTGCCCGCTGTGGGTCATAGCCGACGGCCGTCAGCCCGGCCACGGCCAGCGCGGTCGAATTGGCATTGGCCGGCCCCGTGCGCGACCCTACATCCCAGCCACCGCCGGGCAGCTGCCGCCGACACAGGAAATGGGCCGCGCGGGCGTAGCGCGTCACGTCATCAGTGTAGCCCAGATCGGCCAGGATTTGCATCACCCGACCCGTGCTGTCCACATCGCTCTGTCCGGCCTCGAAGCTCCAAAACCAGCCGCCATCCGCGAGCTGATTATGCGCCAGCGCCTGGATGGCTGCCGCGGGCACTGTCTCGCCGCTACGCCACAGGCCTTCCATCGCCAGCGTATGCCGATACAGCAACGTCGGATGATAGCGTCCGGTGGCCGGATCGTAGGCCCGCCGAATGATCGCCAGCAAGTCCAGGCCGCCGAAGTCGCGCGGGTTGCCACCTGCCAGCGCCACGGCCCTGGCTACTTTGCCTGCCTGGCCGGCGTCTTCCTGGACGTAGGCCGGCGCCAGCGTTGCCAATGCCTCCAGCGCGCTCCGGCCGCGCGTCGGCGTCCAGGCTGGCCCGGCCGGATCCTCGCCGAGCAACGCCAGCACATAGACCACATCGGCCGTCAGGCTGGCGCTGGCCGTCGGCTGGCCGAAGCCGCCATCGGGCCGCTGCTGTGTGTGTAGCCAGGCGATGGCATGCTGAATCGGATCATCGGCTGCAGCCGGCGTGCCAGCGAAACACAGCACCGCCAGAATCAGAGCGATCCATCCGCGGCGAAATCTTGGCATCATCTCCGATAAGCGCTCGCAGGCGCTGACCTGAACCGGATCAGGGCGGTCGGCGCCCATTCTCATCAGCGCGGCACATTTGCGGCGGACAAAAAAACCCCTTGCCCGTCGGGCAAGGGGTGGAAGATGGGCTTTGTGACGAGCTCTGTTCCCACGCCTTTGCCGCGAAGGCCGTAGAGAACGCGCCGGGTTGGGCGACCTGGCTCGACGGGCTGGTGTGCCACGAGCACATCTGCAGCCGTCATACAGTTGCGGGACAGCGCCGGCCTTGCACCGGCTTCCCCCAATACCCTGCGCTTCCGAACTATGCGGTTCGGACATGAGGATAGCACAATCGCGGCAGCGTGTCAAAAACACGCTGTCGCGTGTCCGGGGCGGGATCAATCTCACGGTGTGCCGCGGCATTCATGCCGCTTTGGATTGCGGCGCTACAGCGCCGCTTTGCGGTCGTTGCGCAAGCCAAAGCGGCGTCAAGCCGCCGCAAGCCAGGTGGGCCTATATCCAGATTAATTTGCTAAAGATCATAATCCCGCGGTACATGGCCCATTTTTCAGGACAGATCGGCCAGCCGGCCGCGCAAGCGTTCCGCGCGCAGGCGCAGCTCGGCCTGCTTGTCGCGCTCGCGCTGCACGACGGCCGCCGGCGCGCGTTGGGCAAACGGCCCGGCCAGCAGTTGTTCGCTGCGCGCGATCTGCGCTTCGGTGTCGGCGAGCTCCTTTGCCAGCCGCGCGCGTTCGGCCGCCAGGTCCACCAGGCCTGCCAGTGGCAGATAGGTGGACACGCTGCCCGTCACCAGGGTCACCGACTGGTCGGGCGCATCCAGGTGCGCGGCAATGGTCAGCCGGGCCGGATCGAGGCGCGCGAGCGTGCACAGCGCTTCCGCCTGGTCCTGCAGCATCGCCTGCTTCTCGCCCGCCGAGATCATGGCCGGGATCGTCTGGCCCGGGGGCACGTTGTACTCGGCGCGCGCATTGCGCACTGCACGGATGATGTCCATGACCAGGGTCATGTCGGCTTCCGCGGCCAGATCGCGCGCGGCCGGCGTCGGCCACGGCGCGACGATCAGCCCGGCGGGCCACGTCGCGTCGCCGACGGCCTGCTTCAGGTAGCCCCACGTCTCCTCGGTCACGAACGGGATGAACGGGTGGAGCAGGCGCAATGAATCGTCCAGCACTTTGACGAGCACCGCCCGTACACGGCGTTTGTCGGCCTCGCTGCCGCGATAGAGCGCGATCTTGGCGATCTCCAGGTACCAGTCGCAGTATTCGCTCCAGAAGAAGTCATAGGCCAACCGGCCCGCCTCGCCGAACTGGAAGCCGTCCATTAGTCGCGTGCAGTCGGCCACCGTAGCCGCCAGCCGGCTGAGGATCCAGCGATCCGGTAGGGTGGTAGATTGGTAAGGTGATAAGTTGGTAGATTGGTAAGGTGGTAAGTTGGTAGATTGGTAAGGTGGTAAGTTGGTAGGCGGTTTCTGATCCCCGTCTCCTGACTCCTGCCCCCTGTCCCCTGCCCCCTGATCTCCAAACTGCGACAGCACGAAGCGGGTGGCGTTCCAGATCTTGTTCGTGAAATTGCGATTGCCCTCCACGCGTTGCAGGCTCAAGTTCATGTCGTTGCCGGGCGTGGAACCGGTGAGCAGGGTGAAGCGCAGGGCATCGGCACCCATCGCCGGAATGCCCGCCGGGTACTGCGTCCTGACATAGTCGCCCAGGTCTTCCGGCTGCGCACCGTCGAGCACGGCGATCGGATCGAGCACGTTGCCGGTCGTCTTCGACATTTTGCGGCCCTGGTCATCGCGCACGAGGCCGTGCAGGTACACCGTCTTGAACGGGATGTCGTTGGTGAAGAGCAGCCCCTGCATGATCATGCGCGCCACCCAGAAGAACAGGATGTCGTAGCCGGTCTCCATCACGGTCGTCGGGTAGTAGCGACGCAGGTCGGCGGTGTCGTCGGGCCAACCCAACGTCGAGAAGGGCCACAGGCCAGAGCTGAACCAGGTGTCGAGCACATCCTCGTCCTGGGTGATCTGGCGCGAGCCGCAGTGCTCGCAGCGATCGGGATCGGTGCGGGCCACGGTGATGCCCGAGCAATCGGCGCAATACCAGGCCGGGATGCGATGTCCCCACCAGAGCTGCCGGCTGATGCACCAGTCGCGGATGTTTTCCAGCCAGTTGTAGTAGATCTTCGTGAAGCGTTCGGGCACGATGGTGATGCGGCCCGACCGCACCGCTTCCAGCCCCATGAGGGCGAGCGGTTTCATCTTCACGAACCACTGGGTGCTTACCATCGGCTCCACGATCTCGCCCCCGCGCTGCGAGCGAGGGATCTGCGTGCGATACGGCTCGGTTTTGATGGCGAGGCCCGCCGCTTCCATATCGGCCCACAACTTCTTGCGACACTCGAAGCGATCCAGGCCGGCATAGGGGCCGCCGGCTTCGTTGACGCGGGCGTCTTTGTTCAACATGCTGATGATCGGCAGTCCGTGGCGTTGGCCGATTACGAAGTCGTTCGGATCGTGGCCCGGCGTGATCTTCAGCGCGCCGGTGCCGAAGGCCATGTCCACGTAGGTGTCGTGGATCACCGGGATGGGCCGCTTGAGGATCGGCACCAGGCAGGTGGCGCCGATCAGGTGGCGAAAGCGTTCATCGTCGGGATGCACAGCCACGGCCGTGTCGGCCAGGATCGTCTCCGGCCGCACCGTCGCCACGGGGATGTAGCCCTTGCCGGGGCCGTCGGCCAGGGCGGCGCCGGCGATGGGATATTTGAAGTAGTACATGGTGGCGTCTTCTTCGCTGTACTCCACCTCCAGGTCGCTGACCGCGGTCTGCAGGCCGGGCGACCAGTTCACCAGGTACTCGCCGCGATAGATCAGGCCCATGCGGTAGAGACGCACGAACGCTTCGCGCACGGCCCGGCTGAGCCCTTCGTCGAGGGTGAAGCGCATGCGATCCCAGTCGCACGACGCGCCCAGTCGTCGTAGCTGGCGCACGATGTGGCCACCGTACTTCTCTTTCCATTCCCAGGTGCGCCGCAGGAACTCCTCGCGGCCGAGGTCCTGACGGCGGATGCCTTCTCGCGCCAGCGCCTTCTCGACCTGAAGTTGGGTCGCAATGCCGGCATGATCATAACCTGGCACCCAGAGCGCCGCATAGCCGCGCATGCGCTTGTAGCGGATCATCAGGTCTTCCAGCGAGACGAACATGGCGTGGCCCAGGTGCAGCTCGCCGGTGAGGTTGGGCGGCGGGATGCTGATCACAAACGGTTCGGCGTCCGGGCCGGCGAATTCCGGTTTGAAGAAGCCGGATTTCTCCCACCACTCGTAGATGCGGCGTTCTGACGCCGCAGGGTCATAGGTTTTTGGCATGTCGAAGGTTGGCATGGTTGATCTCCAGGGAAACAAAAAGCGTCCTCTCCTCACAAGGACGAAAGGACGCTTCCGCGGTACCACCTTGATTGGGAGGTGGAAGCCAGAATCTGGCCCGCAGTTCCACCTCACCCACTCTGCGCGTTAACGGGCTTACCCGGGATGCCCTACTACGAGAAGCCGGCTGCGCATGGTCCGGCCGGCTTCAGGCTTCAAGCATCCAACTCCCCGGCGACCTTCGGCGACGCTCACATCATGGGAAGGCTCGCACCCGGTGACCCTCCCTCTCTGGCGATGGCTTGCCGCCTACTCCTCCGGTTCAACGTCTCGATAGTTCAATTGTGAGAATGATTATACCCCCGTTGTCAGAAACTGTCAAACAGCGGGGCCCCGTGGCTCAACGCGGCCTGTTGAGCGGCACGACCTCGTCTCGTTCAGGGGGATTGCGTTCACCGGGCCGGCATCCTGACGACACCCGTGAGGGAGAGCTCCCGGCCAAAATGACATTTCACGTAGTGCCCGGGTGCGACCTCGTCGAACGCAGGCTCTTCTGCTTTGCAGATATCTTTGACGTAACTGCAGCGCGGGTGAAAGTAGCAGCCCGAAGGCGGGTTGGCCGGATTGGCGACCTCGCCGGTCAGCAAAACGCGTTTGGCGCGCGGCCGCGGATCGGGTAGCGGGATGGCCGACAACAATGCCTCGGTGTAGGGATGTTTTGGCGAGGCGAAGAGCTCGGCCGTCGGCGCCAGCTCGACGATCTTGCCAACGTACATCACGGCGACCCGGTCGCTGATGTGGGCCACGACGCTGAGATCGTGCGCGACGAAGAGGTATGTCAGCCCCATCTGCTCCTGCAGGTCTTTGAGCAAGTTCAGGATCTGAGCCTGCACGGACACATCCAGCGCCGAAACCGGCTCGTCGCAGACGACGAATTTCGGGGAGGGTGCCAGCGCGCGCGCCAGGCCGATCCGTTGGCGCTGGCCGCCGCTGAAGGCATGGGGATAGCGCCGCATGTATTCCGGCCGCAAGCCGACCAGCCGCAACATCTCTGCCACCCGATCTTCCAGCTCTTTGCCGTGTGCCAGGCCCATGGCCCGCAACGGTGCGCCGACGATATCGAGCAGGGTCATGCGGGGATTCAGAGACGCGTAAGGATCCTGGAAGATCATCCGAATGTTGCGCCGCACGAGCCTGATCTGTTCTTTGTCTAGCTGGCAGATGTCCACGCGCCCCAACTTCGGGTCGCGGAACAAGATGCGGCCGCCGGTCGGCTCGATGGCGCGCAGGATGCAGCGACCGGTCGTAGTTTTGCCGCAACCGCTTTCGCCTACCAGGCCTAGAGTCTCTCCCTCCTGCACGTAAAAATCCACATGGTCAACGGCTCTGACCTGGCCAACGACTCTCTTGAAGAAACCGCGCCGAATCGGAAAGTATTTCGTCAGCCCGTCAACGACCAGCAAAGGCTGGCTCGAATCGGGCGAGGATGGAGGCACGAAATCAGGCATATGGCGGGCATCCTTGTTCAGTGCGAGGTTGCAGGTCGTGGTGCCACGGCTGCAGAATACAGGTGACAGCGCACCATGTGTCCGGGCCTGACCCAGACATTTGCCGGCTCCACCTGGTCGCATATGTCGCTGAGCGCTTTCGGGCAGCGAGGATGAAATGGACAGCCCTTGAGCCGCGTATAGGGGTCGGGCACCATCCCCTGGATCATCTGCAGGCGACGACGCCTGTCGCTGCGCAGGATGCTGTCATCAAGGCGGGGGATGGAAGAGAGCAGGCCCTGGGTATAGGGATGCATGGGTTCGAGGAAGATGGTCTTGACATCGGTTTGTTCCACCACCTTCCCCAGATACATCACAGCGACTTCGTCGGCCATTTCTGCCACCACGCCCAGGTTGTGCGTGATGTACATGATCGCCATGCCCAGCTCATTCTGCAGCGAGCGCATCAGATCCAGAATCTGGGCCTCGGTCGTCACATCAAGGGCGGTGGTCGGCTCATCGGCGATGAGCAGGTGCGGGTGGCAACTGAGCGCCATGGCGATCACCGCGCGCTGCCGCATTCCGCCACTCAGCTGAAAAGGATAGTCGTCAATGGTGCGTTCGGGCTTGGGCATCTTGACGCGGGCCAGCATTTCGATCGCCCGTTGCCGCGCCTCGACCTTATTCACCTTTTGATGCAGCATGATGGCCTCGATGATTTGCTGGCCCACCGTGCGCACCGGGCTCATCGCGGTCATCGGTTCTTGAAAGACCATCGAGATCTGGTTGCCACGAATGTCACGTATCTCACGGCCATTCGGGTTCAAGGCCGTGATGTTGATCACATCTGTGCTGCCGTTGTCGCCTGCGCCGGGCTTGTAGTAGAGGATCTCGCCCTGGATGATCCGACCGGGCGGCGGGACCAGTCTCAACAGCGAAAGGGATGTGATGCTCTTGCCACAGCCGCTTTCTCCGACTACGCCCAGGGTTTGCCGGCGCTTGATCACCAGATCAACACCGTCCACGGCCCGGACAACGCCCTCGGCCAGGAAAAAGTAGGTGTGAAGGTCTTTGATCTCCACGAGCACCTGGTTTTCCGGCATGGCATCCTCGCTCAAGTCACATAAGGATCGGCCGCGTCGCGCAAGCCATCTCCCAGGAAGTTAAACATCAGCACCGCCGTGATGACAAACGCGACCGGTGTGAGCAGCCAGGGCAGTTGTGCGATCGTCTGGACATTTTGGGCGTCTTGCAGCATAACGCCCCAGCTGATCGTGGGCGGGTGCAGGCCGATGCCGAGAAAGCTGAGGGCTGTTTCGCCCAGGATCATGCCAGGGATCGCCATGGTCAGCGAGACGATGATGTAGCTGGTGAAGCCCGGCAGCATGTAGCGGGTGATGATCTGCCATTCGCTCTCGCCATCCAATTTGGCCGACATGACATAATCTTCCTCGCGCAAGCTCAACATCTTGCCGCGCACTACGCGCGCCAGCGAGGTCCAGCCGAGGATGGAGAGGATGATGGTCACATAGAAATAGGTGCGCAGCTGGGGCCAATCCTGGGGCAGCGCGGCCGCCAGGGCCATCCACAGCGGGATGGCCGGCAACGAGACCAGAACGTCAATGATGCGCATGACGGCTTCGTCAACGATGCCGCCGAAGTATCCCGCCAGGCCACCCAACACCAGACCCAGGGCAAAAGAGAGGAATACGCCGATCAGCCCGACGGTCAGCGAGATGCGCGCGCCGTAGAAGATGCGGGAGAGCACATCGCGACCGAGATGATCGCTGCCCAGGATGAACAGCGGCGCCTGGGGATCTCCGGTGCCGAACAGGTGCAGGTCGCTGGTGAACAGCCCCCAGAATTTATACTCATCCCCCCGGACAAACAGCTTGATGGGGTAGATCCGCGTGGTGTCCTCTTTGTACACCGGGCGCATCGTCACTGGATCGCGCGATCGAATGGCGCCGTAAACGAACGGCAACCGCCAGCGGCCTTCGGTGTCCCGAACATAGATCACCGAAGGCGGCTTGGCGCTGAAGTCTCTGAAACGGCGGAGCGGGTCATACGGGCTGACAAATTCGGCAAAGGCCGCGATGAAGTACAGGAGGCCCAAGACGATCATGGCGAAATTGGCCAGCCGGTGACGGCGAAATTTCCACCACACCAGTTGCCACTGGCCGGCCCGATAGAACCTTTCATCTTTGGTCTGGGCTGCCGGCGGCTGGGCCTCTCCGTCGAGCACTTGCGGCTTGCCTTTGAAGATGGACAAAAGGCTGCTCATAGTCCTTCCATGCTTCCGAACCGAATGCGGGGATCTACGACCGCCAGCAAGATATCGGAGATCAGGCTTCCCAGTGCGGTCAGAGTGCCGATGATGACGATGTAGGCGCCTGCCATGTACATGTCCTGTCGCATCAGGGAACGCCACAACACCGGGCCGGCCGTGTTCAGGTTCAGCACGATCTCCACCACCATGCCGCCGGAGAAGAACCACACCAATAACCATCCAAAAGTGCTGAGGATGGGGTTGATCGCGATCCGCACCGGATAGCGCAACAGCACCGCAAGCTCCGAAAGTCCCTTGGCGCGGGCCACCATGACGTACTGCTTGCGCAGCTCGTCCAGCATGGTCGCACGCATGGTGCGGATCAGGTTCGCGGTGCCGCCGATGGCGAGGATCAAGACGGGCAGCCAGAGGTGGCTGAGCAGGTCCACAAATTTGGCCCAGCTCCAGGGCTGGGTTTCGAATTCCGGCGAGAAGAGGCCGCCCACCCTGATGCCGAAATACGTGTATGCCACATACATGATAACCAGGGCCAGGAGGAAACCAGGTGTCGCCAGGCCGATGAAGCCCAAAAAAGTGAAGAAGTAGTCGGCCAGCGAGTACTGTTTCACGGCGACATAGATGCCGATGGGAATCGCCAACGACCAGCAGACGATAAAACTCAGAAAAGCGATGGCGAAGGTTGTCCCGATGCGGCCTACGATTACTTCATTGACGGGCTTTTGCCATTCAAAAGAATAGCCAAAGCTGCCGCGCGTGACGATGTTGGTGATCCACTTCAAATATTGAATGTGCATGGGTTGATCGAGGCCGTACATTTTGGTGAAGCGTTCCACCTCGGCCTGATCAATCGAGGCGCCGCTCTGGCGCAGACGGTTAAGGTGCTCAGTCAGATAGTCGCCTGGCGGAAGCTGAACGATGATGAAAGCCAGAATCGAGATCAAGAACACCTGTGGAATCATCCGTAGAAGACGACCAATGATGTAGCTGAGCATGACAACTCACTCCCTTTTCTGCCCCACCAATCCATCTGAACGGCCACCGGATGCAGGCACCCAGCCCGCATCCGGTGGTCACCAGGCTCAAGGCTTTAGGCCCGCTTGCCGCCCTCGTAGTAGAACGCTTCAGGATGGTACGTGGACAGGCCGTAAGAGTCCCAGCCGATGGGCACCTTGGGCCGCGGCAGGTTGCGCAGGTTCTTGTTGAAGAGCAACGGCGCCGGACACTCGAGGACGACGCCGATCTGGAGCGGGTTATCGGCCAGCCAGTCGAAGATCTGCTGCCCCAGCTTGACCCGCTCGTTTTCATCCACCACAGCGGTCATCTGATCGAAGAGCGCATACAGCTTTTGGATCTCTGCCGGCGGCTCGATGATCCCCGGTGCTTTGCGATCGGCGGCCGTGTACCACACCGCCCATGCCGAGCAGGCCGTGCCCTGGCCGGGATCTCCGGTCGGGATGAACCATTGCGGCTGGATGTGCAAGAGCATGTCGGTGCAGCGGTCCTGATGCCAGACGCCGCAGTGCACCTGATAGGCCAACATGCGCTCGTTGTAGAGGGATTCCTGGATCTGCTTGGTCGTGGCATCAATGCCGATCTCACGCCAGAAGGTGACGACCATCTCGGTCAGCTTGTTGGTGCTGGGGCCAACGCGCTCGCCGGCATGTTCGATGTTGAATTTGAGCGGCTGGCCATCTTTGCGCAGGCGAATGCCCTGCGCGTTCTTCTTGTCCAGGCCCATCTCGTCGAGCAGTTTGTTGGCCAAGGCCTTGTCGTACTGCGCCCAGGCCGTGCCGTATTTCTCCTTGTAGTACTTGGAGTTGGGCATCGGGCTGCACTGGCCCACGCGTGCCAGGCCGTAGAAGAGGCTCTCGTTGATCTCCTCGCGATCTATCGCCACCGAGAGCGCCTTCACGAAGTTGGGATGGTTGATGATCTCGGTGAGGACCGGATCATCCTTGAGGTAATGCTGCGGGAAGAGCACATAGCGATCCGACATGCAGGAGAGGTAGTCGCCGACTTTGTAGTTGCCCTTGGCCTCGTTCTCCTTGTAGAACGGGTAATCGGCGATGGTCACGTCGTGCTGGCCGACGATGTCCAACTCGCCCTGCGCGATCTTGAGCTTGACCGCCTCGACGTTGGTCACGTAGTCGTAGCGCAGCGAGTCAATGTAGGGCAGCTGATTGCCGGCCAGATCCACCTTCCAGTAGTACGGGTTGCGCTCCAGCAGGATCAGGCCTTCCTTCGGCCGCTGGACGAAGCGCCACGGCGCCAGGACCGGGAACTCCATGGTGTTCATCCAATCGGGGAATTGCCAGACGCCCATCCCCCAGCCGGCATACTGATTGAACAGTGCCGCCCAGTTCTCCAAGCCCTTTTCCTTGGCTGTCGCTTCCAGTTTGGCTTTGTCCGTGTATTTGGGATGGAACTGCTTGTAGAAGTGGGCCGGCGCCAGGATGTTGGGGCTGGGACAACTGACTTCCCACCGGGTGAGGTGGGCCGTGAAGTTGCCGAACGTGGCGGCAAAGGTGAGCCGGACGGTGAAGTCATCCACCACTTCCAGCTTCATGTTCTCGCCGCCGAAGCGCATCTGCCAGGGAGGACTGGCGACGAGCTCTTTGTTGAGGTAGTAGTCTTCCCACCAGAAGCGGATGTCTTCGCTGGTGACCGGCTTGCCGTCCGACCACTTCATGCCCTTGCGCAGCTTGAGGCTGTAGGTCTTGCCATCCGAGCTGACCTGCCAGCTTTCGAGGACGTTGGGGACGATCGTGCGCAGATCAATATCCGAGTAGTGCAGCATGCGTTCGGCATTGAGGTCGTAGTTGCTGACACACCAGATGGGGTCGAAGTGGATCATGCGCACTTCGCCGCCGTAGGTCCCGATGGCATCGCGGCCACCCACCACCAGTGGATTGTCGGGCAATCGTTTCTCCACCGGGGGCAGTTTGCCGGCATCTACCAGCGGCTTCAGCATAGGCGGTTCGGCCATCTTCTTCGGCGCCTCGACCGTGACCGGGACGACCTGCGTCTCCTTGACCACCACAGGCACGGTCTCTTTGACCGTTACCTGGACGGTCTCCTTGACCACCACAGGCACCGTCTCCTTGATCACCTGAGGCGTGGCTGGTGCGCCGCAGGCTGCGGCCACTGTTCCTAACATGGCCGCAGCCGACATCTTGAGGAATTGGCGGCGCTTGATCGCGTTCCTGTTCATGTTTCCCTCCTTGTAATGTGATAACAAGACTTCGTCTGGCCACCGAAAGATCGGCGCATAAAGCGGAGACTGCCGTCAGCCTTCGCCTGGCTCCCGTTGAGTGCGCGATCTCGAGAAGCCTGACCGCGCATACCAGAGCAGCAAGATCCCGGCCGCCAGTTCGCCCGCCAGGGCGAGCCAGCGCAACCAGTTCCCGCCTGCAGCATCTTGCAACCACAACAAGAACAGATCAGCAATGAAGATCAGCACCAGCAACGGCCCGGCGATCCTCGCGAAGCGCTTCAGCAAGCCGGGCCGCCGAGCCCCTTGTCTGAAGGACGCCTCGGTCACGATCATGAAGACCAGCCAGGCCAGGCCAAAAATCAGCGTAAAGACCCGGTCAAAGAACCTCGCCTGCCAGGAATGCGTTGCGGAATCACCGACATAAAAAGCAGCCATGGCCCCCAGGAAGTCGGTGCGGCCGATGATCAGGAGCCATAGCGCCAGAAGGAGGACGACGATCCACAACACATATGCCCAGACATAGCGGATGCCTTGTTTGACCATGACTGACCGGAAAATCGTCATTGCCAGGCAATACCTGTAGGGCGAGACCATCTCGCCGCGAGCTTCTTCAACCGCTTGCTTTCATGACATGTTGTGCGCCAGATCGACGCGACGAATAGCTATTGCAACGATGAGAAGGCAAGTCGTACCATCGTGGAAAAACAAGCCCAGTATAATGCACTCCACAACGACTGTCAAGCGTCGCATGCCACGTACTGCAAGGCCACCATTTCACATGGGACGACCTGCAGATCAAGGACGGCGTGCTGTGGCGTTGATTGAGCGACACGATGATGGTGTCACTGCTTTTTGCGTTCATCTGCACGCGGCCGCGTCCGATTAGCGCGCGGCGCGGCCGCGTGCGCATCGCCCATGTCGGCCGTCGTCGCCTGGCCGGCCAGGTGGGGGTACGCACGCGGCCGGCGGCCCGGCCGTGTCTCACCTGCGCCTTTTGCCTGCCTGCCGCGCCAGGGCCGCCGTGCCCACCACCAGCGCCACGAAGCTCCCGCCGACGAAGAACCATTTCACCAGCGTGAAGACCGGCGCCAGCACGTCCACCACCGGCGTCTGAGCGGGATAGCGGGCCATCACCAGGGACGTCGTGATGTTCTCCAGGTAGTCGAACGCAACGCCCAGGATCGGCACGAGGTTCAACCGTCGGCCGAGGGGCCGGCCCGCATCGGGTCGAAACGCCCTGCCAGCCAGCCAGCTGATCGCCGTGACGAGGAAGAAGCCGTAGACCAGCGGCCAGACCAGGTCGAAGGTGAAGCGCGCCTGGATGTACGCCTGCCTGCCGGCCGCGCCGAACGCTGCGGCCATAGCGTAGAGAGCGGCGGGCGTGTAGAACAGGGAGGTGTCGGGTTGGGCCACGCCCCCTGTGCGCTCGGCTGAGCCTGTGGCCTGGCCCGGCAGCACCAGGATGGTGAAGGCCAGAAAGACGGCCAGGGCGATCAGTGCGATCCGGCCACTCGAGAACCGAATCAGATGTTCCGACCAGCGAGCCAACATGCGCACCTCCGATCTCCGCAGGGGTGAAATTCGCTTGCTGCGCGCGACAGCATACCATATGAGGCAGTCGGGGGTCAACCGCTGAAAGGCCACCTGTGACCGTCATCCCGCCGACCGGCCTGGCGAATCTCCAGAGTTCGGTTCGGATATGGTATGATTAGGGCGCCCTTGGAGTGGGCTGAAGGCTCTGCGGGCTGCTGTGGCCGGCCGCGGCGACCCGCGGGCCCGCGACCAGCCGAAGTATGAACCTGGGGGAGGACGTTTTATGCCGATCTACGAGTACACTTGTCTCGCTTGCGGCGAGACCTTCTCGCACTTCTGGCCTTCGATCAAAGCTGCCAGCGAGAGCGGCACGCCGACGTGTCCGGCCTGCGCCAGCTCAGAGACGCAACGCATCATCTCGCAGGTGGCCGTGGTGGGCGGCCTCGGCGGGCTGACGCCGACCGAGCAATCTGCAGCCAGGGCACAAGCAGAGCGCCTGGCGAAGATCACCCCGAAAGAACAGATTGACAAACTACGCGCAGGTAAGCGCTCCACATGATTTGTGCCTCGTGATCCGTAGCGCCGGCAGTCTCATTTTCTCCAAAAACGCGATAGGGCCCAGGTACACCCCGGGCCCTATCGGATCAGCAAAACGGCTGATCGGAGCGGCGCACGGTGCCTCCGATCAGTTTCTACTTATTTCGGCGCGTTTTCCTTCAGGATATCGTTCGCCTTCTTGACCACATCATCGAGCATCTTCTTGGCGTCGGCTTTCGGGTCGGCGATCGCTTTGCTGAGGATTTCTTTGTCAATCAGCGAGCGCACCGGGTCGTAGCCGGCCACCGGCGCCTCGATCATGGCGTACTGTGCCCACTCGAACATCCGGGCGTAGGAATCTGCCAGACCACCTGCCCACTTCGGGTCCTTGGCATAGGCTTCCTTCACCTCGGCCACGGCGCTCTGGCGCACCGGCAGGTAGCCGGTATAGACGGCCCAGCGCGCGGTTTGTGCCTTCTCGCCCAGGAATTTGATCACCAACCAGGCTGCCAGTTCTTTCTCCGGCGTCGTCTTGTAGACGCTGACGCTGGCGCCGTAGAGGTTGATGGCCGGCTTGGGGCCGCTCTGCGGCGGCAGGTTGATATCCCACTTGAACTTGGCGCCCTTGTCCACCGTATCCTTGTAGAACGGCAGGCCCGACGAAGAGGCGAGGACGAACAGCACATCGCCGTTGCCGAAGCGCGTCTGCTCGCCATAGCGTTCGCTGGTCGGGATCTCGACCAGACACTTGTTCTCGGCCATGCGCTGGATCATCTTGACGGCGTCCACGCCGGCATCGCTGTTGAAGACGTAAGCGCTGCCGTCCTCGGCCAGGATGCGGCCGCCGCGGGTGAAGACCAGCGTGGCGAAATTGGACGCATCGTGGCGGAAGGCCCAGCCGAACTTCTTGGTCTTGTCCGAGGCCTTGCACGCCATCTCCTCGAATTCCTTCCAATCCTTCGGCGGCGCGTCGTAGCCGAGCTGCTTCAGCCAATCGGCGTTGTAATAGAGCACCTCCATCGAGCGTTGGGTCGGGAAGCCGAGCACCTCGCCCTTGAACTGCGGGTTCTTATCGCTGTCGAGGAAGGTCTGGAAGTAGTCCTTCAGATCCGCCTCGCTCAGGCCGTACTTCGAGCTCTTGATGAAGGGGGTCAGATCAATCACGGCCTCCTGGTTGCGATAGGTTGCAGCCTGATTCTGGTAAGCTACCGAGATGTCGGGCGGCTGACCGGCCAGGATGGCCGCGTTGATCTTGTTATACACGTCGTTGTACGACGCGCCGGCAATCTCGGCCTTTGCGGTGATGCCGTACGGGTTGTTCTTGTTGAACTCGTCCAGCATACTCTGCAGGAAATCCTGATCCTTTTGCGGCCGGTTGTGCCAGTAGGTCACCGTGATGTTCTTCCCCTTCAGATCAATCGCGTCCACCTCGGCCGGTGTCTTCGGTGGATTGTTGATCTTCACCGCCGGCTCGGGCGCTTTGGTCGGTTCGGGGGCCTTGGTGGGCTGAGGCGCCTTGGTCGGTTCAGGTGCTTTGGTCGGCTCTGGCGCCCTGGTCGGTTCGGCCTGGGCAGCCGGGGCCTTGGTCGGCTCCGGGGCCTTGGTCGGCGTCGGTGTGGCGCAGGCCGTGAGGATCATGGCCAGCACCACCAACAGGCTCAATACGACGAACTGCTTACGGGTTCTCATTCTGCCTCCTGAGTTGAAGATCGGTGAATCGGTGCGCGCATGAATCGGCGCATGGACAAGTGAGTAGCTGATTGGATCGTTGTGAGAATGGGACTGTTCTTTCTCCTTTCGTCTGGGCAGTATGGGTTCACGATCGTGGATCCGTTCACCCGCGGCGTGCGATCAACCCGCAAAAGCCGGTGCGCTGCTTCAGCCCTTGATGCCGGTCGTCGTGATCCCCTCGGTGAAGTACTTCTGGGTGAAGAAGTAGAAGATGATGACCGGCACCACCACCATCGAGGAGAACGCCATCATCAGCTGGACTTTGGTGCCACCCTCCTGAACCAGGAATTGCTGCAAGCCGACCGCCAGCACCCGCATCTGCGGATCGCGCGTGACCAGCAGCGGCCACTTGAAGCTGTCCCACGCCCAAATGAAATTGATCAGCGCCACCGAGACCAGCGCTGGCTTCGACAGCGGCAGGACGATGGTGGTCAGGTAGCGCAGATGGCCGCAACCGTCAATGAACGCCGCGTCGTAGAGATCGCGTGGAATCTGCATGAAGAACTGTCGGAGCAGGAAAATGCCGAACACGCTCGCCAGAAACGGGATGATCAACGCCAGATAGGTGTTGTACCACGATCCGGTGCCGAATGGGTTCGGAAACTGGTACATCATGACCGCTTTGGGCACGATCGTGAGGTCAGCCGGGATCATGATGGTGGCCAGCAGGAGCAGGAACAGGACGTTCTTGCCCGGGATTTCCATTTGGGCAAACGCGTACGCGGCCAGAGCCGAGGTGAGCATCACGCCGGCCACGATCGTCAGCGACACGAGGATGCTATTGATCGCGTACCGTGAAAACAGATAGATGTTCCACTCCTTGTCCCAGCCGATCGTGGTGATGGCCTCCGGATAGTTCTGCCATTGCAACGCTTCGTCGCCGAACGGAAACCACGGCCAGAACGCGCCGGTGATCACGCTGCCATACGTCTTCAGCGAGGTGGCCACCATGTGAAAAAAGGGAAAGACCGCGACGAACGCGCCCAGGGTCAGAACCACGTAGATCACCGCCTGGCTCCACGAGAAATGCCGCGTCCGAGTGACGGTTGGCTGGAGTGAACGAACGGCCATACGCGTTGCCCCCATCTCCTACGCGTACACCACCGCGCGACCGGCAACGCGGTTTTGCACGATGGTGATGACCAGAATCACCGAGAACAAGATGAACGAAAGCGCTGCACTGTAGCCGTACCGATTGTACTGGTACATCTGCTGGAAGATGAGGATGCTGGCGGTCGTCGTCGCATCGCCAGGACCGCCCATCGTCATGACGTAGATGTGATTGAACGCCTTGAACGTGCCGATCACCGTGTAAAGCAACAGGAAAAAGGTGGTCGGCGAGAGCAACGGGATCGTGATCCGCCGGAAAAGCTGCCAGCCGTTGGCTCCATCAATCTTCGCTGCCTCATACAGCTCGTGGGGGATGTTGCCCAGCCCGGCCAGAAAGATCACCGTATCGTAGCCGACGAAAACCCATGTCGTGTAGAGAATGATGGAGAGGAGCGCCAGGCTGGGTCCGGACAGCCAGGCCGGCACCGTGACACCCATTGCCTCGCCGATCAGGGTGAAGATGCCGCGCGGTTCGCCCAACCAGCGAAGCTGCGGCAGGCCCAGCATCCTGGCCACCTCGTTGATCAGCCCGCGGTCGGGGCTGTAGAGGAAAGCCCACACCGACGCCGATGCCACCGTCGCGGTGATGTAAGGCATGAAGAACAGCACCCGATACAGCGACTTGCCGCGAATCTGCTGGAAGAGCAGATAGGCCAGCAGCAACGAGATCCCCAATTGCAACGGCACGGAGATGATCGAGTAACTGGCCGTGACCAGCAGCGAGTGCCACATCTCCGAATCGTTCAACGCGCGCACATAATTCGCCAGGCCGATCTGTTTGGCGCAGCCTTTGACCGTCCAGTTGCAGGTGCTGATGTACGCGCCATAGAACACCGGCCAGAACTCAAATACGGCCAGGACGGCAAAAGCAGGGAGGAGAAACAAGTATCCGAGGCCGGCCTCGCGCAGCTTGCGCAGACGGCGTGAGGTCAAAAATGGCAACGGCTGGGCGACGGCGGTAGCCTGCGCGGTCATCAGTTTGTCTCCTATCGGTCTCGACGTTTCCCAACCTACTCTGCACGTTTCGCGGGCGGCGCTATGGCCGCGCGAGACGTGTGGATTATAGCAAAGGAGTCATGGACGGTCAAGGTAAGGTGTCTTAACCGGCGCCCGATCATAGATCTCCGTCAGCTCGCGCAGCCGTGCGGCCAGGGCATCGGTCAGCATTTCCGGCGTGTAGCGCCACTGCCAGTTGCCGCTGGCCGTGCTGGGGAAATTCATGCGCGCCTCATTGCCCAGGCTCATCACATCTTGCAGGCAGGCCACGGCCTGATTGGCGACCGAGCCCCACGCCAACCGGATGAAATCCCAGGCCAGATCGCGGCCATCGGTGCCCAGATAGCGCAGGCAGTTCCATTTCTCCGGGCCGGTGCGGGCCGCCTCATTGAACCAGCCGATCACCGTGTTGTTGTCGTGGGTGCCGGGGTAGACGATGTAGTCCTTGTCGAAGGTGTGCGGCAGATATTTCGGATTGTTGTCCAGGGCAAAGCCGAACTGCAGGATCTTCATGCCCGGAAAGCCGAACTGCAAGCGCAACGCGTCCACCTCCGGCGTGATCACGCCCAGATCCTCGGCGATGATCGGCAGCTGGCCCAGGGCGTTGCGAATCGCCTCGAAAAGCGCCGCGCCCGGCCCCTTGACCCAGCGCCCTTTGACGGCCGTCGGCTCATTTGCCGGAATCTCCCACGCCGCCTCGAATCCGCGGAAATGATCAATGCGGATGATGTCCACCTGAGTCAGGGCATGACGCACCCGCTCGATCCACCATCGGTAGCCGGTCTGCGCCATGATATCCCAGCGATAGTGCGGATTGCCCCAGCGCTGTCCGGTCGCGGAGAAGTTGTCGGGCGGCACCCCGGCGACCACGATCGGGTTGCGCTCCTCGTCCAGGTAGAAAAGCTCCGGCCGGCTCCAGACGTCGGCGCTGTCTTCGGCCACGAAGATCGGGATATCGCCGATGATCTGGATGCCCAGGCCGGCCGCGCGCGCCTTCAGGCTGGCCCACTGCTCCGCGAACTGCCACTGCAGATACTCATGGTAGGTGATCTCGTCGGCCAGCAGCCGGCGATAGTGCTCTACGGCCGGCCCATAGCGCACCAGGATATCGCGCGGCCAGGCATGCCAGCTGCCGCCACCGAAATGGCCTTTGATCGCCATGAACAGGGCAAAATCGGGCAGCCAATGCCCGTGACGCTCCCGGAACTGCTCGAAGCCGGCGCGCTGCGCCGGGGTGGCATGTGCTTTGAAATGCGCATAGCTCTGGCGGAACAGCCTCTGCTTGTAGGGGATCACCGCGCCGAAATCCACCCTGGTGGCGGGAAAAGCGGGCACATCGGCCAGCGCGTCTTGCGGCAGCAGCCCGGCATACGCCAGGCCGTCCAGGCTGATCAGCAACGGGTTGCCGGCGAAGGCCGAGAAGGATTGATAGGGCGAGTCGCCGTAGCCGGTCGGCCCCAGAGGCAGCACCTGCCAGAGCTGTTGTTTGGCTTTGGCCAGCCAATCCAGGAAATCATAGGCGCCTTGGCCCAGATCGCCGATGCCGTAGCGGCTGGGAAACGATGTGGGATGGCACAAAATGCCACTCGCACGAGGGAAAGGCATAGCGACACCTCCTCAAATCAATCGCAGCTGGATTTGTTCGTCGTGCAGCGCCATGATCTGGCTGCACGACGCGGTGCCGGTCGTGCCGATCTGTTGGATCGTGACGCCGGCGGCCAGGCAGCCGATCTCGCCGGCTTCGGGCACGGTGGCGCCGGAACAGAGTGCCGTGACGATGCCGGCCATGGTGGCGTCGCCTGCGCCGACGATGTCAATCGGCCCGCGCACTTTGACGGCAGGAATCGCGGTGGGGCCATCCATGTGAAACGCCACCAGCCCGTCGGCGCCGAGGGTGAGAAAGACGGGCTGTCCGGCTCTGCGGTAAAGTGCCTCGCCGCAGGCCAACACCTCGTTCCGATCCAGCACACCTGCCTGTGGGCCGTGAACGGCTCGCGTCGCTTCGCGCTCGTTCGGCTTCAGGATTACGTCTTCGAACAGGCCGATGCGCTCCCGGGAATCCGCCGCGAAGACGACCGTCGGGTAGGCGCGCGCCAGGCTGCACAGCTCCTCGCGCACCCGCTCCGTGATCACGCCGCAATCGGCCTCCGGCACTTGATCGGCGATGATGACGCCGTGCACGCGCGGCAGCAGCCCGCGCAGCGCAGCGATCAACCGATCTTCTACGGCTGTCGGTGTCCTGGTGCGGTTCTTGATGTCGAGCCGATTCAGCTCGCGTTCCGTGCCGTTGCGCTCGCGCAACATCGGTTTGGTGTAGGTCGGCGTGACCCGATCATCCCGGATGATCAGCGCGTTGAGGTCCACGCCAGACGCCTCCAGCTTCTTCAATAGCTCGAATCCCTCGCCGTCGTCGCCGATCACGGTCAGCGCGATGACCCTGGCGCCCATGGCGCACAGGTTGTTGGTCACCGTGCCGGCCGCGCCTGGGCTGCAACGCACATCCACGACCTGATGGGCTTCCAGTCCGGTTTCCAGCGAGATCTCCGCCAGACTGTGCTCGATGATCAGATATTTGTCCAGGAAGAAATCGCCGACGACCAGAATGACGCGCGATGGAAAGGCGGACAGGATGGTGGCGAGGCGGTCGCGTTTCACGGCATTCCTCCATGTTGGCGGATCATTTTGAACCAGGCTTGTGCTTTGATGCCACCCACATAACGGTCAGATCGTCGCGCATCGCGCGTCAGGCGCCGGTCACCAACCGGTAGAGGGCAGGGATCGTCCCCCGATGTCCCCCACGCACGTAGAAACTCTCACCGCCGTCCGCCACGGTGCGCACGAGGATCGTCTTGTACGGCCGGTAGTAGTAGCGGGCATCGGTCTTGGGTGCCTCGTGGCTCAGGTCGTCGCCGAGATCGAGCAGGTCGAAGACCGCGGTGGTGAAGCGGTTGATCTGGCGGCCTTCCTGTGCGGCGACGTTGCGCGCCATTGCCAGTGCCTTCAGGTACACCTCCGGTCCCATGACCGCGGTGCCGAAGTTCAGGAAGACGCCTCCCTGCAGTCGGCTGATCGCCTCGGCAAAGATCAAGAAATCACGATACGACGCCTCGCCCAATGCGGCGGCATCGCAGTTCGGATGCTCGTGGATGATATCGTAGCCCAGGCCGATGTGCACCGTCACCGGCACGCCCAGCCGATAGCCGGCGGCCAGGATGCTGATATCGGGGTGCGCAAAGGAATACGTGGGCCAATCCGCGAGAGGGTCGTCGGTTGCCTGGCCGTTCTGTCGTTTTGCTGCCTCCCAGATCGTCCGGCCCAGAGCCTCACCGTAGCCCAGTCCCGCGCGCACGCCCGCCGCCACAATATCATTGATCCAGCCGGTCTCCTGCCACAGGCCGAATTGCCCCTCGTGGATGTAGCGTGCCACGCTCTCGGTGGTGGCCCCGATCAGCGCCAGCTCGAAGTCGTGAATCGGGCCGGCACCGTTCATGCCCACGTGCGTGATGAGGCCGCGCGCCATCAGATCAATGATAAAACGCGACAGGCCGCTCTTGATGACGTGGGCGCCCATCAGCACGATCACCGGCGCGTCGTTCCGGCGCGCCTGGCGTATGCGCTCGGCGATCACCGGCAGCGCCGGATGCTCGAACGGCTCTCCGGCTGCATCGAGGGGCAACACATCGGCCAGCGTCATGTCGTGCACCCGCTCGGCCAGCGGCTTGAGCCGCAAACGAGAACGATCGAACATGGGATAGGGCATGGCATTGCTCCGAGAGAAGATCAAACGTGAAACGCCAGGCATCAGGCGTCAAGGGCGACACCTGACGTCTGACTCTTCACGCTTCACATAAATAGGCCAACAGCGTCTCGTGTTCCCGGAAGTCGGGCACGATCAGGTCGGCGCCGGCCTCGATCAGCCGGTTGCGCTTCCAGAGATCTATGCCGGTGCGGTGCACCTCATCGGAGGCAACCCCCACCGCGATGCCGCCAACCCGTTTGGCGTCTTCGATCTCGACGAAGCCATCGCCGAAGGCCACGAACTCCGGGCCGGCCAGTTTGTTTTCGGCGATGATCCGTTCGATCAAGATCCTCTTCGAGAAGCTCTTGTAATCATCGCGCGCGCCGTAGATGCCGACGAAATAGGGCGTGATCTGCAGCGCCGCCGCCTCGTCCAGCACGTAGGGCTCGTCGGTGCCAGAGGCCAGATAGCAGCACACGCCGCGCGCGGTCAGCGCCTGGAGCATCGCTCGACTACCGGGCACCATCAGGTCGTCGGCTGCCACGCGACCGGCCTTGAGATCGGCTACCCGATGCCGAATGCGCGCCCACAGCCGGTCGAGATAGATATGTTTATATTCCAGCGGGTCGCGCGGGGAGCCGCCGCGTTGCCTCACCTCCTCGGCCAGCTGGATCATCTGATAAATCGTCTGCTTGCCCGTCAGCCTGGTGACGAACTCGGTCACGACCGCGGTAACCTCGGCCTCGCTCTCGTGCGCCGGAGTCTCCATCAGCCACTCCACCATCAGGGGGATCATCACCCCCTGCCAGCCCTCGCGGATCAGCGACAGAGTGCCGTCGAAATCGAAGAGAGCATGGCGGATACGTCCCCGGACAATGTCGGGATGGATGATTTCAAGCATAGAAGTCCTGTCCGGTCAGTTGGTGCGCCAAACCGCTGGGATAGGGGCAGGGTAACCCCGTTCCCGCCAGGGCCATTCCAGCACTTTCTGGCGTGCCCGCAAAAATCACAACGCCTGCGCCAGCGCGACCGCGCCCCACAGCGGCGCATCGTCGCCGAGCGCGGCCGGCACGATCTCGACGCGCAGCTGCGGCAGCGCGTGCCGACGAGCCACATCGCGCACGATCTGCCACCAGCGTTCGCCGGACTTGGTGACGCCGCCACCCAGGACGACCCGTTCGGGGTTCATCAGGTTGATGGCACCACCCAGGCCCGCGCCGAGGGCCGCGGCTGCATCGTCGAGCACCGCCAGGGCCAGTGGATCGCCCCCGGCTGCGGCCTGCGCCACCATCTGCGCCGTCACCGCCTCTGGCTTCCCCCCGGCCAAGGCCAACAATGCAGCTCCCGCCTCCCGGTCCGCTGTTTCCAGCCGCGCGCGCGCCTTCGTCGCGATCCCCCAGCCGCATGCTTCGGCTTCCAGGCAGCCCTCCTTGCCGCAGACGCACGGCACGCCGCCAGGGCGCACGACCACGTGGCCGATCTCGCCGGCCATGCCATCGGCGCCGCCCCAGATCCGGCCGGCCAGCACCCACCCGCCGCCGATCCCGGTGCTCACGGTGACGTACAGCAGGCTGGTGCAGCCCTGGCCGGCCCCGAACGTCCACTCGCCGAGCGCCGCGACGTTGGCATCGTTGTCTACGGCCACCGGCGCGCCGAACTCAGCCTGCAGGCGGGCGGCCAGTGGCGTCTCCTCCCAGCCCGGCACATGGTGTGACAGCCTCACCACGCCGCGCGTCGCATCCACCGGGCCGCCGAAACTGACCCCGATGGCCGCCAACCGGCCGGGGTGTTGGCTCAGCAGCCGGCGCGCCAGATCGAGCATGGCCGTCTGATCAGACGCGGCATCCGCGCCCGGCGGCGAAAACACCCGACCATGGGCCAGCCAGGTGCGCTCACCGGGCAGAATCAGCGCCGCCGTGTGCTTCGTGCCCCCATAATCGAGGGCTAACACCAGCGACCGATCCATCTCTCCCCCTTGTTTCCTTCATTCACACATCGCCAGGAACACCGCGTGCAGGATCACCAGGTGGGCATCCTCGATCACCTGCATACTGTCATGCGGCACGATCACACAGATATCGCAGAGTTCCTTCAACTTGCCGCCATCGCGGCCGGTCAGGCCGATGCGGGTGAGGCCGAGCGCGCCGGCCGTCTCCATGGCCCGCAGCACGTTGGGCGAGTTGCCACTGCCCGACAGGGCGATGATCACATCGCCCGGTTCGGCCAGCGATGCCAGCGGCTCGGCGAAGATCACATCGTAGCTCACGTCGTTGGCATACGCGGTCAACGTCGAGATATTGTCGCTGAGACAGATCAGCTTCAGCCGCGGCCGGTCGGGCCGGATCGTGCTTTTCAGCATGTCGTTGACAAAATGCGAGGCGTTGGCCGAGCTGCCGCCGTTGCCACAGGTGAAGATGCGCTTGCCGGTCGCCTGCGCCTGGCGCAGCGCCGTGACGATCTGCGCAACCGGCTCGGCCGGAATCCGCGGCAGAACAGCCGCAACGGTTTGGAAGTAAGCGGTAGGCGTGAACATAACGGCTCCCAGGTCAGATGTCTCGTCCATTTTACCGCAATGAGGCAACGAGGCGAAATTCGGGCAACGCGGCACCACGCGCTGCAGGGCGGCAGGTGGCGCTTGTCCGGTCTGGCGTCATTGTGGTAGAATAGCATCCACACGGCGCGCGGCGCCTGAGTTTCCTGGAGGCATCTATGCCCGAGAAGATCCTGGTTTTCACTGCCTGGCCCTATTGCAACGGCGAGCTTCACATCGGCCACATCGCCGGCGCCTATCTGCCGCCGGACATCTTCGCGCGCTATCATCGCCTGCGCGGCAACGATGTGCTGATGTTGTCCGGCTCCGATACCCACGGCACGCCTATCACCGTGCGCGCGGAAGAGGACGGCATCACCCCGCGTGAAGTCGTAGATCGCTATCACCCCCGCATCGTCAACATGTACCAGCGGCTGGGGATCAGCTACGACCTGTACACCGAGACCGACACCGAGAACCATTGGGCAGTGACCCAGGACATGTTTAAGATGCACCTGGCAAACGGCTACATCTACCTGGACTCCATGCAGCAGCTCTATTGTGTGGACTGCGGCCGGTGGCTGGCCGATCGCTACGTCGAGGGTATCTGCCCGTATTGCGGGGCAGAGGGCGCGCGCGGAGATCAGTGCGATAATTGCGGTCGCACCTACGACGCGATCATGTTGGGACGGCCGCGCTGCAAACACTGCGGCAGCACGCACATCGAGATCCGCACGACCCAGCACTTCTTTCTCGATCTGGGCAAGCTCAACGAGCCGTTGCTGGCGTGGATCAACGACGGCAAGAAGGAACATTGGCGGCCCAACGTGATCAATCAAACCCGGGCGCGCCTGGAGAGCCGGGAATTGCGCGGCCGGCCGATCACGCGCGACATCCAGTGGGGCGTCACGATCCCGGTGCCGGGCTTCGAGGATAAACGCATCTACGTCTGGTACGATGCAGTCATCGGCTATCTGTCGGCGACGAAGGAATGGGCCGCGTTGAACGGCGACCCGGATGCCTGGCGCTCGTGGTGGACCGATCCGACCTGCCGCGCCTACTATTTCATTGGCAAGGACAACATCGAATTTCATGCGATCATCTGGCCGGGGATGCTGATCGGCTACGGCCAGGGCCTGAACCTGCCCTACGATGTGCCCTCCAACGAGTATCTCAATGTGGAGGGCCGCAAGCTCAGCAAAAGCCGACGCTGGATGATCGGGATGTCGGATGTGCTCGATCGCTACGACCCCGATCCGTGGCGCTATGCCATCGCGGCCAACTTCCCGGAGACGCAGGACGTAAATTTCACCTGGGAGGATTTCCTGCGCCGCAACAACGATGAATTGGTGGCGACGTGGGGCAACCTGGCGAACCGGGTGCTCGGTTTTGCGTTCAGGCGTTTCGAGGCTGCGGTGCCGCAGCCGGGCCCGTTCGACGAGGCCGACCAGGCGTTGCTGGGCCAGATCGCGCCGACCTTCGAGCGCGTCACGGCCCTGCTGGAAGCCGTGAAGCTCAAACAAGCGCTGGAAGCCACGATGTCTCTGGCCCACGAGGCCAACCGCTACCTGAACCTGAAAGAGCCGTGGAAGCAGATCAAAACCGACCCGACGGCCGCGGCGACCTCCGTGTTCGTGGCGCTGCGCGTGATTGATACGCTTAAGACGATGTTCGCGCCGTTCCTGCCGTTCACCTGTCAACGTCTGCACCACTATCTGGGCTATGAAGGCGAGCTTTTCGGCCGATCATACACCGAAGTGCTGCGCGAGACGACACGCACACACCTGGCGCTTCGCTACGACCCGACCGGCGCCACCGGTCGCTGGCAGATCAGCGAGCTGGCGCCCGGCCAAAAACTGCGCGAGCCGGCGCCGCTCTTCCGCAAGCTCGACGAGAGCATCGTGGACGCCGAGATCGAGCGCATGATGCGCGGCGAGTAAGTCCAGCGCTGGGGCTGCGACATCGTCATTGGCTGCCAGCAGTCCCAGCGCTGTATCCGAAATTGACTTTCCCCGCGAAAAGATTACAATAGATTTCGTATCTTTGAGCACAAAAGCGCGGCCGTTGTGGCGATAGCTTTTATTGGTCAGACCCCCTCATCTCTCGACCTCCCTCGCTCCCGCCTGACGGGAGCGCAGGAGAATCAAAAACCCATTTGGGGTTTTTCCGGCAGCAGAGCCGACCTCAAAACCCCTGTTTTGGACTGCGCGCGCATCTTGCCCCGAGTGCGGCGTGTGGTCTGGTAGTGGGATAGCCCACCACGTCGAGGAAGGGCCAGGGATGAGGTCGGCGCGTGCATCAGATACGTTGAGGAGGAAGACAATTCATGCTTAAACGTCTCTATCATTGGCTTGCGCAGAGCAAGTGGCGTTCGGCGCTATTTGCCGTAGGCCTGCTTCTGGTTGCCTGGCTTTTCTTCATGGGGTCCGTGTCGCTGATGGAGTACGCGGAGTCCACCGAGTTTTGCTCCTTATGTCACGTAATGAAGCCAGAGCACACCGCGTATCAAAATTCGCCCCACGCCCGCACTGCCTGCGGCGTCTGCCATATCGGGCCAGGTGCCTACCCGGCGTTCGAGGCCAAAGTGCGCAGCGCTCACTATCTGTGGGTTTATCCGCTCAACCTGTACGAGCGCCCCATCCCCTCACCCATCACCAGCTTGCGACCAGCAGAAGTCGTGTGCGAACAGTGCCACTGGCCGCAAAAGTTCTACGAAGATCGAATCGTCGTCATCCCCAGGTATGGTCAGGACGAGAAGAACAGCCTGACCCAGACCGCCCTGGTGATCAACACCGGTGGCGGCTCCACCGAAGCCGGCCTGGGGCGTGGCATCCACTGGCACATCGAGAACCCGGTCTACTACATCGCCACCGACGCAAAACGTCAGGAGATCCCCTGGGTGCAGGCGACCTTCAATGGCGTGACAACCGAATACATCTCGACCGACGCCAATTTGACCCCCGAGGCGATCGCCAGGGCCGAAAAGCGGAAGATGGATTGCATGGACTGTCACAACCGCGCCAGCCACAACTTCCGGCGGCCCGAAGAGGCGCTCGATCAAGCCCTACAGCTGGGGCAAATCCCGGCCGACTTGCCGTTCATCAAACGCGAAGGCATCAGGGTGCTGGAGAAGAAATATGCCACGGAGGCCGAGGCTGCCGCAGCCATCGCGGGCGTCGAGGAGTTCTACAAGACCAACTATCCGACACTGTACGAAAGCCGCAAGGCCGACGTGCAAAAAGCCGTGGCTGGCTTGCAAACCATCTTCGACACCACCCAATTCCCCTTCATGGGTGTGGATTGGAAGACGCACACGAACAACATCGGCCACAAGGACTTTCCGGGCTGTTTCCGCTGTCACGACGGCAAGCACCTGAGCAAAGACAATCAGGCCATCCGGCTCGAATGTAACATCTGTCATAGTATCCCTCAGGTGGCTTTGCCGGGCCAATCGCTGCCGACCATTGCAATTTCGGCCGCCAACGAACCGGACTCGCACAGGAGCACGACCTGGTTGGCTCAGCATCGCTATCAGTTCGATGCAACCTGCGTCCAGTGTCACACGGTGGACAACCCCGGCGGCAAGGACAACAGCAGCTTCTGCAGCAACAGCGCTTGCCATGACACGAAGTGGGTCTTTGCCGGCCTGGATGCGCCCAAAGTCCGCGAGCTCAGCGCGCCGCCCAAGGTGCCCGGCAAAGGCATCCCCAATCCCATCCCACATCCGATCGGCCAGCGCACCGATTGTTTGATTTGCCATGCGATCGGCAAAGTGAAACCATATCCGGCCAATCACGGCAGCTTCACGGCCGACATGTGCACACAGTGCCATCGGCCGACGCTGCAAGAGGCCGCCGTGTCCACCCCTGCTCCGGCGCCTGCACCGGTCAGCCCGACCGCTGCGGCGACTGTTGCGCCCACGCCGACGGCCGCCTCGCTCCCTGCGGCTGCCACGCCGGCACCGGTTGGAGGGCCCAAACCGATCCCGCACGAAGTGGTCGGCCGAGAGAATTGCCTGCTCTGCCACAACCCAGAGGGCGGCATGAAACCGGCGCCGAAAGATCATGCGGGCCGGCCTGACGAAAGCTGTCAGGGCTGTCACAAGCCCGCCGGCGCCGCGGCCGTGACCCCGGCCGTTGCGCCCGAAAAGGCACCGGGCAGCGCGTCGGCTATTTCGCATGACCTGGCCGGCCGAGAAAACTGTCTGATGTGCCACAACCCCGATGGCGGCGTGAAACCGGCGCCGAAGGACCACGCAGGCCGGACAATCGAGCAGTGTCAGCTGTGCCATAAGCCCAAGACCTGACCACGAGCATGGCCTCGCCGCCCATGCCGGACACTGCTCCTGTGCCTGGCATGGGCGCGCGGGATGCCTTCCGCGCAGGAACAGCCCGACCGCTCCTGGCGACGCATTTGTTTCCTTTAGAAATCCTGCCTCGATATTTGACTTTAAGGCCAGATCCCGCTATACTGTCCATTCGCAACGCCGATCAGTTACGATTTTTGGCGCAGCGCGGCGAATGTGTTATAATCTCCTCTGCGCCGACGTAGCTCAATCGGCAGAGCATCGACCTTGTAAGTCGAGGGTTGCCGGTTCGATTCCGGCCGTCGGCTTACGATGCACTTTGAATCTGGGCAGATACCCAAGTGGCCAAAGGGGGCTGACTGTAAATCAGCTGGCTGACGCCTTCGGAGGTTCGAATCCTTCTCTGCCCACTTTTGCCCACGTAGCTCAGTCGGTAGAGCACGTTCTTGGTAAGAACGGGGTCATCGGTTCAAGTCCGATCGTGGGCTTGGTGTGATATAGATTTTCTCGGGCCGTCCTCGGCGTTTGTGCTGAAAATGCGGCCGGCAAATCAATGTCTTAGTTAGCATGGGCGCGTTGGCGCGCACAGCAGGAGGATACCATCCATGGCGAAGCAGGTATTTGAGCGCACGAAGCCTCACGTGAACGTGGGGACGATCGGGCACATAGATCATGGGAAGACGACGTTGACGGCGGCGATCACGAAGGTGCTGTCGCTGAAGGGGATGGCGAATTTTCGGCCGTTCGACTCGATAGACAATGCGCCGGAGGAGAAGGCGCGGGGCATCACGATAGCGATTGCGCACGTGGAGTATGAGACGGCGAAGCGGCACTATGCGCACGTGGATTGTCCTGGGCACGCCGACTACATCAAGAACATGATCACGGGTGCGGCGCAGATGGATGGGGCGATCCTGGTGGTGGCGGCGCCGGAGGGGCCGATGCCGCAGACGCGGGAGCACGTGTTGCTGGCGCGGCAGGTGGAAGTGCCGGCGATGGTGGTGTTTCTGAACAAAGTGGACATGATGGAAGACGAGGAGTTGTTGGAGCTGGTGGAGCTGGAGTTGCGCGAGTTGTTGACGGCGCAGAAGTTCCCTGGCGACGACATACCGATCGTGCGTGGGAGTGCGTTGAAGGCGTTGGAGTCGCCGTCGAAGGATCCGAATGCGCCGGAGTATGCGTGCATATGGGAATTGCTGCGGGTGGTGGACGAGTACATTCCGACGCCGGTGCGGGACACAGAGAAGCCGTTCTTGATGCCGATTGAGGACGTGTTTGGGATCAAGGGGCGGGGGACGGTGGTGACGGGGCGGATCGAGCGGGGGAAGGTAAGGACGGGCGACGAGGTGGAGATCATCGGGCTGCGGGAGACGCGCAAGACGGTGGTGACGGGCGTGGAGATGTTCCGCAAGATATTGACGGAAGGGATTGCTGGGGACAACGTAGGGTGTTTATTGCGGGGCATCGAGCGGGAGGACGTGGAGCGCGGGCAGGTGTTGGCGAAGCCGGGTTCGATCACGCCGCACACGAAATTTCAGAGCGAAGTATACGTGTTGAAGAAGGAAGAGGGTGGGCGGCACACGCCGTTCTTCAACGGGTATCGGCCGCAGTTCTACATTCGGACGATGGATGTGACAGGGGAGGTGCAGTTGCCGGCGGGGGTGGAGATGGTGATGCCTGGCGACAACATCAATCTGACGGTGGAGCTGATCGTGCCGGTGGCGTTGGAAGTGGGGTCGCGCTTCGCCATCCGCGAGGGTGGCCGCACGGTGGGTGCTGGCGTCATCACTAAGATTCTCGAATGATGTTGAACGTTGAACGTTCAACGTTCAACGTGACACGTCGGCGTTACGCGGAGCTTTTCACATGGCAAAGAACAGGATTCGCATCCGGCTCAAGGCTTTCGATCATCGGGTCCTGGATGACTCGGTGCGCAAGATCGTGGACGCGGCAGAGCGCACCGGCGCGGCCGTCGTCGGCCCGGTGCCCTTGCCGACCAAGATCGAACGTTTTACCGTGAACCGCTCGACCTTCATTGACAAAGACAGCCGGGAGCAGTTCGAGATCCGCACGCACAAACGGCTGATTGACGTGCTCGATCCGGGTGCCAAGACGATCGAAAACCTGACCAAATTGGACCTGCCGGCGGGCGTGGATATCGAGATCAAGTTGTAGTCGGGGGACGGGTAGTTAAGTAGCCGGGCAGTCAGGTAGTCAAGAAATTCTTACATTCACCTGTCGGCTTGTCTCCTTGTCTACTTGTTCCCTTATCTACCCGTTGACCCGCTTTGTGGGGATGATGCGGTCTCGCGAGGGCGAGATCACGGCAGTCCCAGGGAGGAATGATGAAAGGGATTTTGGGTCGCAAGGTGGGCATGACCCAGCTGCTCACCGAAAAAGGCGACGTCGTGCCGGTGACGGTGATCGAGGCGGGGCCTTGTTACGTCACCCAGATCAAGACCGTTGAGCGCGATGGCTACACGGCCATCCAGCTGGGTTTCGAGCAGACCAGGCAGCGTCGGCTGACCAAGGGGCAGATCGGCCACCTCAGGCGGCGCGGCATGCCGCGCGAGGTGCCCATGCTGCGTGTGCTGCGCGAGGTGCGCCTGCGCAACGTCGAAGACTATCATTTGGGCCAGAAGATCATGGCCGATATCTTCAACACCCACGAGCGGGTGGACGTCCAGGGCATCTCCAAAGGCCGTGGCTTTCAGGGCGGCGTCAAGCGCTATGGATTCCGCGGCGGCCCGCGCACCCACGGCCAGTCGGACCGGCTGCGCGCGCCGGGTGCCAGCAGCTCCGGCACCACGCCGGGGCGCCTGTACAAAGGAAAGCGCATGGCCGGGCACATGGGCAACGTGCCCGTCACCATTGCCAACCTGCGCGTCGTCCTGGTAGATCCGGAGCGCAATCTGTTGGCGGTGCGGGGCGCGGTGCCGGGTCCGCGCGGCGGCCTGTTGCTCATCACGGAAGCGCGAAAGCAGGGGTAGTGACCATGCAAGTCTCATTGATGAATATGGCCGGCGAAAAAGTCGGCGAAATCGAGCTGGCCGATACCATCTTTGCTGCGCCGATCAATATCCCGTTGATGCATCAGGCGCTCGTGCGGCAGTTGGCCAATGCCCGGCTGGGCACGGCCAAGACGAAAGGCCGCAGTGAGGTCTCCGGCGGTGGCCGCAAGCCGTGGAAGCAGAAGGGCACCGGACGGGCACGGCAAGGCTCCATCCGTGCTGCGCAGTGGCGCGGTGGCGGCATCATCTTTGGTCCCACCCCGCGCTCCTACGAACAGAAGATGCCGCGCAAGATGCGGCGCGCCGCCGTCTGCTCCGCGCTGTCGGTGAAGGCCGCAGAGGACAGGCTGGTCGTGCTCGATCAGCTGGCTCTGTCGCAGCCCAAGACGCGCGAGATGGCCACCGTGGTCAACCGTCTGGCCGGCGATGCCAGCGCCTTGATCCTGATGGCCGGACCCGATGAGGTGATCGAGCGCGCCAGCAACAATCTGCCGGACATCAAGCTGTTGCGGGCCGAGTACGTCAACGTGCGTGATCTGCTGAAGTACGACTATCTGATCATTCCGCAGAACGCGCTCGGCGTGATCGAGGCCATCCTCGGCTAGAGCGGGAGGAAGAGATGCACGTCTACGATGTACTGAAGCGGCCTATCGTGACCGAGAAGAGCAATGCCCAGGCAGAAACGGCGCGGCAATATACCTTCGAAGTGGACGAGCGGGCTAACAAGATCCAGGTAAAAGACGCGGTCGAGACGGCGTTCAATGTGAAGGTGGTCAACGTGCGCATGGTCCATATCCCGGCGAAACACGGGCGTTATGGCCGCGCGACAGTGACCAAGAGGCCGGCGTACAAGAAAGCGGTGGTGACGCTGGCGCCGGGCAGCTCGATCCAGCTCTTCGAGGGCGTCTGACACGACTGAGGAGTTTGTCGCATGGCGATTAAGATTTTCAAGCCGACGAGCCCCGGCCGACGCGGGATGTCCGGCTCTACATTCGAAGAGATCACGCGCACCAGGCCCGAACGGGCGCTCTTGCGGCCGATCCGCAAGCTCGCCGGCCGTAACAACCAGGGCCGCGTCACCGTGCGCCATCGCGGGGGCGGCCACAAGCGCCAGTACCGCGTGGTGGACTTCCGCCGCGATAAGCTGGGCGTGCCCGGCCGCGTCGCGTCCATCGAATACGATCCGAATCGCTCGGCGCGCATCGCGCTGATCGTCTACGCGGACGGCGAGAAGCGCTATATCGTGGCTCCGCTCGGCCTGCAGGTTGGCCAGCAGGTTCTCTCTGGCCCCGAAGCCGAGGTGCGCACGGGCAACGCCCTGCCGCTGAAGAATATCCCGTTGGGCACCGTGGTGCACAACGTCGAACTGCAGCCCGGTCGCGGCGGCCAGCTGGCCCGGTCGGCCGGCGTGGGCGCTCAGTTGATGGCGAAGGAAGGCCAGTACGCGCTGCTGCGCCTGCCGAGCGGCGAGCTGCGCCGGGTGCCGCTGGTGTGCATGGCGACGATCGGGCAGGTCGGCAATCCCGAACACGCCAACATCAAGCTGGGCAAGGCGGGCCGCAAGCGCTGGCTGGGGTGGCGACCGGCCGTGCGTGGGGTGGCCATGGATCCCAATTCGCATCCGCATGGCGGCGGCGAAGGCCGGACTCCGGTCGGCATGCCCGGGCCGAAGACGCCGTGGGGCAAACCGGCTTTGGGCTACAAGACTCGCACGAACAAGCGCACCGAGAAGTTCATCGTGCGCCGCCGCAAGTAGTGATGGGGGAATGACGTATGTCGCGATCTCTAAAGAAGGGGCCGTACGTTCAGCCGAAACTGTTGAAGAAGATCGAGGCGATGAACCGCGCCGGCAAAAAGCAGGTGATCAAGACCTGGTCGCGCGCTTCGACCGTCTTCCCGCAGATGGTCGGCCATACCATCGCCGTGCATGATGGCCGGCGCCATGTTCCCATCTACATTGCCGAGAACATGGTGGGCCACAAGCTGGGCGAGTTTGCGCCTACCCGCTTCTTCCGCGGGCATGTGCGCAGCGAGAAGAAAAGCTCGACGCGCTGACGAGAGGTGAGAGCATGGCAACACGAGCAGTGACAAAGTATGTGGGCATCTCGCCTCAAAAGGTGCGCCAGGTGATAGATCAGGTGCGCGGCATGCAGGCCGAGCAGGCATTGGCGCTGTTGCGCCATATGCCGCAGGCGGCCGCCCAGCCGGTAGCGAAGACGATCGCATCAGCGCTGGCGAATGCCGATGCCAACGAAGGCTTGAATCGCAGAGATATGTACATCGCCACCATCACGGCCGATGTGGCGCCGTTGCGCAAATGGCGACGGTTCGGGGCACGTGGCCGGTTCAAGCCGATCATCCGTCGCTCTTCGCACATCACGGTTGAGCTAGAGGAACGTTAGTCAGGAGGCTGCTTTGGGCCGAAAAGTTCATCCCATTGGCTTTCGTCTGGGAACAGTCGAGCAGCATCGCTCGCGCTGGTTTGCCGAGGGCAGTGAGTACAAGGACCTCGTCAACGAGGACCGCATGATCCGAGAGCTGGTCCTGAAGGCATTGCCGGAAGCGGCCATTTCTAGAGTCGAAATCGAACGTTTCCCGCCCAACCAGGTGCGGGTGACGGTGCATTCGGCGAAACCCGGTGTCATCATCGGCCGCAAGGGCGCCACGGTGAACGCCTTGCGCAACGATCTGCAGCAATTGACGAACAAGAAAGTGAAGCTCGATATCGCCGAGATCGAGCATCCGGAGATGGACGCCTTTCTGGTGGCCGAGAGCATCGCCGAACAGCTGGAGCGCCGCATCTCGCACAAGCGTGCCATGAAGCAGGCCGTCCTGCGCGCGCTGAAAAGCGGCGCCAAAGGCTGCATGATCCGCTGTGGTGGCCGGCTGGCGGGCGCGGAGATGGCCCGCGTCGAGACGGTGCGCGAGGGCCAGGTGCCGCGGCACACGCTGCGTGCTGAGATTGATTACGCCAAGAGCGAGGCGCTGACCACCTACGGCCGCATCGGCATCAAGGTGTGGATCTACAAGGGCGAAGTCCTGCCGGGAGCCGAGTAGTCGGATAGTCGGGGAGTCAACTAGTCGGGTCGGTGGATGGCCGCGCGGCCGCAAGCACAGGCGACTGTCGGGCTACAGGGCGATCGGACTATGTGACTGAAGGAGTGATCAAGCATGTTGATGCCAAAGCGCGTGAAATATCGCAAAGTCCATCGTGGACGCAGGCGCGGTGTGGCCAGCCGCGGCAACCAGGTCTCGTTCGGCGATTACGGGCTGCAGGCCCTGGCGCCGGCCTGGCTGAGCAGCCGCCAGATCGAGGCGGCGCGGCGCGCCATCGTGCGCTATCTGCGCCGCGGTGGCAAGCTGTGGATTCGCGTCTTTCCCGATCATGCCGTGACCAAGCGTCCGGCGGAAACCCGCATGGGTGGTGGCAAAGGCGCGGTGGAATACTGGGCTGCGGTGGTGCGGCCGGGCCTGATGCTGTTTGAGGTCGCCGGTGTATCCGAGGCAGACGCCAGGGCCGCCATGCGGTTGGCCGCGCACAAACTGCCGATCGCGACGCAATTCGTGCGCCGAGAGATCGGTGCCGGGGAGGGAAGCTGATGCGCCCGCGTGAAATCCGCAACCTGACGAATATGGAGATCGGCCGGCATCTAGGGAAAGA
>FWPU01002614.1_pt1 | contig 48873 bp, 40 predicted proteins | sample 2228361 | NCBI WGS metagenome assembly FWPU01 (sample SAMEA103939777, study PRJEB20133) | metagenome | reverse complement strand
AACAAATCCTACGACCTGCTGCTGGAGCACGACCTCAAAGTCCACGGGGAAATTCTCCTGCGGGTACGCCACAACCTGCTCACCCTGCCCGGCCAGGCCCATAAAATCCGGGAGGTGCGCAGCCACTTCCAGGCCCTGGCCCAGTGTGAGAATTTCCTGAACCGGCACAACTACATCGCCGTACCCTGGTACGACACGGCCGGCAGCGCCAAAGACCTGGCCGAAAACCCGGTGGAAGGGGTGGGCGTCATCGCCAGCAAGCTGGCCGCCCAACACTACAACCTGGAGATCGTCCAGGAGGGCATCGAAGACCTGCGCCACAACTACACCCGCTTCTTTGTGGTGGGCAAGGGGGATGCCCCCCGGGTCGAAAATGCCAAGACCTCCCTGGTCTTTGCCGTACCCAACATCGCCGGCTCCCTCTACGAGGCCCTGGGCGAGTTTGCCCGCCGCCACATCAACCTCACCAAGCTGGAGAGCCGCCCCCGCCGCAACCGCCCCTGGCAGTACGTCTTCTACCTGGACTTCGAGGGGCACTGGCAGGATCCCAACGCTGGCGAGGCCCTGCTCCATCTGCTGAACCGGGCCGCCTTTGTCAAACTCCTGGGCAGCTATCCGCCTGCCTCCCTGGAGAACGGCGAGGAGGAGGTCACCGCCCAGGCCCAGTTGCTACAGATTTAAGTTTACGGCAGAAACCACAGATTTCACAGATGGACACAAATTTTGCCGGGTTTCTCTATGGCTTTACGGCAAGAACGCCGCAGAGGCGCAGGGGACGCTGAGATGCGGCTCCGTTCCGCCTGGCCCGGCATCGGAGGATGCCGACTCCACGTCGAAATCGTAAACATCTGAACACCCTTTTTGCAGGGGAGTCATTAGACGGATCGCCGCTTTTCTCGACGGCCGTCCCAGAAAAGCGACAGAGTTGCCAGCAGTTACAGAAAGGAATCCAACCATGATCGTCGTGATGAAACCCAATGCCACCGAGACGGAAATTCAAAACGTCATCCGCAAGGCAGAATCCCTGGGCGCCAGGACCCATCCCATCTACGGTCAGCACCGCACCGTGGTGGCCCTGGTGGGCGACCTGACCCGCATCAGCCGGGAGACCTTCAACGCCATGGACGGCGTGAAGGAGACGGTGCGCATCCAGGAGCCGTACAAGCTGACCAGCCGCAGCACCCGCCCCGAAGACACTATCATCCACCTGGAGGGCACCGACGTCCGCTTCGGCGGCAACGAGGTGATCGTCATGGCCGGTCCCTGCAGCGTGGAAAGCCGGGAACAGATCCTGGAGACGGCCCACGCGGTCAAAGAGGCCGGCGCCAAGGTCCTCCGGGGCGGCGCGTTCAAACCCCGCACCAGCCCCTACTCCTTCCAGGGCCTGGGCCTCAAGGGCCTGGAGTATCTGGCCGAAGCCCGGGAACAGACCGGCCTACCCATCATCACCGAGGTCATGACCGTGGAAGCGGTCCCTATGGTGGCCGAATATGCGGACATCCTCCAGATCGGCGCCCGCAACATGCAGAACTACGGCCTGCTCCAGGCCGTGGGCAAGGTCAAACGGCCGGTCATGCTCAAGCGGGGCATCAGCGGCACCATCGAGGAACTCCTCATGGGCGCCGAGTACATCGTCAGCAGCGGCAACAACAACGTCCTGCTCTGTGAGCGGGGCATCCGCACCTACGAAACCGCCACCCGCAACACCTTCGACCTGAACGCGGTGCCCGTGCTCAAACAGGCCACCCACCTGCCCGTGGTGGCCGACCCCTCCCACGGCACCGGCTACCGGGAGCTGGTGCCCGCCATGGCCCGGGCCGCCGTGGCCGCCGGCGCAGATGCCCTGATCATCGAAGTGCACCCGGACCCGGACAACGCCATGAGCGATGGCCGCCAGAGCCTGGATCTGAACGAGTTTGCCCGGCTGATGGATCAGCTCCGCCGGGTGGCCGCCGCCATCGACCGCACCCTGGGCCAGCCGGCCAACAACGGCGTCGCCACTCCTGCTGACCTGATAGCGGTGGCCTAAGCGCACGACGGCATCCATAAACCACTGGTTTCTGGCGTGGTGCATGGGGCGTAGTCCGTGAACGGGTGTACGCACCATGAAATCCACAGGAAGACTTACGCCGCCAGGAAACGCTGGCACCCTGGCACAGAGAGTATACGGTACAAGGAACCAGAGCATCCAGAGGAGTCCATATCTATGATCATCGTCATGCAGCAACATGCAGAACCCAAACATATCGAAGCCGTCGTACGCCGGGTGGAGGAGATGGGCTACAAGGTCCACTTGAGCCGGGGCGAGGCCCGCACCATCATCGGCATCATCGGCGCGGACGAGCACCTGCTTCACCAGAGCGCCTTCGAGGCCATGGACGGCGTGGAAAAGACCATGCGGGTTATGCAGCCCTTCCGGGTGGCCAGCCGGGACTTCACCCAACAAAACACGGTCATCGATGTCAACGGTGTCCAGATCGGCGGCCACAAAGTCGTGGTCATGGCCGGCCCCTGCAGCGTAGAAAGCCGGGAGATGATCCTGGAAACGGCCCACGCGGTCAAGGAGGCCGGCGCCAGCATCCTGCGCGGGGGTGCCTACAAGCCCCGCAGCAGCCCCTACTCCTTCCAGGGCCTGGGCGAGGAAGGCCTCCGCTACCTGGCCGAAGCCCGGGAACAGACCGGCCTGCCCATCATCACCGAGGTGATGACCCCCGAGGACATCGAGCTGGTGGCCGACTACGCGGACATCCTGCAGGTGGGCGCCCGCAACACCCAGAACTACGCCCTCCTCAAAGCCCTGGGCCAACAGAACAAACCCGTCTTCCTGAAGCGGGGCATGAGCAGCACCATCCAGGAACTGCTCATGAGCGCCGAGTACATCCTGAGCGGCGGCAACATGAAGGTCATGGTGGGCGAGCGGGGTATTCGCACCTACGAAACCGCCACCCGCTTCACCTTCGACGTCAACGCCATCCCGGTGCTCAAGGAGCTCACCCACCTGCCCGTGGTGGCCGACCCGGCCCACGGCACCGGCAAATGGAACCTGGTCACGCCCATCGCCAAGGCCGCCGTGGCCGCCGGCGCCGACGCCATCATGGTGGAGGTCCACCCCGACCCGGCCAACGCCTGGAGCGACGGTCCCCAGAGCCTGACGCCCGAGCGGTTCGCCAAAATGATGCAGGAGTTGCGGCCGGTGGCCGAGGCTGTGGGACGCGGCCTCTAACGCCAGGGTCCAGGGCCGGCATCCCCCGCCGGCACCAGGGCAGCCGCCATCGCGACCACTTTGACCCCATGAAAAAGCGACTTGCAGAGTGCCGTGTCACCGTGGTGGGGTTGGGCCTGATGGGCGCCAGCCTCTGCCTGGACCTCAGCCAGCAGAACCTCTGCCGAGAAGTACGGGGGGTGGCCAGGCGCACCGATACCGTTCTGGATGCCTTCTTCGCCGGCGCCGTCGACCTGGCCACCAACGACCTCCACACCGGCATCCTGGGCGCGGACATCGTGGTCCTGGCCACGCCGGTGCGCACCATCCTCCGCATGCTGGAAGAGCTGGGGCCCCGCCTCTGGCCGGGTACTCTGGTAATAGACCTGGGCAGCACCAAGCAGGCCATCTGCGCGGCCATGGAGCGGCTCCCGCCAGGACTCCAGCCCATCGGCGGCCACCCCATGACCGGCAAGGAAACCGCCGGCTTCCAGGCCGCGGAGCCAGGCCTCTACCGGGGCGCCCCCTGGATCCTGACGCCCCTGCCCCGCACCAGCCCGGAGGCGCTGGAGCTGGCTCGGGAGCTGGTGGAGGCCGTCGGCGCCCGGCCCATGGTGCTGGACGCCGAGCGCCACGACCGGCTGGTGGCCAGCATCAGCCACCTGCCCTTCCTGCTGGCCAGTGCCCTGGTCCACGCGGTGGCCGACACCGGCGCCCAGGATCCGGCCGTGTGGGAGCTGGCAGCCGGCGGCTTCCGGGACACCAGCCGGGTCGCAGCCAGCGACACCCGTATGTTTCTGGACATCCTGATGACCAACCGGTAGCATGTGCTGGATCAACTGGAGCGCTTCGGCCAACACGTGGCCGAGCTGCGCACCCTGCTGGCCAACGGCGACGAAGAGGCCCTCCAAGCCAAGCTGGCCACGTCCCAACAGGCCCGGGCCCGCTGGCAGGGGCGGGGATCGGATGATCAGGGGATTGGGTGATTGGGGGATTGGGTGATGGCATACGGGCCACATTGCCTCACCGAACTACCCGATCACCGAATCACCCACTCACCTAATCTTCAACACAACGACAGCACAACAATAGCACAACGATAGCACAACAATAGCACAAACGTGCGGAAGCAGAGCCATGACCCAAATTCACATCCACGGCGGCCATCGACTGACCGGCCGCTGCCATGTTCCCGGCGATAAATCCATCAGCCATCGGGCGGTGATGTTCGCCAGCATCGCCGAAGGCGTCAGCAAAATCAGCAATTTTCTGGACGGCGGCGACTGCCGGGCCACCGTCTCGGTGATGCGCAGCCTGGGCGTCCAGATCGATGAGGTCGCGCCCACGGAACTGGTGGTCCACGGCCGGGGGTTGGACGGCCTCCAGGAACCCGAGGACGTGCTGGAGTGCGGCAACTCCGGCACCACCATCCGCCTGCTCACCGGCCTTCTGGCGGGCCAGCCCTTCAGCAGCTTCCTGAACGGCACCGCCCAAATCCGCCGCCGCCCCATGGACCGCATCGTCCAGCCCCTGCGCCGCATGGGCGCCACCATCATGGGTCGCCAGGATGGCCGCTACGCGCCCCTGGGTATTGCGCCCGGCCGCCTGCGGGCCTTCGAGTACGACATGCCCGTGGCCAGCGCCCAGGTCAAAAGCTGCCTGCTCCTGGCCGGTCTCTACGCCCAGGGGCTGACCGTGGTACGCCAGCCCGGCCCGGCCCGGGATCACACGGAGCGCATGCTCCAGGCCATGGGCGCGCCCATCGCCGTCTACGGCAACACCGTCCACAGCGAACGGCCGGACAGCCCCCTCCACCCTCTGGAACTGACGGTGCCCGGCGACATCTCTTCCGCTGCCTTCCTCCTGGCCGCGGCCAGCATCGTGCCGGACAGCCGCATCACCATCACCGGCGTGGGGGTGAACCCCACCCGCACCGGCTTCGTGGAGGCCCTGCAGGAGATGGGCGTCCGCATCGAGTTCCAGAACCAACGCGAACAGTCGGGCGAGCCGGTGGCCGACCTGGAGGTGCAGTACGGCGAGCTCCGGGGGGCCACCTTCGGCGGCCAGCAGATCGTCACCATGATCGACGAGCTGCCCACCCTGGCGGTGGTGGCCACCCAGGCCCACGGCCGCACCGTGGTCAAGGATGCAGGCGAACTGCGGGTCAAGGAGACGGACCGCATCGCCACCACCGTGAGCGAGCTGCGCAAGATGGGCGCCCGCATTGAACCCACGCCCGACGGCTTTATCATCGACGGCCCCACCCGACTGATGGGCGGCACTGTGGAAAGCCACGGCGACCACCGCCTGGCCATGGCCATGACGGTGGCCGCGCTGGCCGCGCAGGGCCCCACTACCGTCTACGGCGCGGAGGTCACCGCCGACAGCTTCCCAGGCTTCGAGGCCACCCTCCAGGCCCTGGGCGCCGCGCTGGAGGTGAAGCCGTAGTAAAATCTATCCCCTTGCGCCAACCAGAAGGAACTGCTGCATGTCTTCAATTTCCGGCAAAACCCAGATCGTCGGCCTGATCGGCTGGCCGGTCAGCCACAGCGTCAGCCCGCCCATGCACAACGCCGCCTTCGCCGCGCTGGGGATGGACTGGCGCTACGTTCCCCTGCCCGTACCGGCGACACCGCCGGAACGCATCGGCGAGGCCGTCCGGGGGGTACGGGCCCTGGGCCTGCGGGGGGCCAACGTCACTGTGCCCCACAAACAGGCCGTTATCCCCCACCTGGACCGCCTCACCGACGCCGCAGCAGCCATCGGTGCAGTCAACACCATCCGGGTGGAGGAAGATGGCGCCCTGCTGGGCGACAACACCGACGCCCGGGGCTTCGTGGCGGATCTGCGGGACCACGGCGTGGAACCTGCCGGACGGCGGGTGCTGGTCCTGGGCGCGGGGGGCTCCGCCCGGGCGGTGGTCTACGGCCTGGCCGAGGCAGGCTGCGCCCGCCTCACCGTGCTCAACCGCACCCTGGAAAAGGCCCAGGCGCTGGTCGTGGCCATGCAGCCTGCCTTTCCCCGCTGCCCCATGGCCGCCGGTGCCTTCCCAGCCGATCTGTCCCAGGTCGCAGCGGACGCCGACCTGATAGTGAACTGCACCACCCTGGGCATGACCCCCCACGTGGAGGGCCTACCCTGGGACCCAGCCCTGCCCTTCCGCCCCCACCAGGCCGTCTACGACCTGGTCTACAACCCGCCGGAGACCAGTCTGCTGGTTCATGCCCGGGCCGGCGGCGCCCAGGCCATCGGCGGGCTGGGCATGCTGGTGTGGCAGGGCGCCATCGCCTTCGAGCTGTGGACGGGCGTGGCACCGCCTGTGCCGGTCATGCGCCAGGCGGTGCTGGCGGCCCTGGGCCGGGCCGACGGTTGACGGATCCTGGATTCGGCCATTGAGATTCGACCACTGAGAAAGGGATCAACCCAATGAGCCATGGAGCAAAAGAACCTCAGCGAGTGAACTATCGAGCCATCCCCGACGAGAGTGGCCACTTCGGCCCCTACGGCGGCAAGTTCGTGCCAGAAACCCTGATGCCCGCACTGGAGGAGCTGGAAGAAGCCTACCTCCAGGCCCGCAGTGATCCCGAGTTCCTGGCCGAGCTGGCCTACCTGCAGCGCACCTACGTGGGCCGCCCCACGCCCATCACCTACGCCCGTCGCCTGAGCGAGCACCTGGGCGGCGCGCAGATCTATCTAAAGCGGGAAGACCTGGCCCACACGGGCGCGCACAAGATCAACAACGCCCTGGGCCAGGCCCTGCTCATGAAACGCAAGATGGGCAAGACCCGCATCGTGGCCGAGACCGGCGCCGGCCAGCACGGCGTGGCCACCGCCACCGTGGCCGCGCTCCTGGGCATCGAGTGTGTGGTCTACATGGGCACCGTGGACATGGCCCGCCAGGAGCCCAACGTCTTCCGCATGCGCCTGCTGGGCACCGAAGTCCGGGGGGTGGACAGCGGCAGCCGTACCCTCAAGGACGCCATCAACGAGGCCATCCGGGATTGGGTGACCAACGTGCGCACCACCCACTACCTGCTGGGCAGCGCCCTGGGCCCCCACCCCTACCCCGCCATGGTCCGGGATTTCCAGAGCATCATCGGCCAGGAGGCCCTCCAGCAGATGCTGGACAGCCGGGATGGCCCCGGCCGCCTGCCCGATGCCATCGTGGCCTGTGTAGGGGGCGGCAGCAACGCCATCGGCATCTTCCACCCCTTCCTGGAACACGAGCAGGTACGGCTCATCGGCGTGGAGGCCGGCGGCCTCGGCATCGAGAGCGGTCAGCACGCGGCCCGCTTCGCCGACCCCAAGCTGGGCCGTCTTGGTGTCCTGCAGGGCACCAAGAGCTACGTCCTCCAGGACGAGGACGGCCAGATCGCGCTCACCCACAGCATCAGCGCCGGGCTGGACTACGCCAGCGTGGGGCCGGAGCACGCCTGGCTGCGGGACCTGGGCCGCAGTGAGTACACCTACTGCACCGACGAGCAGGCCATGGCCGGCTTCAAGGCCCTTTGCGAGCTGGAAGGGATCATCCCCGCCCTGGAATCCGCCCACGCCATCGGCCATGTCCTCAAGCTGGCCCCCCAGATGGACAAAGACCAGATCATTCTGGTGAACCTGAGTGGCCGGGGAGACAAGGACTTGGGGACGGTGATGAAAGAGCTAAAGTGAATGATTAATGGAGAATGGAGAATGGTTAATGATCGGGTAGGGCGGATGACTGGAGGAAAGCGAGGATGGCACGGGGCGATGAGCTAGAAGAGCGCCTGATCGCCTTTGGGGTGCGGGTCATCCGGTTGTGCCGGACACTGCCCAGAGATGTAGCCGGGAACCACATTGGCGCCCAGCTACTTCGCTCTGGCACCGCACCAGCAGCCCATTACGGCGAGGCCCGAGGGGCGGAAAGCACCCGGGACTTCATCCACAAGCTCAAAATTGCGTTGAAAGAGCTGAACGAGTCCAGGATCTGGCTGACCATGATCCGTGACAGCGAGTTGATAGCACCTAGGCGCCTGGAACAAATACTGGCCGAATGTAACGAGCTTTGCCGGATCATCAGCGCCAGCATCAAAACCGCCCGCTCATCCAGCCGACGCCCTTAACGGTTTAACAATTATCAACTTTCCATTATCAATTAACCATGATTCAGGAGTTGCCATGTCTGGCGTTGAACGGATACGCACTGCCTTTGAACGGGCCCATCGGGAGGGCCGGGCGGCCTTTATGCCCTACCACGCCATGGGCTATCCCAACCGGGAGCAGACCCTGGCCATCGTGAAGGCCCTGGCCGAAAGCGGCGCCGACCTCTTCGAAATCGGCATCCCCCACAGCGACCCCCTGGCCGACGGCCCCACCATCCAGACGGCCACCTACACGGCCCTCACCCAGGGGACCACCGTGTCCGACTGCCTGGCCATGATCCGGGAGCTGCGTGCCGCAGGGGTCCCCCAGCCCTTCTGTGCCATGACCTATTTCAACCCCCTCTTCGCCTACGGGGTGGAACGCTTCGTCGAGGATGGCGTCCAGGTGGGCATCGACGGCCTCATCGTGCCCGACCTGCCCCCTGAGGAGGCAGGAGAGGTGGAAGCCGCCTGCCGCCGCGCCGGGCTGGCCACTGTCTACCTTCTGGCCCCCACCAGCACCGAGGCCCGGATCCGGCTGGTGGCCCAACACGCCACCGGCTTCATCTACCTGGTCAGCGTCACGGGCATCACCGGCGAGCGGGCCGAGCTGCCCCCCGACCTGGCCGACCTCGTGCGCCGGGTGCGCCGACACACCGACCTGCCCCTGGCCGTGGGCTTCGGCATCTCCAACGGCCAGCAGGCCGCGGCCGTGGCCCGGCTGGCCGACGGGGTCATCGTGGGTTCTGCGCTGGTCAAAGCCGCCGGCAGTCCAGACGGCGTTCAGGCCGTTCGCCGCCTGGCCACCGAGCTGGCCGCGGGCGCGGCCCACCCGGCCTGATGCTGGTTCCCCGCCCTTGCGAGGCTGGGGCACAGGGAAGATGCCTACCGGCCAAAGCCGAATTCTGTGGCGCTGAAGAAGAGGGGGATCATGAGGACGCCGCCCACCAGGATGGCGGCGATCTCCAGGTAGACCCAGCCCTGGGCGGCCCGAAGCCACAAACGGCCCCAGGAAAAGGGGGCCCGATGCCGGGCCTGATACCGGTAGCGCACCAGGTACAGCTCGTCCGGCGCCACCGGCTCCAGGGGCTGCACATCCCAGCCGGCGTGCTGGAAGAGGCCGGGCAGCCCGGTGACCAGGCGATGGATCAGATAGCCCAAGGGCAACACCACCAGGAGCACGAAAACGAGCACTGCCAGCAGGGCATCCACCCAGTACCAGGGCAGGGGGCTGAAATGGGCAAAGACATCCACCCACGCCCAGGCCAGAAAGCCCAGCATGGGTGAAGCCAAAATCCAATAGCCCAGGCCGCCCGCGCCCGGCGTGGCCTCGATCAGGGCGGCCGGTACCACCCGGCGCTGAAGGCGTCGTGGAGGGCTTTCCTGGCTCATGGCCGGCTATCTCCTGACTGAACCGCCTCTAGATGGATGACTTTGCACAGAAACCACGGATCGTACCGACCTTCCCAATGGTTGGCCATGGGCGGAAGGAGCATCCTCAGATGCGACGCTGTCCCGTCTGACCCGGCAGCCGAAGATGCCGACTTCGCGCCATGATGGTTGGTGAGTGGCAAATAAAGATCTGTGTTCATCTGCGTCATCTGTGGTTTCTTCAGTTGAAGTCATGGATCATCCCTGGATTTGTCGCCCCTGGGTTCACGCGCCCCGGGTTTGCGCTTTTTGGGCGCACGGCCACCGGATGGACTGCTTTTGGACTTCCGCTCTTTGGCCTGGCGGCCCTGGCCGGCGGGTGCATCCGACCCAGCGCCCGACTTGGGACGGCGCCTGCCGGTCCGCCGCCGGGTCCTGGGCTTGCCGAAGAGCGCCAGCCACTCCGCCACCTCCTGCTCGGACAGGTGCAAATTGGGCTCGGCGCCGGGTTCCACCTCCGCCTCCGGCTTGAGGTTCTTGGGTGCAAACCGCTCCACGAACTCCTGCCCCCGCCAGGTCTCCACGCCGTAGGCGGCAGCCTCCCGCAGGAGGACCTCGTCATTGCTGACCAGGATCAGGCCGGGCGTCCGGCGGCGGATGCGTCGGCGGATCAGGTCGTCCGCTTCAGCCGGGTGGGACGCGAAGACCACCTCCACCCCGGCGCCGCCCAGCTTGGGGTCCCGTCCCCCCGGGATGCCCCGGTCGAAGACCACCGTGATCTTGCCCCGATATTGGCTCTTCCAGACCCGCAGCCGCGCCACCAGCCTGGCCTCGTCGTCCTCGTCGGCCAGATGGATGTCGGCAAAGACGCCGGCCCCAATCAGGTTGTGGCCATCGATGAGTAAAGGCATGCCCCGGCCTCACGAAAAGTGCCGCCAGTGGACGGACGGATCGCGGCGGTGTCGCCAGCGCCACCACAAGCCCACCGGATACCCAACCATCTTGGCCAGGTCGCCCACCAGCCGGATGAGGGGCACCAGCAGCGCGGCCTGAAGGCGTTGCCTTCGGGAGAGGTGGGCTCGTACCTGGGCCAGCCGCTGCCAGGGACGGTGGCAGTAGATGACCACCCCGGCCAGCAGCCCGGCCCATCCCAGCCAGCGGGCCCACAGGCCCCACAGGCCATGGCCCACCAGGGCTGGCACCGCCACACCATAGGTGAAATAGCGGATGGCGTGGCGCTTGCGCCAGAGGTCCGCCTTGCCGTCGCCCCGGGCGTAGCGGTAATACTGAAGCCAAAAGGCGCGCAGGCTTTCCCGCGGCCGGAAATAGACCACCGCGTCCGGCGCCCAGATAAAAGCGGTGGGCGCGGGCGCGCGCTGGGCATTCAGGGCAAAGTCGAAGACCAGATCCTCGCAGTAGTCCAGCCATTCCGGGTAGCCGCCCGCTGCAGCCCAGGCCTCCTTGGTGAAGGCCACGGAGCGGCTGCTGGGCAGGAAGCGCCGGGGGTCGATGTCGTCCACCAGGGGCAACACCGTGGCAGCCATGGCCGTCTGAAAGACACCCTCCACATCGGGCAGGAAGAAGCCGGCCACGGCCAGGGGCTCCGCGCCGGGCCGGGCCCGGCGCCACGGCTCGGTCAAGCGGGCCAGCCAGTCGGGCGCCAGTCGGACGCCCGCGTCGGTCACGGCGATGATGGGCCCCTGGGCAGCGGCGATGGCCAGGTTCCGCCCCTGGCTGATGTTGGCCCCCGGCGCTTCCAACAGGCGCAGGCCGGGCAGCCGTTCGGGATGGCGGGCCCCATAGTCCCGGATCCGCTCGGGCGTCCCATCGGTACTGCCGCCGTCGCAGATGACGACCTCATCGGGCCGCCGGGTCTGGCCGGCCAGGGAATCCAGCAGGCGCTCGATGGTACGGCTCTCGTTGTAGACGGTGACGACAACTGATACACGCATACCCGCCATTGTGCCGCAAAATGGGCTGTTCGCCAATTGGAGGGTAGCCGGGCAATCCGCGGCCATTCGCCATCTCTCCCTGGGCCCTGGTATAATGGCGGCGGCAATGGACATCCCTGGCCGATGTACACCTTGTTTGGGGGGCCCACAGGAGCGAACCAGGATGGTGGTCAGCGTCCTTCCAAAGGGCGGCGCACCCACTCCTGGGTTTCCTTGAGCCGGGGAATCCCCGTATCCATGCAGGGAAGAAAGAAGACCCAATCTATGGCAGAGCGTATCTACGTCGCTCTAGATCTGGAAACCACCGGCCTGGACCCCAGGCGTGACGCCATCATCGAGATCGGCGCCGTGCGCTTTCGCTCCTGCGTACAGGCAGGGAGCATGGTCCACCAGGTGCTGGAGCGCTTCGTCACCTTCGTCAACCCGGGTCGCGCCATTCCCCTGCGCATCCAGCAGATCACCGGCATCCGGGACCAGGACGTCGCCCATGCGCCGCCCCTAGAGGCGGTGGCGCCGGAGTTGCTGGCCTTCGTCACCCGAGACGTGGCCGGGGTGGTGGCCCACAACGCCAGCTTCGACATGGACTTCCTCCAGGCCGCCGGCATTCAGTTCCATCGCCCCACCCTGGACACCTTTGAGCTGGCCTCTATCTTGCTGCCGGGTATGGCCAGCTACGGTCTGGGCGAACTGTGCCAGGCCCTCTCCATCCCCCTCTCCGATGCCCACCGGGCCCTGGAAGACGCGGAAGCCGCCGCAGCCCTCTTCAGCCTCCTGCGCCAGCAGATCTGGGCCCTGCCTCCGGCCGTCGCTGCCACCCTGCTGGCCTGCGGCCACGAGAGCAACTGGACGCCCCTGGAGCTCTTCGCCGAACGCCTGGACGAAGAGGAGCAGGAGCCGGACACCGCGGCCCTGGCCCAGGGAGTCCCACCCGGGCGGAGGGCCCGGTCCCTGCCCCAGCTGGACGTGCCCGACTCCCTGTTGCTGGACCAGGGAACGCTCGCCGGTGGGGTGGATTCGCAGGCCCTTCGGGCGCGGGTACAGGCCATCTTTGCTCCCGGCGGCCCCCTGAACCAACTCCTGGGCCCCCACTACGAACCCCGGGATGGCCAGCTTCAGATGGCCCTGCAGGTGACGGACGCCCTGAACCGGGGCGAACATCTCCTGCTGGAAGCCGGCACGGGCACGGGCAAAAGCATGGCCTATCTGGTGCCGGCCGCCCTCTGGAGCCTGGCCCACCAACGCCGGGTGGTGGTGGCCACCAACACCATCGCGCTCCAGGACCAGCTCATGGATAAAGATATCCCCCTGCTCCAACAGCTGCTGAGCCTGGAAGGCCAGCCGCCTGTGAACACCGCCCTGCTCAAGGGGCGGGGCAACTACCTCTGCACCCGGCGACTGCAAGCCTGGTATCAGGGCCGCCGCCTGTCCGCGGCAGAGCTGCGGGTCCTGGCCAAGGTGTTGGTGTGGCTCCCCACCACCGAGAGCGGGGATATGGGTGAGCTCTTCCTGCCCACGCCTGGGGAACGGGCCATTTGGGCCCGGCTTTGCTCCGACCCGGCCACCTGCACGCCGGAACGGTGCCACGGGCAGGCGGAGCCCGGCTCTCGGAGCAGCTACGCCCATCGGGACTTCTTCCTGGAGGCGCGCCAGCAGGCCGAACGGGCCCACCTCCTGGTCATCAACCACGCCCTGCTCATGGCCGACATCGCTGCGTCCAGGGGGCTCCTGGGCGGCCCCACGCGGCGGGTCCTCCCCCCCTATACCCACCTGGTAGTGGACGAGGCCCACCGCCTGGAGGACGCGGCCACGGAGCAGCTCACCTACCGGGTAGACTGGCCCACGGTGGCGGCCCTTCTGGGCCGGATGGCCCCCAACGGAGATCTGATGGCCCACCTCGCCCAGGCAGCCCACCAGCGCCTGGATCCGGGGTTGGCCAGCCTGCTGCGCGGCGTGGCCGGGCAGGTCCAGGAGCTGCAGACCCGGCTGCAGGAATTTGCCCAGGTGTTGCGCAGCTACGCCCTGTCCCACGAGGAGATCCGCCAGGAATCTACCTATGCCCAGCGGCTCCCCTTGGACGGCAGGGTCCGCACCCAGCCGGCGTGGAGCCAGGTGGAGATCGAGTGGGACCAAGTGAGTGGGCATCTGCACAGCCTGGCCCGTCAGTTCCACGAGCTCGCGGCCTACCTGGAACAGGCCGGCTGGGGCCGCAGCCACGGGGGGGCCGAGCCCTACGCCACCTACCTGGATGACCTCCACGGCATCGCGGCCGCCGTGGCCGAGCTGGCCCGCTGGCTGGACCGGATCATCTTTCAGACGGGCCCAACGGGCACCCGTGGGGGCGCCCGGGTGAGCCTGCGGGAGGGCAGCCGGGGAGGCGCTCGCCTCCCGGAAGGCGACATCGTCACCTGGCTGGAAGTCAACGAGAAGGAGGGCGAAGTGAGCCTGGTGGCCGCGCCCCTGTACGTCAGCGATGTGCTGGAAAAGGCCCTGGTTCGGGGCTGCCGCAGCGCCATCTTCACCGGCGCCACCCTGCGCACCGGCAGCGGTTTCAGTTTCATCCGGGAACGGCTGGGCCTGTGGGAGGTGGCGGCCGCCACGGTGGAAAGCCCCTTTGACTACCAGCACAACGCCCTCCTCTTCCTGCCCAGCGACATGCCGGAGCCCAATCACGTTCACTATCAGCAGGCGGTGGAACAGGCCATCATCCGGGCGGCCATGGCCAGCAACGGCGCCACCCTGGCCCTCTTCACCAGCTACAACCAGCTCCGGGCCACCGCGGAGGCCATCCGCGGCCCCCTGGACCGGGTGGGGATCACCGTCCTACAACACGGCGTCAGCAGCCGGCAGCGGCTGTTGCGGGAGTTCCGCCAGACGGAGCGGGCTGTCCTGCTGGGGACCCGCAGCTTCTGGGAGGGGATCGACCTGCCCGGCGACGAGCTGCGCTGCCTGCTCATCGTGCGCCTGCCCTTTGCCGTACCCAGCGACCCCATGGTGGCCGCCCGCAGCGCGGAGATGGAGAACCCTTTCTGGGACTACACCCTGCCCGACGCCATCCTGCGCCTGCGTCAGGGCTTTGGCCGGCTCATCCGACGCACCACCGACCGGGGCGTGGTCATCATCCTGGACAGCCGCATCTGGCGCAAGGAATACGGCCAAGCGTTTCTGGAATCCCTGCCCACCTGCACGGTCCGCCATGCGCCCCTCTCCAACCTGGATGAGGAGATCCGGCGCTGGCTTTATCCATTTTTAGGAAAGTGACGGGATGGCTGTTTCGCAACCCAGTAACGAAGAATCCATCCACCTTCCCGCTCCGGAAGTCAAGGCCGGCCGCGCCCTCCCCAACCTGGCCGGCACCCTCTGGGAGTGGCTGAACCAACGCTGGCTGCTCCTGGTGCCCGGCGGGCTGGCCCTGTTGCAGGTTCTGGGCGGGCTGCTCCTGCCCCAGATGCCGGGCCAGCTCAACGATGAACCGGCGGCGGCAGCCCGCTGGCTGTTGACCACCAGCAGCAGCTACGGCGCGATCGGCGGCCTGTTCCGTGCGCTGGGGCTGTTCAATGTGCTCCACAGCCCCCTGCTTCGAGTTCTCCTGGCCCTGATGGGGCTGATCCTGGCGGCGCAACTGGGTACCTGGCTGGGTTATGCCCTGCTGATGTACCGCGCCCGGCGGAATCCTGCACAACTGCTGGCCCAACCCGCCCCTGCCTGGGCCGCGCCCTTGACCCTCCAGGCCGGCATCCCCCTCTACCGGCTTCGCCAAGCTCTGCCCATGCCGCCGGAAGCAGCGGTAGAAGGCCTGCGGTCCTGGCTCAGCCAGCGCTTTCAGCAGGTGGCTGAAGGGACGGCCCCCCTGCCCCCCGAGGCGCCGGAGGCATAGGGGCCGGAGGTGCGCTTCTGTGCCACCCGGGATGCTCCCTTTGCCTACCTGCGGCCAACGCTGCTGGCCGGCCTCCTGCTGGCCCTGTTGGCCATGTGGTCGGTGGTGACCCTGGGCTGGCAGATGGCGCCGCCCACCCTGGCGCCGGGGGAGACCTACCGCTATGCCCTGCGCAACGTGGAACTCTCCTACCCGGTGCCCCCGGTGGAGGAGACGTCCTCCCAGGCGCTCCCGACACCGGTGCTGGAGGCGCGGGTGGGCGAACACCGGGCAGCCGCCACCGTCACGGCCCGGACCCGGCTGCAGCTGGGTCCGGTGGACGTGGTGGCCCGGCCCGGCCCCCTGGGGGTGCTGGTGGCCATGGCCGACGGCAGCCCGGCCATCGCCCGGCCTGGCCAGGGACGCCCTGCATCCACCGTCGGCCTCCTCTTCCCCGGCCCCGGCAGCGAAGAGTCCCTGCTCCTGCCAGAAGTGGGGCTGGGCCTGCGCCTGGTACGCCGGGGCCCACAGGCGTCCGACGGCTCGGGTGTGCCATCGGAGCAGTTCCTGGTGGAGGTCTACAGCGGCAATTCGGTGGAGCCCCGGGAACGGCTGGAGCTCTCCGGCCGGGAAGCCCAGGAGATCCGCCTGGGGCCGGATGGACCTCGTCTGCGCTGGGTGCCCATGCCCGGTCTGCAGGTGGAGATCCGGCGGATGCCGGGGGTGTGGCTGCTGTGGCCGGCTCTGGCCCTGGCCCTGGCAGGGACCGTCGGCTTCTGGCGGCGACCCACCTGGCTCCTGCTGCAGGTGGCCCCCTGGCCCCAGGAGCACACGCTGGTCATCGCCCAGAGCGACCGCCAGGCGACCCTGGCAGAGCTGGAAGCGTGGCAGGAACAGGAGGAGGTGCAGGCGGCAGTTGAGGAAGCAGAGGAAGATGACGACGGCCTGGAGGACGCCGACCCGGCTGCAGTGGAGGAGGGGGAACGCGCCGGGAGGGGGGCATCATCCCGTGCCGCGGAGTAGGCTATGGGCAACAGAGGCTTTGTCATCGGCGTGGCCGGTGGCACCGGCAGCGACAAAACCAGGGTGAACCGTCGCATCCAGGAGGCCGATGGCCTCCTGCATATCGCCCGCCTGCAACACGGCAGCGACTGCCGGGATCACAGCCATCTGCCGCCGGATGAGCGGGCTGCCTGCAACGACGACCACCCGGATGGCCCGGAGACGCCCCTGCTCCTCCAGCCCATCCGCCAGCAGCGATGAGGGGCATGTCCATGCCGGCTACTTCTCCCCGCCCCTCAACCCTGCAGGTGATTTTAGACGTGGGGCCTGCGGTGCACCAGGGCGCGGGCCTGAGCCGCTATGCAAGCCAGCTCGCCCGCTATCTGCTGGCAGAGGGGCCCCCGGAGATGGCGCTGACCTTCTTCTACAACGCCCACAGCGGGCATGGCCTGCCTCCGGAGCTGGCCCAGGCCCCCAGACGCACCTTGCCCCTGAACCAGTATGCCTGGCGGCTGAGCGTGTTGGCCAGCCAGCTCCTGAGCATCTCCTATCCCGGCATCCTGCCCAGGTCGTCCAGGAGCAGCGGGCAGATCCTGTACCACGCCACAGAACACCTCTTGCCCTGCCTGCCCGTGCCCACAGTGCTCACCGTCCACGACCTCATCTTCGAGCGCTACCCCCAGCACCACACCTGGACCAACCGACTCTTCCTCCGGGTGGGCATGCCCCTCTTCGTGCGCCGGGCAGATGCCATCATCGCCGTGAGCCGCCACACCCAACGGGACCTGATGGAGCTCTACCAGGTTCCCCCGGCCAAAATCCACCTGATCTACCAGGGCATCGACCCGGCCTTCAGGCCCGCCCCCCCGGCCGAAGTCCAGCGGGTCCGGCAGCGCTACAGCCCGGACCGGCCGTATCTGCTCATGGTGGGCACCCTGGAGCCCCGCAAAAACCACGCCACGGCCCTGCGCGCGCTGCTGCGCCTGAAACAGGCCGGCCATCCCCACCGGCTGTTGGTGGTGGGGGGCCGGGGCTGGCTCTTTGAGCCCATCCAGGAGGAGGTCGAACGGTTGGGGCTGGAAGGGGATGTCACCTTCGCCGGCTACGTGCCGGGCACAGATCTGCCGCCCCTCTACACCGCCGCGGACTGTGTGCTCATGCCCAGTCTGTACGAGGGCTTTGGCTTTCCGGTGCTAGAGGCCATGGCCTGTGGCGCGCCGGTGGTCTGCAGCCAGGTGAGCAGCCTGCCGGAAGTGGCCGGCGATGTGGCCGTGCTGGTACCGCCCACGGACGACGTCGCGCTGGCTGCGGCCGTGGGCCAGATCCTCCAGGAGCCAGAGCGGGCGGCGGCCATGCGCGCCCAGGGAGCGGCCTACGCGGCGCGCTTCCGCTGGGACGAATGCGCGCGGCAGACGGTGGCGCTGTATCAGGCGCTGGCCCAAAGGGGCAAGCCATCGTTCAGGCACTTTCCGTAGGGCCGGCCTAACGCTGCTCCAGGGGAACCCAGCGGCGATTGCGCTCGCCGATGTAGCGGGAATCGGGGCGGATCAGGCGGCCTGTGGCCCGCTGCTCCAGACAGTGGGCGATCCAGCCGGCGGTGCGCCCCACTGCGAAAGTGGGGGTGAAGAGATCCGTGCCCAGGCCCAACCCGTGGAGGAGCAGCGCGGTGTAGAACTCCACATTGGTCTGCAAGTTGCGCCCCGGCTTGTACTCGGCCAGCAGCGCCACGGCAATCTTTTCCACCTCTCGGGCCAGGTTGTAGAGGGCCATGTCCCCGCCATCCCGATACATGACCTCCGCGGCCCGGGCCAGCACCTCGGCCCTGGGGTCCCGCACCTTGTAGACCCGGTGGCCAAAACCCATGAGCCGTTCGCCCCGCTCCAGCTTCTCCCGCAGGTAGGGCTCTGCCCGGGAAACTTCGCCGATCTCGAAGACCATGTCCAGGGCCGGCCCCGGTGCACCGCCGTGGAGGGGCCCCTTGAGCGCGCCGATGGCCCCCACCAGCGCGGAGACCAGGTCCGACTGGGTGGCAATGATCACCCGGGCGGCAAAAGTAGAGGCGTTGAGCCCGTGGTCGGAGACGGTGTTGAGGTAGGTCTCCAGGCCCCGCACCTTGGCCGGCGTGGGGCGGGCGCCCTCCAGCATGTAGAGATAGTTGGCCGCGTGGCCCAGTTCCGGGTCCGGCGCCACCGGGGCCTGGCCGTGGCGCAGCCGCCAGTAGGCTGCCACGATGGTGGGGATGCGGGCCAGGGCCAGGCGGGCCAGCCCATGGTCGTCCAGTTCATGGACGTCCATGTCCATGGCCCCCGCGGCGATACGCAGGGCGTCCATGGCCGGACGACGGGCCTGGGCCACCTGCTCCAGCAGGGTCAGGGTGGCGGCGGGTAGGGTCCGATACCCAGCCAGCTCGGCCCGGAAGTGCTCCAGCTCGGCGGCCGTGGGCAGGTGGTCGTACCAGAGGAGATAGGCCGTCTCCTCGAAGGTGGCGTGGGCGGCCAGCTCCTCCAGGGGGAAGCCGGCGATGATGAGCTCGCCTTTCTGGCCGTCCACGCTGCTCAGGCGGGTCTCTGCGGCGATGACACCTTCCAGGCCGGGCTTGAAGGAGTCGGTAGTTTGAGCCGTTTGGGTGGTTGACATCTCTCTATCCTTCTGCACTTGAGGGCGAATCGCTTCTATGCTATGATAGGCCAGCCAGTCAATGTTGTCAATCTTGATTGTAACAATCAATGTATTTCGACCCGGTTTTGACCCTGTTCCCTGTCCCCGGGGCAGCCGACAGAGCGCCCCACCTGTAGGCCCATGTCCGACCCACGCTTTTACACTGCCCGGGAAGCAGCCGCAGAGCTCGGCATCAGCCTGGGCACCCTCTACGCCTACGTCAGTCGGGGCCTGATCCGCTCCGAAGCCGCGGCCGAAGGCGGCCGAAAACGGCGCTACCACGCGGCCGACGTCCAGGCCCTGAAACAGCGGCGGGAGCACCGCCGGCATCCGGCCCAGGGGCCGGTCGACTCGCTGCACTTCGGCGACCCGGTGCTGGAGTCGGCCATCACCCTGATCGACAACGGACGCCTCTACTACCGGGGCCACGAGGTCACAGAGCTGGCCCGCACCCGCCCCTTTGAAGCCGTGGCCGCCCTCCTCTGGACCGGCAGCTTTCACACGGAAGGGATCTTCGACCCGGAGGGCGAGGCGATGGCCCGGCTGCTGGCGCCCTGCCAGGAGCTGGCCCCCCGACTCCGCCCTCTGCCTCCCGTGGAGCAACTCCAGGCCCTGCTGCCCCTGGCCGCGGCCGAGGACCTGGCCGCCCACGACCTGAACCCCACGGCCGTGGCCCGCACCGGCGGCCGCATCCTGGCCCTGGCTACCGGCGTCCTGACGAACCAGGCCGGGGCGGGCGCCATCGCGCAGCGACTCCAGCAGGCCTGGCTCCCTGCCCGGCCGGACGCGGCGGGGCTGTTGAACGCGGCCCTGATCCTCTGTGCCGACCATGAGCTGAACGCCTCGGCCTTCGTGGCCCGGGGCGTGGCTTCCACCGGCGCCACCCCCTACGCTGCCGTGGTCGCAGGCCTGGCTGCCCTCCAGGGCCCCAGACACGGGGGGGACACCATCCGCTGCGAGGCCTTCCTGCGGGATGCGCGAAAAGATGTGCGGGAAGCCATCGCCCGGCGGGTGAAGCAGGGGGATCGGCTGCCCGGCTTCGGCCACCCCCTGTACCCGACCGGCGATCCCCGGGCTGCCTGTCTGCTGGAGGCCACCCGGGCCGCATGCCCGGACGGGCCAGTGATGGATGTGGTCGACGCCCTGATCCAGGCAGTGCAGGATCATTTCGGGCTGCACCCCAACCTGGACTTCGCCCTGGCCACCCTGACCCAGGCCCTGGAGCTGCCGGACGGCCGGGCGCTGGCCCTTTTTGCCCTGGGACGCATGGCGGGCTGGATCGGCCACGCGCTGGAGCAGTATCAGAGTGAGCGCCTGATCCGGCCTCGAGCCCGCTACGTGGGCGTACGGCCCCAGGTCGGGTCAGCCGGATGAGCAACACATGGCCTACTCCTTCAATTTGAAGGGACGCCGGCCCTGGGATGGCGCTATCTTCGCTTCCTTCCCCGCCGGCCAATTGCCCCGGCCAGCCACCGTATGCTATGATGGCCCCATGCACGCCGTGAATGACCCAAAGCATCCATACCCGCGCCTGCCGGATACCTTCGCCTTCAGCCAGTCCAGCTTGCAAGCCTACCACGACTGCCCGCGGCGCTTCTGGCTGGCCTATGTGGAGCAACTGCCCTGGCCTGCGGTGGAGGTCGCGCCCGTCCAGGACCATGAAGAGCTCATGCGCCTGGGTGCGGCCTTCCATCGCCTGGTGGAGCGGGCCGAGATCGGCCTGGATCCGACGCTTCTAGCCGCCAGCCTGCCTCCCCCGCTGGATGCCTGGTTCGCCGCCTACCGGTCCCACCGGCCAGCCTACCTGCCCGGGGCGTACAAAGAGGTGGAACGAATCCTGTCGGTGCCCTTTGGCCTGGAAGGGCGCCCCGACAGCCCCGGCCAGAACTTTCGGCTGGCCGCCAAATACGACCTGATCGTGGCAGAGCCAGGCCCAGAGGAGACCCACCGGGTGGTCATCGTGGACTGGAAGACCAGCCGGCGCCGCCCAGAGCCGGCCACCCTCCGGCAACGGCTGCAGAGCATCATCTACCCCTATGTCCTGGTGGAGGCCTCCCCCTCCCTACCCTGGGGGCCTGTGCAGCCAGAGCAGGTGGAGATGCTCTACTGGTTCACCGCAGCGCCGGAACAGCCCATCCGCTTCCGCTATGACGGCCGCCAGCATCAGGAGAATCAGCGGCGACTCCAACAGTGGCTGGCCAAAATTCTGGCCGGCCAGCGGCCGGCAGACTTCCCCAAAGTGCCCGACACCGAGGCCAACCGGCGCCGTTTCTGCCAGTTCTGCGTCTACCGAAGCCGCTGCAATCGGGGCACAGCAGCCGGTGACCTGGACGATGTGGAGGACATGGAAGATTTCTTCGCCGTGGACGTGACCACCGCCCTGGAGTTTACCCTGGACGACGTGGCCGAACTGGCCTTCTAACCCATCCTCTGGTACCTGCGTTCCCATGAGCCAACCCTGGACCCTCCGCCCGCCTGTAGACCCTCCGCCAGAGCTTCTGGACCTGGTGGACGGCCACCGGCTGGTGGCCCAACTCCTGGCCCAACGGGGCTTCGATACGCCAGAAAAGGCCCGCCCCTTCCTGGATCCGGAAGCCTACCGGCCCGCCCCGCCCACGGCCCTCGTCGGCCTCGCCCGGGCCGCCGAACTTCTACACGAAAGCATCGCGGCCGGAAAACGGATCCTGGTCTGGGGCGACTTCGACGTGGATGGCCAGACCAGCACTGCCACTCTGGTGGCCGCCCTGCGCCAACTGGCCGGCCCGGACCGGGTCCGCTTCCACGTGCCCAACCGCTTCCGGGAAGGCCACGGCATCCAGGTGGCCGTCCTGGCTGAAAAACTGGCCGACCCCTCCTTCCAGCCGGACGTGCTGCTGACCTGCGACACGGGCATCGCCGAAGGCGCCGCCATTGGCTACGCGAAAGACCGGGGGCTCACGGTCATCGTCACCGACCATCACGACCTCCCCCCCGAGTTCCAGTCGCTGACCCCCGGCCAGCATCCCCTCTTTGGCCTGCCCCCCCAGCAGGTGGGCGCCGACAGCGTGCGCCGGGCCGACGCCATCGTCAACCCCAAGTTCCAGCCCCCCGACGACCCTCTGCGTACCCTGCCCGGCGTGGGCGTGGCCTTCAAACTCATCCAGGCCCTCTTCCACCAGGCCGGGCAGGCCGGCCAGGAACGAGCCTGCCTGGACCTGGTGGCCCTGGGCATCGTGGCCGACGTGGCCGAGCAGGTCCGCGATGCCCGCTACCTGCTCCAGCTCGGCCTGGAACAGCTCCGCCGCACCCGGCGCATCGGCCTGCTGGCCCTCATGGAGGTGGCCCGGCTCAACCCCGCCACGGTGGACGCGGAATCCATCGCCTTTCAGCTGGGGCCCCGGATGAACGCGGTGGGTCGGCTGGAGGATGCCACCGTGGCCGTGGAACTCCTCACCACCGCCGACCCCATCCGGGCCGGCCAGCTGGCCGCGCAGATGGAGCGGCTCAACCAGCAGCGCCGCCTGCTCACCAGCCAGATCACCGCCAGCGCCCTGGAGATCATCGAACGCAACCCCTGGCTGCTGGATTTCGACGCCCTGGTGCTGGCCCACCCCGCCTGGCACGCCGGCATCGTGGGCATCGTCGCCTCCCGGCTGGTGGAGGAGTTCCAGAAACCCACGGTCCTGCTGCTCAACCCGCCTGGCCAGCCGGCCCGGGGCAGTGCCCGCAGCGTCCCCGGGGTGGACATCGGCGCGGCCATCGCGGCCTGCAGCCACCTGCTGCTGGGCCACGGCGGCCACCCCGGCGCAGCCGGCCTCAGCCTGCCCCCGGAAAACATCGACCGCTTCCGCCGGGAGCTGGACCGGCAGGTGGCGGCACACCGCAGCCCGGATGTGCCGCCCGGTCTGGTCATCGATGCCGAAGTGCCCCTGGGCGAGCTGACCATGCCCCTGGCCGAAGCCCTGCAGCGACTGGCGCCCTTCGGCAACGGCAACCCCATGCCCCAGTGGCTCAGCCGGCAGCTTCAGGTGGTGGACGACCGCCGCCTGGGCCGGGACGGCAGCCATCGCAAGCTGCTGGTCCAGGCGCCGGACGGCACCCGCCAGCCGGTCATCTGGTTCCACGGCGCCGACGCCGAACTCCCAGCCGGCCCGGTGGACCTGGTCTATACCCTGGGCATCAACGAATTTCGGGGGGAGCGCAGCCTGCAACTGAGTTACGTGGCCAGCCGGCCCGGCCAGGCCCATGTCCTCGAAATCACCGTGGGCACGCCAGCGGCCGTGCCCATCCACGACCTGCGGGCCCGGTCTGTCCAGCTGGCCGACCTGCCCGGGCCGGAGCAGGCCCACTGGTACGCGGAGGGGGTCCACCTGGCCCACCACACCCCCGAGCCCGGCCAGGCCGTTCCCTATGCCCCCCGCACGGCCTTCGCGGAGAAGGCTGCCCCCGGCGCGCCCCTGGTTCTGTGGAGCATTCCACCCTCGTCTGCCCTCCTGCGCTGGCTGGTGGAGACGAGCCAGCCCTCGGCCATTTACCTGTGTGGCCGCCCCACTGCAGACGATTCTGTGGCCGGGGTGCTGCGCAGCGTGGCCGGCATGTGCAAATACGCCCTGGAGCGGGATCGGCTGCTGGACGTGGGCCGCATGGCCGCCCGACTGGGCACCACCGAGGCCGTGATTCGCCACAGCCTGCTCTGGCTGGAGGTGCGCGGCCTGATCCAGCTGGAAGAGTGGCTGGCGGGGGATACCGCCCGCATCCGGGTGCCTGCTGAACCGGACCACGACGGCCCGGAGGAGGCCGACCTCCTCCGGGCCGAGCTGGAAGAGCAACTGGCAGAGGTCCGGGCCTACCGGCGCTTTTTCCTGCGGGCAAAGGTGGCCGACCTGGGCCTGCCCGCCTCCCAGAGACCTGCCCATCCCGCCGTTCAACAGCCATGAGCCCATCTTCCTGGCATCGTCCCTGGCTTCGCTTCTGGCAGACACCCTGGCCGGACCTGCTGGTGCTGGCCGTGGCCGCCCTGGCCCGTTTCTGGCGGCTGAACTACCACAGCATCTGGTTCGACGAGGCGGTCAGCCTGCGCTGGGCCGGCGCCGATCCTGCCTACACCTGGCAGAAGACCTTCCAGCTGGTGGAAGAGAAGCACCCGCCCCTGTACTACCTGGCGCTCCACTTCTGGCAGGCGCTGCTGGAGCCCTTTGGGCTGGCCCGGCATGACGGGGCCCTGCGGGCCCTGGGCAGCCTCCTGGGCGTGGCCACGGTGCTGGGCGTCCTGCTGCTGGCCAGCCGCCTTAGCGGCCGGGGGATCGGCCGGCTGGCCGGGCTCCTGGTGGCCCTCAGCCCGGTGCTGGTCTGGTACAGCCAGGAGTTACGCATGTTCCAGCCCGCAACCGCCGCCATCGTCTGGACGGCCTACTGCCTGCTGGGGGCATGGCAGGCATCCCGGCGCCGGCTCTGGTGGTGGCTGGGCTTTGTGGCCTGCCTGGAGGCCGCCCTGTACACCTATCTCTTCAGCGCCTTTGTCCTCCCGGCCGCGGGTCTGACCCTGCTGCTCATGGGGTGGCAGAGCCGGGAGCGCCGGCGGCTGCTGGAAGGGGTGGGGGCCCTGGGATTGGCCAGCCTGCTTTTCCTGCCCCTGGCCCGCAACGCCTGGCTGGTCAACGCGGCCGAAGGGGAGCCAGGCCGCGCGTTCGCCGACTTTGCCCCCAACCTGCGGCGCCTGTTGCAGATCTTTACCGTCTGGCGAGCAGAGTGGCCCCAGCCGCTGCTCCTCGCGGCCCTCCTCCTCTTTGCCGGGCTGGTGCTCCTGGGGCTGGCCTGGCCCCGCGCCCAGGGCACCGGTGACCGGCTCTGGCTCCTGTGCTGGGTCGGCGCGCCCCTCTTGATCGCCAACGTGCTCCTCAGTCGCAGCAGCTCCATCTTTGCCGAGGACCGCTATCTCCTCTTCTTGGCACCCTTCGTCCTCTGGGCCGCGGCCCGGGGAGGAGCCATCCTGGCCCAACGCTGGCCGGCCGCGGGCGGGCTTGCCCTCGTTGCGACGGTGCTGCTCCTGGCGGCTGCCCTGCCCCCCCTGTGGACACCCGCCCGCTACCGGGAGAATTGGCGCGCCGCCGCCCGCTACATCCTCCAGTACCAGGAGGCCAGCCCCGGCCTGCCTGCCGCGGTGGTGGCCCACGTGGACTACACCCACGATGCCCTGGAGTGGTACCTGCGACAGCAAATGACTTTTGAAGAGCTGCCGGTCTTTTTTCCTTGGGGAGGACGGCTGGAACCCGACGATGTGGAATCGGTCATCGCACCGCCCCTGCGCGGCCTGGTGGACTTCGGCGCCGCCACCCTGTGGCTGACCCAGAGCCACCTGGACGGGGTAGACGATCAGCGGCTGGTGGAGGGCTGGCTCAACCAGCACTTTCCCCGCATCACCGAGCAATATCCGGCGGGGATCAAGCTGAGCGGCTATGCCCTGCGCAGCCTCTTCCCCGAGCTACCCGCCCTGGCACCTACAGCCCGCCGTCCTGACCTGGCTCTGGCGCCCAACCTGGTGCTGGCCGCCTGTGAAGTGACTACCCCCGTCCTCCGGGCCCGGGACGATGAGATGCATCCCCCCAGCGGCTGGGTCCACGTGCGCCTGTGGTGGCAGGCCCGGGGTCCCATCGCTGGGGACTACACCGCCACGGCCCAGGTGGTGGGGCCGGAAGGGGTGTGGGGTGAGGGGCTGCCCAACCCCGGATCGGCTTTGCGCCGCTGGCCCACCAGCACCTGGTCTGGCGGGCCCGAATTTGTGCGGGACGAGCTGGATATCAACCTCAATCCGCTGACGCCACCTGGCGACTACCCAGTGGTCATCGGCGTCCAGGATGCCCAGGGCCAGGCCGGCGAAGTGACGGCAGAGTGTGGCAGGGTGAAGATCGAAGATTGGGGGCTGGGGGGAGCAGGTTGAAGGTCAGGGCGTGAAGCTGGCAGGGGCAGGGGCCTTCACTCTGGGTCGCGACGAATCAGGCGTTTTTCCAGCTCGGCGATGCGCTCGCCCTGGCTCACGATCAATTCCGCCAGGAAGCCCACCAGCAGAAGCAGGATGCCGATGACGGCCAGGATGCCCGCGGCAATGAAGATGGGGCGCTTCTGGGTGTCGGCGAAGATGTAGAGCCCGGTACGGCAGAGGAAGGTGAGGAGTCTCACAGCGATGCCGGCCAGGCCCAGGCCACCGAAGAAGCGCATGGGCGCCTGGCTGAAGGTGAGTAAAAACTTGACCACCAGCACATCCAGAAAGCTGATGGGGATCCGCTCCCAGCCGAACTTGCTGCTGCCCGCGGGCCGGGGCCGATACGAAGTCTGCACCTCCCCCACCCGAAAGCCCTGGTGCACCGCAATCATGAGGAGAAAGCGGTGCCAGTCGCTGCGCAGGGGCGGCAGGCTGTCGATCACCTCCCGGCGCATGGCCTTGATCCAGTTGGCGTCGTGGACGGGGACGCCGGCCATGGTGCGCATGACCAGGTTGTAGATGGCGCTGGCGAAGACCTTGCCATCCTTGCGTCCCTGGCGCCACCCCGCCACCGCGTCCAGGTTGTGGGCCTCCAGGTGGCGCACCAGGGCGGGGATATCCTGCAGGGGGTCCGACTCCATGTCCGCCGGAATCAGGATGACGATTTCTCCCCGGCTGGCAGCAAACATGTGGCGCAAGGCGGCAGTCATGCCCTGGCTGCGCCGATGGGTGAAGACCGTCAGGGTGGGAAAGCAGTCCTGGAGGGCGGCCAACACCTCGGCCGTGCCGTCGGTGCTGCCGTCGTTGACCACCAGCACTTCGCCGGTGCAGGCCAGCTCCTGGAAGGCGGCGAAGCAGCGCTCCACCACCTGGCCCAGGGTTCCCTCCTCGTTGCGGGCCGGTATGACCACGCTCAGATAGGGGGAAGCTTCGGTCGGGGCTTCCTCGCGCGGCTCCTGGAGTTCGTGGAGCGTGGCGGCGGGCTCGGGGTGGGAATGGGCCATCACTTCTCGGTTCATCCTGGGTTGCCCTGTTCCCGTTCCGCCTGGAAGGCGTACAGCAGCTCCACCACCCGATCCTGCTGGTCGTGGCACAGCTCTGGATAAAGGGGGAGGCTCAGGCAGGTGGAGGCCACCGCTTCGGTCACCGGCAGGTCACCGGGCCTGTAGCCCAGGTCGGCGTAGGCCGGCTGCAGGTGGAGGGGCACCGGGTAGTGGATGCCCGCAGCGACGCCGTGGTCGTTGAGGAAGGCCAGCAACTCGTCCCGCTGCTCGCTCCGAACCACGTAGAGATGCCAGGCCGAGGCCGCGTCGGGGGCTTCTGCCGGCAGCGTCAGGGGCGAGTCGGCCAGGAGATCGCTGTAGCGGGCCGCCAGGCGGCGCCGGGCGTCGGTCCATCGGTCCAGGTAGGGCAATTTGGCCCGCAGGATGGCCGCCTGCAGGGCGTCCAGGCGATGGCCAAAGCCCTTCTGCTCGTGGATGTACTTGGAGCGCCGGCCGTGGTTACGCAGCAGGCGCACCGCCTCGGCCACGGCCGGATCGTCGGTGACCACGGCGCCTGCATCGCCATAAGCACCCAGGTTTTTGCCGGGATAGAAGCTGAAGCAGGCCGCGTGCCCCAGGTGGCCTGCGGGGATCTCGGCCCAGGTGGCGCCATGGGCCTGGGCAGCATCCTCGATGACCACCAGATGGTGCTCCCGGGCGATGGCGTTGATGCGGGTCATGTCCGCGGGCTGGCCGTAGATGTGCACGGGGATGACGGCCCGGGTGGCCGGGGTGATGGCCCCAGCCAGGCAGTCCGGATCCAGGGTGTAGGTGGCCGGGTCGATGTCCACAAAGACGGGGCGGGCCCCTACTGCGCTGATGGCCTCGGCGGTGGCGATGAAGGTGTGGGCCACGGTGATCACCTCATCCCCTGGCCCGATGCCGTAGGCCCGCAGGGTCAGCTCCAGGGCGGCGGTGCCGCTGCTGACGCCTACGCAGTGGGCCGCGCCACAGTAGCGGGCAAAGGCCTCCTCGAAGGCGGTTACCTCGCTACCCATGATGAAGTTGGCCGACGCCAGCACCCGCTGGATGGCTTCATCGATGGCCGGCTGGATGGTTCGGTACTGGGCTTTCAAATCGACTAAAGGTATCGACGGCTCCATGGGTATGACACCGGATAAAAAAGAAGGCCAGAAACGTTCGGCTGCCTGGCAGGTTCAGCCAGACGTTTCAAGCCACAATGGCTGCATCCTCCTTCGATTTCGGGCCCTGAACCGGTAGGGCCGCCGCGCCCCTCGACAGGTATTGGCGAGAAGGCACCTTTCAAATTATACGTGAAGGCCGAAACAAAGCCCAAACAAGAAGGGCAAGGGCTTAACTAAAATGGGGAAAGTACGGGGCGGGCAGTGAATATAGATAGACTGCTGCTCGCTTTTGTTTGCTATCTATGTGGGTGGATTAATAATCCAATACCGTTCCACTCCTCGGACCCGATCGAAGTCTGTATCATCGGATGCGATTGCGCTGATGTTTAAACGCTGGAGAATTGCTATATGTAATGCATCACGAGGCAACAAAGAGAACGATGTAATATTGTCAAGCATTCCATGGATGGAAATCGGCCGCATCTACACCGACCAGATTGAAGTGGGGCAAGCTTAGAAGTTTACGCAGAGCGCTCGCGATTACATCGCTATGAGTAGCGATTGCACCGGTCAGATCAGTTCGCAACTTATCCAGGGGATTGAGCCCAGTAGTTTCCTTTATCCTTGCCAGTAACAGGCGATAGAACAACTCATCAAGTACGGGGATGCTGATAAAAGCCTCTATGTCTCCACTTACTACCCGATCAAGAAAAGTTCGAATGATGGGCAAATGGGTATGATCGGCGCGGAGATACATGTATAACACGTTAGTATCTACATAAATCGAACCACCTGCTACCTCATCGAGCCTCATACAGACCACTTACCTTCAAGTCAAAATCATAGTCTGTTGCTGACTCCTGCCCCAGGCATCCGGCCAGTTCATCGAGCACCTTCTTCGGATCGGAAGAAGCTTCCGGTAAGATACGAATTTCCCCTTCTTGAATGATAAGTCGCAAGCGCTCACCCAGGCCTGCCGCTTTCAGTGTCTCCTGATCGACCACCAAATTTCCTTGGGCTATGACCTCTAACTCTTTCACGATCATCCTGACACCTCCTGAGTGGTTTCATCCTATTTCACCCCCAAACCCCCCCGAGAATAAGCGATAGAATGGAGTTCTCCAACGTTCTTCGCATTCCCTATCCTTTTCAATCATACCCTCCTCACTCTACTCGGGTCAATCGAGAAGAGTATCCGTGCTGAGGGAAAGAGTTCTGCGAAACGGCCCTGACACCGACAAAACGTCGACTACCCCCGATCCAGCTGAATACGGGCCAGTTCGCTGCGGGCATCTTCCAGATCGGCCGCGACCCGGGCGATCTCCTGGGCCAGACGCCGAGCCTCGACCCGGTCCAGGTGGGGGGTCTGTCGGCTGCGCAGGGTGGCCAGCTCCTGCTGCAGGTGGACCACTTCTCTTTGTAGGTAAGCGAGCTCGGTCTGATGGCCGATGGTGAGCAGGCGCTCGTGGGCGGCTTCGTCGATGTTGGAATCCAGCTGATGGCGCAGTTCCTCCAGATGATCCCGCACCCAGCGGGCCAAGAACTCGTTGCCCAGGGCCCATTGGCCATAGATCTGCCGCAGATAGCCCAGCTTATCCAGCCCGTAGAGGAACATCTTGATCCGCGCCGGTGCCTCGTCGCTGAGGGCAGCCAGGATATCGGTCTCCCGGGCCACGGTCATCTGGGCAACGGCCAGCAGGAGGCGGCGTTCGATGGTGGTCAAATAGCGGAAATCGATCTGAAAGAAGCCGGAGAGGATGTGATCGGCCATCAGATCCTCGTCCTCCACCGGGCGGAGATAGCCCTGGCCTGCCTCGGATACCTGGAAGAGCCGCTGGCACAGGTACTGGATCAGGTAGGGATGGCGGTTGGTGTGGGTGAGGATGTCTTCCACCGTCTGGTCGTCCACCTGAACCGGCTCCGGTGACTGGGTCTGCCGGATGAGGGCCACCGAGGCGTTGATGTCCAGCTTCCAGAGGTTCACCAGGCTGAAGCCGAACAGGAAGGGACTGGTGGTCCAACCGGCGCTGAGGTCGTTGAGCCGGGCCAGCAGCTTGGTGGAGGTGATGATGGTGCGCTGGCGGCCCTCCATGAAGGCCTTGCGCAGCCGGGCCAACCCCTGGGGTTCCCGGTCGGCGATGTCCAGCAACACTTCGGCTTCGTCCACCAGCAGGAAGAGACGTTTGCCCTGCTGGTTGAGCTGCCGGGCCAGGCGCCGCAGGGTGGTGACAACATCCTGGCCGACGAGGATTTCCACATCGATCTGGTGGGCCGTGAAACGCTCGGCCACATCTTCCAGGGCGAAACTGAGCTCGTAGGAGAGGTCTTCCATGCTCCCACAGCCCTGGAGATCCCAGAAAAGGGGCACCAGTTCACTATCGGGCCGATCGGTGAGCAGCTCCAGCTGACGCAGGACCGAGGTCTTGCCCATGCGCCGGGTGCCCACCATCCAGGTGGCCGTATCTTGGCCCTCCAACAGATACTGGATGAGGCGCTGCCGTCCATAGTGATTGGAGCCGCGAACCCAACGACCCACAATGTATGGATTACGCATGGTCAATGATCTTTCCAGCCTGGGATTGGAGGGTTGGATCAGCGCCTGGCATGGTTGGATTGGGCCTCGGTTCCCTGGGCGCCGTCTGCCTGGGCGCCTGCATCGGAGGGCGTGGCCGCTTCCGAGTCGCTGCCGGGGAGCTGGGGCAGCGGGCTGGTGTTGTTCTGGATGTGTTCGTGGGCAGCCTCTGCATCCTCCAGGCGGATGCGCCGGCGGCCAGCGGCCAACATGTGGTTCACCGCCTCCAGGCCATATTGCTGGATCCGGAAGGGCCGACCTTCGCTCTTGTCCAGGATGAACTCAATCGCGGCCGGGTCATAGGTGTAATAGCCGCGCACCGGCTCCACCAACAGCTCGATGGCCTGCTCCCGGTTGAAGGGTTCCAAGGCAATTTCGTTGAACAGGTTGTACCAGGGGCTCTCCACCCGTTCCCATTCCTTGCTGATCTGGATGCCGGCCACCACGGCGCCGACGGTGGCAGCGAACTCCCGCATGAAGATGCGGCGTAGCTGCTGCTGGATCAGGTGGTCGTAGCGGCTCATCACGTCCATTTCATCCATCAGCAGGATGAGGCGCAGCTGTTTGCCCGGATGGTGTCGCTGGGCATAGCCCTGTAACAGATCTATCACCTCCCGCAGATCCCGGTTGAAGTCCCGGTCGGTGTAGCCGGACGCGGGCGTGCCCAGATAGCGGAGGGCGTTCAGGGTGGGCATCAGCTCCTCGTCCACTCCGGGCAGGGCAGCCAGGCCGTGGGCAATCTCCTCCATCAACAGGTGGAAGAACTCCTCCTGGGGCGTCCCCTCCAGGTCGATGTAGATGGGCACGAACCAATACTCGGGATCGTCCACATCCCGCAACACGTTGACCAGGTAGTAGAGGAGGGTCGTCTTGCCGATGCGCCGCTCCCCGTGGATCATGATGCTGTTGTTGTGCAGGGTATCCACGATGCGCTGGACCAGCTCCCGCCGGCCGAAGAACATGTCGTCCCGGCGCACGGGCTCGCCGCTGATGTAGGGGTTGTAGCCCCGGCTCACCGCATCAGCGCTGCGCCGCCGATTCTGGATGATCTCCAGGCTCACATAGCCAGCGCCCAAGAGGGCCACGGTGCCCAAAATCAGCAGGGTCTGGAAGATCTCCCGCTCCACCGGCCCCAGGAGGGGGACGTTCACCCGTTGGGGAGGCGGAACCACGGTGATGCGCAGGGTGGCGATGGCCGAGTAGTTGAAGGACTGGTCCCGGGCCCAAAACTCCAGGAGATGCTCCCCCGTCTCCTGGAAGTTGATCTGCAGGAAATCCCCCCCAATCTCTCGCCAGTCGAAGAAATGCTGGGGGCCGGTCTCCCGGTAGAGGATCTTCAACTTTTCCACCGGGGTCTGGAGATCGCCGGCAGTGAAGTTGACGATGAGATCATCGCCCAGGGTGATCTGGAGTTCTCCAGTGGCCGCCCGCTGATAATCCCCGGTCAAGAGGCCGATGCGAATCCACGGTGGCGTGTGATCGGGCCGATAGTAGGAGAGGCCCGTCCGCCCACCCATCCAGTAGCCGCCCTCGTCGGTGCGCACAATGGCGTAGATAATCGGGCTCAGCAGACCGTCCTGGGTGTTGAAGGTCCCCCAGGTTAGGCCGTCAAAGTGGGAAACCCCGGCCTCGCTACCGATCCACAGGGAACCATCCACGGGATCGGTGTAGACAGTCCAGAGAAGGTTGCTGGGCAACTGGTTGCTGGGATCGGCCAGGCTCCAGCGCTGGCCATCCCAGTGAACCAGCCCCTGCTGAGAGACGATGGCCCACATGCCACCATCCACCTTGGGATCCGGGGCCAGGCCGCTGCCTTCGATGAAATTCCCGGGCAGGCTGTCCGGGTCATGGGGGTCATACAGGAACTGGCGCCAGCTGCCATTGGACTGGCGCAGGAAGATGCCATCCCCCCGGGTGCCCAGCCAGAGGCGCCCCATGGAATCCAGGGACATGGCCTCGATGCTGTAGCCGGCCAGCTCCGATACCGGGACATATTCCCCGGTCACCACGTCATAGCGGACCAGGCCGGCGACGGTGCCGATCCACATGCTGTCGCCCTCGTCCAGGAGAGAAGCGATCACCGGGGCGGGCAACGCGTCGGCCGGGATGGGCTCCTGCCAGGCGTTCCCGTCAAAACGGCGCACCCCTTCGAAGGTTCCGATCCAAATGCCGCCCTGACTGTCCTCACCCAGGGTGAGGACGCTGCTGGGAACGCCAGCCTCCTGGCCGAAGACCTGGTCCCGGCTGGTGACACCCGCCTTACGGCGTACCCCTGCCCCACCGGTAGCAATCCAGAGGGTGTCGTCTCGGGCCACCAACAGGTCGTTGATGTAGTTCAGCGGGTCATCCAGGGAGCTGCCCTGCTCGTCGTTGAACCACATCTGCTTCTGGTAGCGGAAGACCCCTGCCGGTGTGGCAAACCAGACGGAGCCATCCTGGTCCACGGCCACATCCCGGACAAAACGGGTGGTGAGGTTGGGATCGCCGGTGATGCCATAGGCCTGGATGGTATCCTGCCTGGGGTCGTAGACCACCGCGCCGGCCCCGTCGGTGGCGGCCCACACATCCCCCTGGAAGTCACCGGCCAGCGCCTGGACCAGGGCCGGCTGGCTCAGCTCGTCCAGGGTCTCCACCAGGTGCCAGTTGGGCCCGAAGGACCAGCCCCAGACCAGGCCGAAGGGGGTGCCGGCATAGATGCGGCCCAGGTCGTCAATCCAGAGGGCATAGACACCGGCGGAAAAGAGAGGCTGGTCGCTGGCAATCTGGCGCCATTCCCCCCGCCGGTATTGCCACAGGCCATCCAGGGCACCCAGCCAGAGGGTGTCGGCGTCGGCAGAGGCGGCGTAGATGGGCTGCTCCCCTAGAGCCGTCACCAGCACAGCCTCATCCCCATTCGCCACGCTGTAAAGCCCCTCATCGGTTCCCACCCAGAGGCGTCCATCGAAAGCAACCAACACATGGACAGGCGAGCGAAACTGGGCCACCAGGCGCCACGTATCCCCGTCCCAGCGGGCCACGCTGCCCGTGTCCGTCCCCGCCCAGACATAACCATGCTCCGCATCCCGGGCCAGCGCCAGGACCAGGCCATTGGGGGTAAAGTGCCCCAGGTCCGGGAGTCCCTCGGCAGTGGTCTGGGCGTTCTCACCCAGGCTGGGATAGGTGGTCCAGGTGCCGTCAAAGCGGCTGACGCCGTTGTCGGTGCCGAACCACAGGGCCCCCTCGTCCGCCAAGATGGACCAGACGTTGTTGGAAGCCAGCCGGTCGGACTGTTGGGTGAAGCGAGCCCAGCGCGGGTCGGGCGCTCCCTGGGCGTAGATGGGTAGCTCGCGACCTTGAGTGCTGCTGAGCAGCAGCATCCAGGCCAGGAAGACCACCAGGCTCCATCGGGCTCGGGGAAGCCGTTTCAGAGAGTATCCGCCGGCTTTCCCACGCTGGCGTGGAAGTTGCTTGCGGTTCATCGGGAACTGGGCCGCCTGCCCCTCTCCGATCCTCAATTTATCTTGACTGTTACCGGCCATAAATTCCGCTCATCTTTTTGATGTTGACATATTATAGAGCAGTCCATGCGGATTGTCAACGCAATTTGAACAGATTGTAAGCCCTGCATCCTCCATGACGGCTGCCAGGTCCGTATGGTTACGGCCACTTTGGGCTACACGAACAACCCGCGTTTAAATCACAGGCGCCGGGATCCCTCAGATCGGGCCACCTCCGGCGGGTCTCCGGCCCGCCCTACGTACCCGCAGCACCCAATCCGCGCAAATGGCAGCCTTGGCCGTAGGTGCGGTTTCTAACCGCACGATGGCGCCAGATCCTGGCGGGCGAAGGGGTGGCCAGGTCCCGTAGGGGCGGGGCTTGCCCCGCCCGCTGTCACCAGCCGCGCAAGGGTCCGGTTCCCGTAGGGGCGGGCTCCCGTGCCCGCCCGATGGCGCTACAGTATTTTTAGTCAGAGGAGGGTAGGCTCAGCGGGCAAAGGCCCGGAAGGGATTCGTGTGGGTTAACTGGCGCAGGGTGGCTGAGTCTAGGCCGGCCGCCTCCAGTTTGGGCAACAGGACCCGGCTGAGGTGGGTGTACGGTTTGGGGGTGCCACCGCCGGGCCTGGAGGGGTCATACCAGCCTCGGTCGTGGCTCAGGAGCAGATGATCCCCCAGGCCGGCCTCCAGCACCTGTCGGATGTGGTGGATGAAGTACTCGTCGCTGTACTGTTCGCTGCCAATGGCGTCATATTCGATCCAGGCACCCCGACGGGCCACGGCCAGATGGAGGGAGAAGTCGGGTTCAGCCTGGGTGTGGATCCAGATGAAGCGCTCGGGGGTGTAACCGGCCTCCTCCAGGATAGCCAACTGCTCCCACACCACCCGCCCCCGGATGGTGTGGCTGCCGATGACCGCGCCCGTAGCCGCGCCGGCCCGGGCGGCAGCCCGCAGGATCTTGGCTTCACAGGGGGTGATGCCGTCATCGCCGGCACTGACCTTGATCCAGGCGGCCTGCACGCCGGTATCCCCGATCTGCGCCGTGAGCTCCTGCAACATCCATTCGTAGAGCTCGTCTTCGGTGGCCGCCTGGGCCCAGGGGGGGACCCAGGGCTCCCGGTAAATGCCCGTGGGCACCACCACCGGAAAATCGGTCGCCTTTGAGACGGCCAGGTTGATGTCGACCCGACGCCCCACGCCTTCGGGCGTGCACTCCACCAGCGCGGTGACGCCCAGGGCCTTGATCTTCTCGATCTCCGGTGCCATGACCGGGATGACCTCTTCCGGCCGGGCCCGGCGGTAGTTGGCCTCCTCGATGGGGCCCAGGTCCACGAAGATGTGCTCGTGGGGCAGGATCATGCCCAGCTCCGCTTCGCTCTTGGACCCCAGGGTGGTGATCAGGGAAGGCATGGCCAGCCGCTCCTTTCGATTTTCGATTTTCAATCTGGGCCTTTCGCTCCTGGCCGTGGAGTAGACACGCCACTACAGCCTGGCGTAAATACCACGGCAGAAATTCCGGGTGCCCTCTCTGGGCGCGCTACCTCTGGTGGAAACTATCGACGAATTTCTGCCGGGCTTTACTACATGGCCGGTGGAACCTATCCCTGGTCCCACACCAGCCAGATCTCCCCCTGGCCCTCCGGCACGGAGAAGGCAAAATCCTGGCTGTCCCGCTCACCGTTGCCGTCCAACACGTACATGACGTAGTTGCCGGCCACCGTGTTGCCGGGAAGCTGGTCCAGCCCCAGCTTGTACTCGTAGTTGTAGGGGCCCAGGGGACCGTCGCTCTTATTCAAGGCGATGCTACGCACGTGGTCGCCGATGGGCAGCTTCACGCCGTCCTTGATCAGGACCACGAAGTAGCTACCCTGGGGCTGACCGCCGTCGATGCCGCTGTGGATGAAGAAGAGCTGGAGCTTCAACTCCATGCCCCCGTTGTTGCCGAACTTGGGCCCCTCCCGCACCTTGAACTTGCAGCCATCCCCGCCGATGTTGGCGCAGGGGTCGGCCGCGGGGGGAGGCGCAGCGGCCGGGGCCGGCGTATCCGTGGGCGGTGGGGCCGCGACGACCGGCGGCGGGGCCGGGATGTTCTCCGCCACGGGGACATTGTCTCCGTTCTCCACCCGGACCAAATCGCCAAAGATCCAGCCCTGCTGGCCGTTGACACAGCAGAACTGCCACCAGGTTCCCTCTGGATTGCGGGCCACGATGTCGAACTGCTGGTCCCGGGTCACCGCGCCCACCAGGCCGTAACTGGTGCCTGGCCCATTGCGCACGTTGGCCGTCTCAATGATCACGGTCAGCCTGGGGACCGCAGGGGCAGGCGTCGGGGTGGGTGTGTCGGTGGGGGCCGCCGGGAGCGGCTCAGGCGTGGGCACGTCCGGCCGGGGTGTCGCCGTGGGGATCGGTGTGGGCGGTGCTTCCTGCTGGGCCCCAGCCGGAGCCGCGGGCTCCTGGGCCGGGACGGCATCCGCTGGCGTGGGGGTAAAGGTGGGAACCAGCTCCCGCCGGGGGGTCGGGGTGGGCTCGGGACCGGCGCCGCCGAAGAGCAGGCCACAGCCGCTCAACAACAGGGCAGCCCCCAACACGACAACCATCCAGCCGCTGCGCCGGTGTACACGGCGCCCAAAGATCCTCGTCCAAGCCATCCTTGACTCCTCGATGCTTTGACACCCCTCTGGGGAGTGTGGCATAGTACGCTCCATGTTGCAGCCACCGGACAAACTGCCAGACGATCAACGTCGCGCCTGGCAGCAGGCCAGGGAAGCTTTCAACCAGGCCTATCGCCTGCAAATCCAGGGGGATTGGGCCGGTGCCATGGCGGCCTATCGCCGTTCCATCGCCCACTGCCCCACGGCAGAGGCCTACACCTTCCTGGGCTCCATCTACGCCAACCTCTACCTCTACGAAGCGGCCATGGCCGAATGTCAGCGGGCCATTGCCCTGGACCCGGACTTCGGCAACCCCTACCACGACGTGGGCACCTACCTCTTGGCCCAAGAACGCTGGGAGGAGGCCATTCCCTGGTTCCAGAAGGCCCTCCAGGCCCGGCGCTTCGAAGCCCGCCATTACACCCACTATCACCTGGGCCAGATCTGTGAAAAGCAGGGCCTCTGGGAGGCGGCCATGGACCATTACAGCCAGGCCCTGGAGCTGGCCAAGGACTATCAGCAGGCCCGACAGGCCCTGTACACCCTCTACGCACGCCAAAATTGAGGCATTCCTTCGGCGGAGGCCAGGCACCTCAACGGCCAGGAGTCTCCGCTTTGTTCCCCGAATTGTTCCCCGAGTTGTGCTCCGGGTTGTTCCCCACCCGCTGCACCTGATAGTCACCCCGGGCAGCCAGCACCGTGAGAAGCTCCCCCACCGGCACCGTGGCCGGATCGGTGACCACCTGGCCGGCCTGGCGGTGGACGATGCTGTACCCCCGCTGCAGGACCCGCTGGGGGCTCAGGGCTTCCAGGCGCTGGTAAGCCGCGTGGTTGCGTTCGGCCAGCTGGCGCAAGCGGTTCCAGATGGCGTTGTGCAGCCGGCGCTCCCGGTCGTCCAGGGCCTGCCGCTGCCGGTCCAACTGCCGGCTGGGGTGAAGGCGCAGCAGACGCAAACGGGCTCGCTCGGTCTGGTCGCGCCAGCGGGCCAAAGCCCGGTGGACCCGCTGATCCAGGTGGCGGCGCCGGTTGACCAGGGTGGCCCACACCTCCTGGCGGTCCGGCACCACGGCGGCAGCCGCGGCCGAGGGGGTGGGCGCCCGCAGATCGGCCACGAAGTCCGCGATGGTGAAGTCCGTCTCGTGGCCGATGCCCGTGACCACGGGCAGGTGGCTGTGGGCGATGGCGTAGGCCACCTGGAGCTCGTTGAAGGCCCAGAGGTCCTCAATGCTGCCGCCGCCCCGGGCCAGGATCAGGGTGTCGATGGCCTCCACCTCCAGGTGGTAGCGGTTGGCCGCGGCCAGGGCAGCCTCGATCTGGGCCGGCGCCTCCCCACCCTGGACGAGGGTGGGGAAGACCACCACATCTACCAGGGGCCAGCGGGCCGCCAGCACCCGCAAAATGTCCCGGAGCGCGGCGGCGTCCGGGCTGGTCACCACGCCCAGGCGGCAGGGCCAGGGTGGGATGGGACGCTTGCGCTCTTGGGCAAAGAGCCCCTCGGCTTCTAGCTGGCGCTTCACGGCCTCGAAGCGGGCATAGAGCTGGCCACGGCCGGCCGGGCGGATGCGGTTCACGTAGAGCTGGTAGACGCCCCGTTCCGGGTACACCCCCACGTAGCCATGGGCGATGATCTGATCCCCTTCCCGGGGGAGCCAGCTATGGGCCATGGCATTACCCCGCCACATGACCGCGGCGATGCTGGCGCCCTGATCCTTCAGGCTGAAATAGATATGGCCGCTGTTAGCCCGCTTCCAGTTGCTCACCTCCCCGGTGACCTGGACATCGCGCAACAGCTCGTCCCGCTCAAACAGGGCCACGATATGGGTGGTCAACGCCGAAACTGTGATGGGATTCATCCTGAACCTCTCCGCCGGCTCAATCTGAGGCCATTCTAGCACAGGGGCCCGGGAATGGAGAACCTGAATGGCCCGTGGGGCGCGGCGAAGCCAACAACATATTGACAAACTTCAATTTATCGGGTATCCTGGGGTGCATGAATGAGTCGATTGCAGAAATCACCAATTTCACAGGTAAACCCAGATCCGACAGCCCGGTCCTTGAGCAGCCGGTGCCCTGCTGCAACCTGCTGCCGGGGTTGCGGCTGCAGGAGGCCGAGGCGACCCGGCTGGCCAACCTCTTCAAGGCCCTCAGCCATCCGGTGCGCCTCCAGATCGTGGATCTCCTCAGCCGTTACGGCGGGCAGGTCTGCGTGTGCGACATCGAGCAGCACTTTTCCCTGTCCCAGCCCACCATCTCCCACCATCTGAAGATCCTGCGCCAGGCAGGGCTGCTGGATGCGGAACAGCGGGGGGTGTGGGTCTACTACCACACACGCCCCGACGCCCTGGCCGAGCTGCACCGGCTCATGGCCGATTTGACAGCTAACCCGGCCCAGCGCCCGGAAGGACTACCGGCGTAACCTGGGGAGAGTTGCCCAGAAAACCCGGCCTTGGGCCGGATTTTCTGGGGCCAATTATATCGATATATTTCTATTTATCAATTCAAGGAGCGATACCCATGGATCGCGAAACGCCTGATCTCCCCATGCCCGCCCAATCCCCGTCCGGCCACCGAGAGGGGCCAACGACACCGGCGGTAACCCTGCGGCCCCTGACGCCTGAGCACGTCCCTGGGGTGTTGGCGCTGTTGCAGGCCAGCGGGCTACCCCAGGACGGCTTCCCGGAGCACGTGGCAGCCGGGCTGACGGCGTGGGCCGAGGACGAACTGGTGGGCAGCGCCGCCCTGGAAATTTACGGGCAGAGCGGCTTGCTGCGTTCGGTGGCCGTGGCTGCACCCTGGCGCCACCAGGGCATCGGCGCCGGGCTGACCGCGGCCATCCTGGAGCTGGGCCGGCAGCGCGGCCTGCAGCAGCTCTATCTCCTCACCGAAACCGCGGTCGATTATTTCACCCGGCATGGCTTCGTCCCCATCTCTCGGGACGCGGTGGAACCGGCGGTGCAGGCATCCCTGGAGTTTGTCAGCGCCTGTCCCCAGACAGCCCAGGCCATGATCTGCCGTCTGGGTTCCCCGCTGTCCCATGAAGCATAATGCTGTCTCTACCACCTATCCCAGAGTCTACCACCTATCCCAGAAAGGCATGACCATGAATCACCTGCCAGACACACCCGAATCCATCAAAGAGAACGTCCGGGCCTACTACGGCGCCCGGGCCCAGCAGGCCCAGCAGAGCTGCTGCGGGAACGACTGCTGTGGCGGCCTCTACTCGCCGGAGGAGCTGGCCCTGGTCCCCCCAGAGGCAGCCAGCAACTCCCTGGGCTGTGGCAATCCCACCGCGCTGGCCGGCCTACAGCCCGGTGAAGTGGTGCTGGATCTGGGCTCGGGCGGGGGCCTGGATGTCTTCCTGGCCGCGCAACGGGTAGGCCCCCAGGGCTTCGTCTACGGCGTGGATATGACCGACGAAATGCTGGCCCTGGCCCGCCGCAATGCCGCCAAACTGGGCATCCAGAATGTGGAATTCCGCAAGGGCGATATCGAGGATCTCCCCCTGCCCGACGCCAGCGTGGATGTAATCCTCTCCAATTGCGTCATCAACCTCTCACCCCACAAGGACCAGACCCTGAACGAAGCCTTTCGGGTGCTTCGGCCCGGCGGCCGGCTGGCCGTCTCGGACATCGTCATCGACGGCGATCTGACGGACCTGCCCGTCGGCGAGGCAGAGGTTCGCCAGGCCCTGAGCTGGGCCGGCTGCATCGCCGGCGCGCTGACCATCGATCAGTACAAGCAGCTCCTGGCCGATGCCGGCTTCCAGGAGATCGAAATTCGGGTCCAACACCGCTACACCCTGGCCGATCTGGCTCCCCAGGAGGAACTGGCCACCCACCCATTGCCCCGGCCGGTGTTGGACGCCCTGGTGGGCCGCTTCACCAGCAGCGCCATCACGGCCCGACGCCCCTTGTGATGGGGCAGAGTCAGGGGGGCGCAGGCGCGCCCCCCTGGCCATACCGCGCGCTTCGCCTCTAAAAATTGGACTCCTTCCCCTGGGCACATTGTCCCTTGATTTGGCCCTATTGTCCCAGTACAATGACAGATTGTTTCGGCCTATCTGCCAAAGACACCCATCTGCAGGAAGGAGGGATCGCCCTGGGCCTTTCCCTAAAGCTGGACCGGCAGGCCGGGCCAGCGCTCTATCAACAGTTGGCGGAACAGATCAAGCTCCAAATTGTCCAGGGACGACTGCCTGCCGGCACCCAATTACCCACTGTCCGAGAGCTGGCCCGCACCCTAGGTATCACCCGGGTCACGGTGCAAATGGCCTACCATGAGCTCCAAAATGCAGGGTTGGTGGAAGCGACCGTGGGCCGGGGAACCTTCGTCAGCCGGACTGTGCAGGCCCGCCTCCCGGCCCAGAGCCTGGGACGCCAGCTGACGCCGGATGCAGTGGTCAACGACATCCTCCAGTTGGGGCAGATTGCCGGACTGCGTTCCCTGGCCGACGCCGCGCCCGATGCCAACCTGTTTCCCGCCCAAGAATTTTGGCAGGCCCTGGATGAATGCCGCGACGAGGCGCTCGAGATGGTGCGTTACAGCGCCTCCCAAGGGGATCCCCTGCTCCGAGTGGAGGTGGCCCGTCTTCTACATGACCGGGGCATGGCGGTCACCCCAGACGAAGTACTGATCGTGGCCGGCGTGACCCAGGGGTTAGCCCTGGTGGCCCAGGCGTTGGCCCGGCCCGGCGAGCCGGTGCTGGTGGAGCAGCCCACCTACCTGGGCTTTTTACACACCCTGAAGGCCCACGGTGTACAGCCTGTGGCTGTCCCCCTGGACGAGGAGGGGCCTATCCCAGAGGCCGTGGAACGCCTGGCCATCCAACAGCGCCCCCGTTTCTTCTACACCGTGCCCACCTTTCAGAATCCCACGGGCGTCTGCGCCCCCCCCGCCCGTCGGGCGCACCTGCTGGCCCTGGCCGAGCAATATGGCTTCCTGCTGGTGGAGGATGACCTCTACGCGCGGCTCAGCTATGAAGGGCCGCCGCCACCCGCTGTGAAGAGCCTGGATCGGAGCGAAAGCGTGATCCACGTGGGCAGCTTCTCCAAGTTGCTCATGCCCGGCCTGCGCCTGGGTTACGTGGTGGCGCCGCCGCCGATCCACGAGCGCCTGCTCTCCCTCCGCCGGGCGATGGATCTGTGTAGCCCGCCGTTGCTCCAGCGGGCCCTGGCCCGCTTTCTCCAGGGGGAAGGGCTGAAACGTCACCTGCGACGGGTGTTGCCCCTGTATCGGCAGCGCCGGGATGCTTTGCTGGCGGCCCTGAGGCATCACATGCCCCCCGCGGTCCAGTGGACCCGCCCCCAGGGGGGCTTCTGCGTCTGGCTGACCCTGCCCCGTCGGAGTACCCTGACGGATCTCCAACAGGCTGCCCTGCAGCAGGGCTGGGCCTTTGCCCCAGGTGAGGTCTTCCTTACCAGGCCCAGCCCCGACTACCATCTGCGCCTCTGCTTTGGCACTCAGCCGCCTGAGTGGATTTCCCAGGGGGTGGAAGTGTTGGCCAACCTGATCCGGGAGCGGCTGGACCGCCAGGAGTCGATGAGCGAGTCCCCGTCGGATTGGCTACCCCTGGTCTGAACTCGCCCTATGGGCCCAACTGGAAAGGAACCTGCATCCATGACCCGCTTTGCCTTCTTTAACGGTGCGATCCGGCCCATCGAGGAGGCCCGGATCAGCGTGATGACCCACGCCTTCAACTACGGCACGGGCTGCTTCGGCGGCCTGCGCGGCTACTGGAACGCCGACCAACGGCAGCTCTATGTCTTTCGCATCCTGGACCACTATCGCCGCTTCCTGGACAGTGGCCAGATCCTCCTGGCCCACCTGGACTACAGCCCAGAAGATCTGGCCGCGTTTACCCTGGAGCTGTTACGGGCGGAGGGCTGGCAGGAGGATTGTTACATTCGTCCTCTCCTCTACAAAGCCGACGAAACCATCGGCGTCCGCCTCCACAACCTCCGGGACGCCGTCACCATCTTCAGCATTCCCATGGGTCGCTACATCCCGGCCGAAGAAGGGGCCCGGGCCTGCGTCAGCAGTTGGCGACGGGTGGACGATACGGCCATCCCGGCCCGGGGCAAACTCATCGGCAGCTATGCCAACAGTGCATTGGCCAAGAGCGAGGCCGTGCTCAACGGCTTTGACGAAGCCCTGGTCCTCAACCAGGATGGCCATCTTGCCGAGGGCAGCGCGGCCAACCTCTTCATGGTGCGGAACGGCGTGCTGTACACCCCTCCCCTCTCCAGCAACGTGCTGGAGGGCATCACCCGCCGCACCATCATCCAGATGGCCCGAGAGGTGCTGGGGCTGGATGTGATAGAGCGGGAGATCGACCGCACGGAGCTCTACGTGGCGGATGAGGCCTTCCTGTGTGGCACCGGCGCCCAGATCACCGCCCTCGCCAGCGTGGATCATCGGCCCGTGGGCAACGGGAAGCTGGGGCCGGTGACCAAGTCCTTACGGGATCTCTATTTTCGGGTCGTGCGGGGCCAGGAATCCCGCTATCGCCACTGGCTGACACCGGTCTTCGAGACGGAGCAGACGGCGAAGGAAGGGATAACAGGATGAAGCGCAAAAGGAGTGCAAGAATGGGCGTTGAAGCAGAGACGGAAGGGACGACCACGCCAGAATTCCCGGTGAACCAGGAAGAGGCGCCCAACGTCAAGGGAGTCGTCCGTCGTCAGTTCGGCCAGACCGCTGCCCACTATCGCACCAGCCAGGTACATGCCAGGGGGGTGGAGCTGGACCGAATGCTGGCGCTGGCCCATCTGCGGGGCGACGAGACGGTGCTGGATGCCGGCTGTGGCCCCGGCCACACCGCGCTGGCCTTTGCCCCCCACGTGGGGCGGGTCATCGCGGTGGATCTCTCCCAGGAGATGCTGGCGGAGGGCCGCCGGCTGGCCCGGGAGCGCGGCATTGACAATGTGGAATTCCGCCTGGGCGATGTGGAGGCCCTACCCTTTCCAGAAGGCAGCTTCGACCTGATCACCTCCCGCTACAGCGCTCACCACTGGCCCCATCCCCTTCAGGCCCTGCGAGAATTCCGCCGGGTGCTGCGCGCCGGCCCCAGGCCGGGCCGACTGCTCCTGGCCGATGTGGTCTCCTTCGACGATTTCACCCTGGATACCCACGTCCAGGCCATGGAGCTGCTGCGGGATCCCTCCCACGTCCGGGATCACACCGTGGGCCAGTGGCTGGCGATGCTGGACCGGGCCGGCTTTCAGGGGGAGGTCGCCTTCACGTGGGCGTTGCGGCTGGACTTTGCCTCGTGGGTGGCCCGCATGGAGACGCCGGCCCTGCAGGTGACCGCCATCCGGGAGCTGCTCCAGCAGGCGCCTGAGGAGGTGCGCCAGGCCCTGCAGGTGGAGGCGGACTGCTCTTTCACCTTCCCATGTGCCGTCATCCAGGGCGTGCCGGCAGAAGGCGCAGCCCCCACGGGGGAGAACTGACGCCATGTCTGCCTCGACCGATCTCTCCCATCCGGGTGGTCCTGCCCTGGCGGACAGCCGGGGCAGGACCTTTTGGGCCGGCGTGCGGGCCACCATTCCCCTGCTGGTGGGGGCCTCGCCCTTCGGCATGGTTTTTGGCGCAGTGGCGGTGCAAAGCGGCCTCTCGCCAGCGGCCACCCAGGCCATGTCGGCCCTGGTCTTCGCCGGTTCGGCCCAATTCATCGCCGCCGGGCTGGTGGCCACGGGCGCGGGCACAGCCCTCATCGTGTTGACCACCCTGATCGTGAACCTGCGCCATGCTCTCTATGGCCTCCCCCTGGCACCCCACCTGCGGCACCTCCCCCAGCGCTGGCTGGCTCCCCTGGCCTTCTGGTTGACGGACGAGAGCTTCCTGGTGGTCATCGAACACTACCGGCAGCAGCGGAACGCGGTCCACAAGCAGTGGTACTTCCTGGGCTCGGCCCTGGCCATGTACGTCAACTGGCAGATCTGGACCTACGTGGGGGTGCGAGCCGGGCGGGCAGGGGCGACCCTCGGGCTGGATCTCCGGACCTGGGGCCTGGAATTTGCCCTGCCCCTGACCTTCATCGGCATGCTGGTGCCCACCCTGGGCAGCCGGCCCATGGTCGCCTGTGTGGCAGCGGCCGGGCTCACGGCCCTCCTGGGGGCGGAGCTTCCCCATCAGCTGGGCCTGATGGCCGCCGCCCTGGTGGGCGTGGCCGTCGGCTTCGGGGCAGAGCTCTGCTGGCCCGTGGGGGAGGAGGGCGCGGCGCCACCTGCCGGACAACCTGGCGACAGCGGGGCGAATTATGAGCAGCCGTGAGTGGTGGCTGATCGGCGGGATGGACCTGGTGACCTTCAGCACCCGCTACGTGCCCCTGCTCCTGGCGGGCAAAGTGACCCTGCCATCCGTCGGGCTGCGCCTGTTGCGCTACATTCCGCCGGCGGTACTGGCGGCCATCATCGCGCCGGGGCTGGTTCTCCAGGGAGATGGTGGGCCGGACTGGAGCCTGCACAACAGCCGGCTGGTGGCCGGCCTGGCCGCGGCGGTCATTGCCTGGCGCACCCGGAACCTGCTCCTGACCCTGGTGGTGGGCATGGGGATTCTGTGGCTGTGGCAGCTGTAAAGGCCGTGGATAGTGGAAAAATTTCGACCGGCCTAAAATTTAGTGATATAATGCACAGGATTGCGTAAAAAAAGCGTAAGCGAGCCTGGGCCGACAGGGCCCGGCTTATGGATATATTTTGCCGGCACCAGCTGCCAGGCGAGTTGCGGAAAGACGGAAAGCACAAGACACGGTCGCCATGGATGAAAGCGAGGGCCAGGAGGAGCCCCTGGACACCCCGGCAGACGGTCGGGATGCAGACGGTCGCGAAGATGCGCAGGCAGTGATCGAGCAGATGCACGCGCTGGAGGCGGAAGTGCGGCGCTGTCAGCGCTGCCGCCTGGCCAGGACACGAACCCACGCCGTCCCGGGGGAAGGCGACTACCGGGCTGTGGTCATGTTTGTGGGCGAAGGGCCCGGCTACGAGGAGGACCGGCAGGGGCGCCCGTTCGTGGGGCGCAGCGGCCAATTTTTGACCGAAACCCTGGCCCGCTTGGGCATCCGGCGGGAAGAGGTCTACATCACCAACGTGGTGAAGTGCCGCCCACCGGAGAACCGGGATCCCCAGCCGGATGAGCTGGAGGCGTGCGCCGATTACCTGGAACGACAGGTGACGCTGATCAACCCCCGCATCATCGTGACCCTGGGGCGTTTCAGCATGCGGCGCTGGTTTCCCAACGGCTCCATCACCAAGATCCACGGTCAGGTGCGCAATATCGGCCGGGGTCGGGTAGCCATGGCCATGTTCCACCCGGCGGCCGCCCTGCGCAACCCCCGTTGGCGGGAGGCGTTTGAGAAGGACATGCAGAAGCTGCCGCCGTTGATCGAGCGGGCCCGCAAGGCCAATGCCGCAGCCCGACGGGGGGAAGCCCTGCCGGCCGGTGTGCCCCATCCGGGGGATCCGGACTTTGAACCGGCCGGCCAGGCCGGGCAGGCTGCAGAGACGCCGACGGAGAACGATGAGTCTGCGAGTGCCACGTCGGCCTAGTACAGTCCGGCGTAAAGGCCACGGCAAAAATTCGGCGGCGCGACCTCGGGCGGAGACCCACGGCGAATTTCTACCGGAATTTACGAGTAGCCCACATCGTTGCTTGAACGGAGTGCGCCAGGTCGATCGCCCCCTCTGCCCCTCGACTTCCATAACTCCCGGCAGTGCTGCAACTACCAGTTTGGGCGCAATCACATGTTTTGGAATGCACAGGGGATGCAGCGCGATCCCCTGTTTTTTGTGAACGTTGGAGCTACCAACCGATAAGTAAGATAGACAGGAGCAAGACATTTATGGCCAAGAGAGACAAATCTCAGCAGGGCAGCAAGGACGACGTCCTCCTGCGGGTCATCCCCCTGGGCGGCCTTGGTGAGATCGGCAAGAACATGCTGGTATTGGAATCCGGCGAAAACATCATCATCATTGACGCGGGGCTGATGTTCCCCACCACCGAGATGCACGGCATCGACATCGTCATCCCCGATGCCCAGTATGTCTACGAGCGACTGGACTGGGTGCGGGGCATCTTCCTGACCCACGGCCACGAAGACCACATCGGTGGCCTGACCTACTTAATGGAACAGGGCCTAGATGCCCCCATCTATGCCACCTCTCTCACCCGGGGTCTGCTGGAGGTGAAGCTGCGGGAGCACAAGCTGCTGGCCCATGCAGAGCTCCACACCATCACCGAGGACGACCAGGTGGAGGCCGGGCCTTTCACGGTGGAATTCTTCCACGTCTGCCACAGCTTCCCGGACAGCGTGGGCATCTCTGTGCAGACGCCCATCGGTCGGGTGATCCATACCAGCGACTACCGCTTCGATCCCACGCCGGTGGACGACAAGCCCACCGAGGAAGACAAGCTGCGGCGATGGGGCGATGAGGGCGTGGCCCTCCTCCTGGCCGACAGCACCAACGTGGAGAAGGAGGGGAGCACCCCCAGCGAACGGACGGTGGAAACCATGCTGGAGCGGGTCATGAGCCAGGCGCCGGGTCGGGTCCTGCTGGCCACCTTCGCCAGCAACCTGGGCCGGGTCCAGCAGATCATCAACGTGGCCCGGCGCCACGGCCGACGGGTGGGCGTGGTGGGCCGCTCCATGGTCAACAACGTTAAGATCGCCATCCAGCTGGGCTACCTGGACATCAAGCAGGAGGAGCTGCTCACCACGGCAGAGATGGAGTCCCTGCCTGCCCACGAGGTGGTCATCGTGGCCACCGGCAGCCAAGGCGAACCTACCAGCGCCATGGTCCGCATGAGCCTGGGCGATCACCGCCAGATCACCCTGCGGGAGGGGGACACGGTGGTCCTCAGCGCTATGCCCATCCCCGGGAACGAAGAGCTCTTCAACCGCACCGTGGATAACCTCTTCCGCCAGGGTGTGGATGTCCTCTACCACGAGCTGGGCAACGTCCATGTCAGCGGCCACGGTGGGCGGGACGACTACGAGCACATGCTGCGGCTGACCCGGCCCAAGTTTATGATCCCAGTCCACGGCGAGTATCGCCACCTGGTGCTCCACGGCCGGCTGGCCCAACAGGTGGGCATTCCCAAGTCCAACATCTTCGTAGTAGAGGATGGCCAGGTGGTGGAATTCGGCCGCTTCAACGGTAGCCAGGAGATCCAGGGTCGATTGGGAGAGCGGCTCTCCGCCGGCCATGTCTTTGTGGATGGCCTGGGCATCGGCGACGTGGGCAACGTGGTCTTGCGGGACCGGCGCCACCTGAGCCAGAACGGTTTCATCGTCTGCATCCTGGCATTGGATGAGTACGACGGGGAGATCCTGTACGGCCCGGAGATTATCAGCCGTGGGTTCGTCTACATGCGGGAGAACGAGGACCTGATCAAGCGGGCCCAGGAAGTGGTGCTCAAGGCCATCAAAAAACGGGCGCCCCAGCAGGTCTTGGAAGAGAAGATCAAAGAGGCCCTGGCCAACTTCACCTACCGGGAAATGGGTCGGCGTCCCATGGTCCTGCCGCTGGTCATGGAAGTCTAACCGTCCATCTGTCGGCGGCTTCCGTTGACAGGAACCCCTCCTGGCCAGGTTGGGGGGCAACAATGGGCTGTCAATTCCGGCAGAAATTCGCCGATAGTTTCCCCAAAGCTAAGGGCGGCGAATTTCTGCCGGAATATTTACGACGAGAGTGGCGACCTGCTCGATAGCCGTCCCCCATGGCAATCACGCTCCAGACTCGGCTGCCATCAAAACCCGTTGGGCTTCCTCTGGCAGCTCCACCGGAACAAACATGGACACCGGATACAAATATCCTTCGGGTTCGCTTTTGTCTTCATCCACGATGCGAAACAGCTGATGGGCTTCCGCCTGGGAATCGGGTAGGCGGCGGTACACCTTACCCACGATCAGGCTGGCCTGGTTGCCTTGATTGTTAATACAG
>FWPU01002608.1_pt1 | contig 48918 bp, 43 predicted proteins | sample 2228361 | NCBI WGS metagenome assembly FWPU01 (sample SAMEA103939777, study PRJEB20133) | metagenome | reverse complement strand
GGCGGATGCCATCTGGCATGACCACAAGGAGATCCAGGTCACTCTCTGGCCCCATCTGGCCGCGTGCTGCTGAGCCGAACAAGACGATCCTTCGTGGCCTAACGGCCTCCACGATGTGGCGCACCAGCACCTCGATCGTGGCTTCCGAGACGCGACTTCTGGTTTCCATTTGATTTCCTCCATCCGGCGGCGATACAGCTTTCCTCCGCCCCACACACCTTATCATGGGTCCTCTTTCAGCCAATAATATCCCATCTTGGCAGAGTCGCGCCAAGAAAGGCCGTGGGGGAATCGGCTCAGAAAGCACAGATGGGCTTGTCGCACCTGCGCTCTGGTCATGCCTGTCCATCCTCCCTGGCCTCAGGGGCGCTAAGCGCTCGCGGCGAGGTCTCCACAGGCGACAGGGTGGGTATCTCGCCTCCGGTGGCAGCCCCCAGGTCCCTGAACTTTCTGGCTGCGGGCAGGACCCTGGCTTCCATGGAACCCACTGCGCTGTTATAGGCCCCGATGGCCTTTTCCAGGCCCTTGCCTATGTCTCCGATGCGCTCGGCCATGGTCCTCATGCGCTCATAGAGCTGTTTTCCCAGCTCACTTATTTCCTGGGCGTTTTTGGCAATCTGTTCCTGCCGCCATCCGTAGGCCACGGCGCGAAGAAGCGCTATGAGGGTTGTGGGGGTGGCCAGGACCACCCGCTGCTTGAGTCCGTCCTCGATGAGGTCGTGGTCCGCATCCACTGCAGCCCCAAAGAAAGACTCTCCTGGTATGAACATGACCACAAACTCGGGTGCCTTGGAAAACTGGCTCCAGTAGGCCTTGGATGCCAGGGTGTTCATGTGAGCCCTCACCTGGGCCGCGTGTCTTGTCATGGCCGAGCTTCTCGCTTCTTCTGTCTCGGCAGCAACTGCATCGAGGTATGCCTCCAGGGAGACCTTGGCATCCACCACGATTTCCCTGTCTGCGGGGAGCCGCACTACGAGGTCAGGCCGCCTTCGGCCTTCCTCTGCTTCTGCTGTCACCTGCTCGGCAAAGTCACAGTGCTCTGACATGCCGGCCAGCTCCACCACGCGGCGCAAGGTCATCTCGCCCCAGCGGCCGCGCACCTGCGGTTTGCGCAGGGCCGTGACCAAATTGGCGGTCTCTCTTTGCAACTGCTGCTGGCTTGTTGAGAGAAGTTTCAGGTGCTCGGTGAGGCCTGAATATGCCTCCTGACGGTGCTTTTCAATGGTGCGCACGTGTTCCTCGAACCTTGTGAGGGACTCGGCGAGGGGTTTTACCATGCCCTGGATGGCCTCCTGGCGCTTGCCCAGGTCACCCTTGGCATCCATCAGTACCTTCTCGAGTGTCTCCTTGGCCAGGTTCAAAAATGCGGTGGTGCTGGCATTTAGGGTGTCGCCAGCCAGGGCCTTGAAGGTGTCGGTGAGTTTTTCTTTGGCCTGCTCCAGTAGAGCTTTTTCCTCCTGAAGCCTCTCTAAGGCCTCTGCCAATTGGGTCTCGGCCTTGACCCTGGCACTGTTTTCGCTGGCCAGTTGGTCCCTGAGCCTCCCGAGCTCCTCCAAGGCCTTCTGGTTCTGTAAGCGAAGTTCCCCAATGGTCCCATCCAGTGCTGCCGCACGACCTTCGGCAGCACTTGCCCTTCGCTCTGCGTCCTCTATCCTTGAAGCAAGGGATCGGCCGACTCGAACCGTTGCAAGAAGCCAGGCCAAAAGGCCACCTATGAGCATGCCTCCCAAGACACAAAGCACGTATTCCATCACTATCTAGCCTCCTCGGGCCACCTTTCATGGACCGCTGAATTTCTTGTAATTGCAAGGGCCGGGTGACATGCTCCAGTTCCAGGCAAAGGTGTGCCACCCGGTTTACCTCCAGCCTTGGAAAACCGGGGTATTTTGGATAGGTTCCCAGACCTTAGGCTGCGTGGAGCTTGCCTTTGCCCCGCCCCGCGGCCAGGCGGGCATTGGGCGGCCACGAGAATCCTGACCCCTTGGCAGGGGTGTTGGGCCAGGCTGGGCCGGCCCACCTGAGGTGTCAACGACATTAGATGTGGGTACATCTGGAGGTGTATCTCGTGATCCCAGAGCCGTAGCTCTTTCCCATTGGGCCCTTTGAGCAAGAGAGTTCCTTCCACACGATCATTCCTTGAAACCCCTCCTGCCATAGCCGGCAGCCTCAACCTGTGCGTCCGCTATGTGTGCCACAGAAGTGATGTTCAACCCATAGAGGGATGCAGTCCTGCAGGCATCCTCGAGGAGCATTTGACGAAGGGCCTGAGGCTCCAGGGCCTCTGCCTCGGGCCCCAGGCTCAGCACCCACCTTTTGATCTCTTCCAGGCCCGCCACTTGGAAGCTCAGGATGAGGCTTCCGTCCGGTTGCTTTTCTGAACGCTGGCTCTCGTGCCAGATTTGCTCACCAACCCACCTTGACCACTCAGGGGAAATGCGCACCTTCACCTTGTAAAGATCATCATGCATGACCCCGAAGCTGTGTTTCATGAACTCGTGCAGGTCGAAATCTTCAGGAGGCTCGAAACACTCATCGGTCACCCTGAGCATCTTGATCCGGTCCAGGACGAACATGCGCACCTGGCCCCTGAGGTGGCAGTGGCCTATGACATACATGGTGCCCTCGAAGAACCAGAGCTTGTAAGGATCCACCCTGCGATGGATGGGTTCTTTCCTTTTGAGGGAGTGGTAGGAGATCTCCAGGCGCCGATGTTCCAGGGCTGCCCGGCTCACCTGGTTTAGGATTTCCCTCTTGCGGCCGTATTCCCTGTAGGGCCTGATCCCCACAGAAAAGACAGACTGGACCCTGTCCAGGTAGCCCATGGCATTTGGGGGAATGGTGGCCTGAACCTTTTTGAAGAGGGACTCCAGGTCGTCGTAAAAGGATGTCCCCTGGAAGACCTTGATCAGGTCCCTGTAAAGGTAAAGGGACATGAGCTCCGTAAGGGTGAATGGAGGAGGGACCTTGAATTTGTAAGTGTCCACAAAGGCCCAGCGGTGGGCCCGGTCAAACCTCTCGCTATACAGGGGAAAGCCAGCCTCTTGCAAGGCCACAAGGTCCCTGTAAATGGTTCGAAGCCCGATATTCTCCCTCTTGGCCAGTTCGGCCACGGTGAGGCCCGTGCCGCTGGCCTCTAAGGATCTTATGATCCTCCACTGACGTGCAAGCTGGTCTCCCCGCATGAGCCCCCCGCGGAAAGAGGAAAGCAGGCAACCGACGGACGCCCGGATCTTAGCATCGGCGCCCGGTTTTGGTCAATCATTTCGCCTCACTGACCCATCCGACTGCGCCTTTGGCTGAAGCGGCTGTAACCAAGCCTTGGGCCAAGCTCCTCCTTTTGGGAATCGCGGCAAAAGGCAAAGAGGTGAATGAGGCGGCCCTCCAGGCTCAAGGCCTGACCCGAGGCCACCTCTCCCTCAAACCTTTGGATCTGGCCGAGACCCACTGTGGGAAGGGCCTGGAACTTCCCCCTGCCCAAGTCCTCAATGAAGGCCCACACCTCCCTGGGTCGCACATCGGGAAATTCCCCTTCCTGCAGCCAATCCAGTGCATCCAGGGCGTAGCTGGCCACTAGTTTTTCGAAGAACCGCTGGAAGGTTGCCTGGTACCCGAAACACTCAACCCCCAGGAGCTGGCCGTTGATGGCAAAGACAGCGCCAAGCTGGCACTCCACCGGCCTGAATGCCCTGAGGTACTCCCCAAGCCTGTCCCGCTGAGCCTCGAAAAGGTCCGCCATGGCCCCAGTGGGGCTGTTTACCCCCATGCGGGCGCTCTTCTCGGCCAGGGCATGCCAGATCATGCCCTGATCAGAGCGCGCCACTTTAGTGTCCTCAAGATTCTTTGCAACTGTCCGATGGTGATCCCTCCTGAGGCTGGCGTGCATCATCCTCCCTCCTGATTCCAACCGGCGGCTCGTATAAGCCCACCGGCCACGCTCCACACAGCTCACCGGGATGACCATCTCGCATTGCCCAGCCACCATTATGCTCACATTGACGATGCGATTCTGCTTGGCCCCTACCAGCTCCTCCCCGGCGACTATGAGCACAGGTTTGGGGCAGCTGTTGGAGAGCTTGAGCTGTGGGACCTGGCCCGCCTCACTCACCTCTGTTATGAGCACCAATGTGCTTCCCATGGCCTCTTCCAGGGTAAGATAGTCCGGCAAGCCTTGCTCTGAGGCCACAAGTGGAAAAAGGGTGAGGTTCTTGTGACTCTGCTTGCGTGCAAGTTTGAGACCTTCCAAGAAAGCCTTCACAGTCTCCATTTTCCACCTCCTTTGAGTTTGCCCCACAGCATACAACCACAGATTGTCAGATCAGGACAAAGTGAGAGGCAGCCTCGTACCCCTTCCATGAGACCCAGTAGGGGAAATGGCAAAGCCTGGAGGGAAAGATCAAGGAATTGCCAAGGAGCCAGATTCGCAACATTCGATTTTTACCCAAATCAGCTCAAAGCACTTTTGGGTAAATTTTGGAGAAGGGGGCGCCATTTTTACCCAAATCAGCTCAAAGCGGTTTTGGGTAAAAAGGTTTGGCATCCCAGATCTGAGTGGCAATGGCGGAATCAAGCTGCGTTTGCATAGAAATCAGTCTATGAGGCATATCATGATATTGGCTGCCTAGGTTCACCCGTGGTGAGTGATGCGGGATCAGCTATCCTTGGAGAAAGGTTGGGCAGAGGAGGTGGCTATCAACAATGAATATCCTGGAGCTGGATCAGGATCCGGTGACCTACCCTCTCCATCTGCTCATGGCCATGGATTCAACTCTGGGGGGAAAGCCGGGAAGTCCGAAGGGGCTTGGGGCCGTTTCGTGGCCGACGCCGGAAGGAAAAGTTAACCGGTGCGCGCGGCTTTTTGGCGCCTCCTCTGGAGTGAAGGGTTCTTGCCTATTCGTAATGCGTCCACATTCGAATGACCTTTACGGTGTGGATGTCATCCAAGATCTGGTAGACCAGCCGATGTTGGATATTGATCCTCCGCGAGCAGGCGCCAGTGAGGTCTCCTACCAATTTCTCGTATGTCGGAGGGGATCGATAGGGGTCTTCTCTGAGAACCTTGAGCAGTCTTTCCGCCTGGGGCTTAAGGCCGGCTTGGGCGAGCTTCCTTGCATCTTTCTGGGCCTGCTTGGTAAACACCAGTCGCCAGCTCACCACTCAAGCTCCGCATCGCATTGCTCCACGGGCGTCTCAAGTCCCTTGCGAATGGACTCCCGCATACCAGGCAGGGATGCGAGATATAGGGTCTCTTGAATGGCACGCCAGTCCTCCTCGGAGACTAGAACGGCAGAGTTGCGCTTGCCCACTATCTGAATGGGTTCATGGGACTCAGCTACAGTGTCTACCAGAGTATACAGGCGTTTCCTTGCCTCGCTGGCCGTGATCGCTGTCATCGCAAAGCTCCTTATCGTACGTTAAAGCGTACGATATGAATGGCTTTTAGTCAAGTCTTTGGGGAAGAACTCACCGGCGTCCTTTTACCATCGGGTCAGGGGGTCGCCCCGTACCCCTTCCATGAGACCCAGTAGGGGAAATGGCAAATCCTGGAGGGAAAGATCAAGGAATTGCCAAGGAGCCAGATTCGCAACATGCGATTTTTACCCAAATCAGCTCAAAGCACTTTTGGGTAAATTTTGGAGAAGGGGGCGCCATTTTTACCCAAATCAGCTCAAAGCGGTTTTGGGTAAATTCTCCAGTTGGTGGGCCGGTTTTTACCTATTTTCTGCACCGTATTCCTCTTGTCCATGCAGTTTTGGTGATGGAAATCCCCTCCTGCTGAATCGGGCTCCAAGCTCCCACCTTGAGGCCCAGGTTCTTCACCCTGCTCTAAAGCGGCTTGTGCTTGGTACAGCTAATATGGTTGCGGCGAGATCTTTAAGGCCTCGCATATATGCAATCCCCCGGCCTTGTGGGAGAGTAGCTCCAAAGTACGACTATTTCGCTCAACTGTGCTAGGCCCTCAGCAGGATCGGCGTGGCAGACCCCAGCCCACAGTGCGGGCAGGGAGTACTTTTCGGCCAAGATGAGAAATAGGAGATTCACCCCATGGTCCATGAATCTGGCCATCAAGATGGCTGCGCTGCTTTTCGCGAAATGGTCATGGTAGTGGGAATCCGGCAATGAAACGAGCGGGGCCCGTGTTGGTTCGAGCCTCTGGAGGTGTTGCAGAATTTTTTCTACCGCGCCGCTGTGGGCACGTTGTTCACGAAGTTGCACTCGGAAGGTGATGAGAGGTCGTAGGCTGTGGAATTGAAGCTGGCCGTATTTCCCATGATATTGCTAGGACAAACCACTTGAAAGCCGGCCTGGGGGTGAGAGCTGGAGGTGTTGGAGAAGACATTGGAGCCATTGCTTACCTGGAAACCGTGAATTCCGTTCTCTTTGGCGATGTTCTGTGTGACCGTGCAGTTGTACCCTGCTCGGATTCCAACTCCAGTGTTGAAGGTGGCCACGTTGCGGGTCAGAACCGTGCTGGCCCCCGTGGAGATCCCGATGCCGTTTCCTTGGGCCAGACAGTCCCTCACCTGAGCCCAGCCTCCCACCGACAAGCCGGTGTCGCTGTTCTCTGACACTATCAATCGCTCCGCCATGGCCAGGACCACGTTGCTCAGATCCACCCCAATGGCGAAGTTGCGCACCATCCCGTTTCTCACCGTGATGGCCTTACGATCCGTCTCGCCATCGATCAGGGCCACGATGCCGCGACCCGTGGAGTTGCCGCTGATGGTAAAGCCGCCCAAATCCAATGTCACATAGTCCGTGGTGATCACCAAACAGTCCCCAACAGCATCCAGGTTGCGGCCTAGTTCATAGGAGCCGGATTTGGTTATGATCGTGCACCGGCGAATCTGGTGAGGCCCCGGCCCAGATCTGTGCAGCCACCCCCAATGCAAGAACACCAATTAAGCATAAAACGACAGCGATTCTCGGCATCTTCATGGATTATTCCCTCCTTGTCTGGCTACGAGTCTGTCTTCCCTTGGTTGACTCACGAGCAATTCTTTTCCATCCGTTTCAGAAGATGGGTCAGGGTCCGGTTCACGGTGGTCTCCATGCCCAGGGTGGCTGGACCGAAGAGGGCTCCGGCCTTGTAGACCGTGGTCTCGGTGACCGGAGGTCTGAGGAACGCGAGAAGCAGAAAAAAATGACCCCCTATACTCTGCGGCATGGTGGCCTTGAGAGGCTTCACTGCCCCGCTCCCCTGGATACCGATGATAAGAACTTGGTTTTTTGGGCAAGATATAGCCAAGGCGGGCCTTGATGTCAAGGAGAAAGTGATCGCAGCATTGTCGTTGCGCCCTGGCCATACAATAGTGGTGCCAGAGTCTTAGGTGGACCTGCGTGGGCTGGGCGTCACATCTTCTTTTGTGATGCCGGGAAAGGGGGAAATCCTGTCGGCGCTTCAAAGTTGACAGAGCCCCCATTTACATGGTATCCAGAAAACTCACCCCTTCCGGGCCTTAGACCTGGACATAAAGATGCTAGAGAGGATAGGACCAAGACTCAGGCCACGGGCACTTTTGAAGCTGATTTGTTTATGGTTGGTTGCCTGTGCCTGGACAGGATGCGCGGCCAAAGGCGGTGCCAAGCCGTGGGAGGGGATTTTTTCATCCAGGGCTCTGAAAGGACATGATGCCGGGGGCCAAGGCGCTTCAGAGGAAGCAACCCAAGCAACAGAAGGACCTTGGGAGACCGATAGCGACTTTGATGCGCTCCAGCAAGGGTTCTGGCAGGAGGGGCCGCAGGAGGGTTCATGGCCTGAGACGGAGCTGGACCAGCCTTGGCGCAGAGCTCTCAGGAAAAGCCCAATATTGGAACTGGAGGGCCTGTATCATCCCCTGGTCCAGAGCATGGCCCAAGACTACAGGTTCACGGGTGGCTCCTCGGGCAGGCGACCCATAAGTCAATCCAGCCAATACATTCCCCGCATGAAGGAGATCTTCAGGGAAGAGGGGCTTCCAGAGGAACTGGTTTATCTGGCTTTCGTGGAAAGCCGCTTCAATCCATGGGCTTCTTCCTCGGGCAGATGTGTGGGCATGTGGCAGTTCACGGAAGCCACGGGCCGCAGATACGGACTTCGCATAGATAACTGGGTGGATGAGAGAAGGGATCCTGAAAAATCTACCAGGGCAGCAGCCAGGCACCTGAGGGATCTTTATCAGACCTTCCGTTCCTGGGACCTGGCCATCGCAGCTTACAACGCAGGGGAAAAAGCCATTTTGGACTCCCTGGCCAAGAAGGGGGAGGCCAGCAGTTTCTGGGACCTCTATCCATCCGGCAGGCTCAGTAAGGCAACCAGAGAGTTCGTGCCCAAGGTCATGGCAGCCATCCTGGTGGCAAACGAGGAGCAGGCCAGTTTCCAGCAGCCTGATCAGGAGGATCAGCTTTGGCGCTTCGACAAGTTGAGGATCCAGGAGCACCTGGATCTCTCAACAGTTGCAAGGCTGGCCGGTTGCAGCGAAAAGGAACTGAGGGCACTCAATCCTCAGCTCAAGGGTTCTGTTTTGCATCCCGGAGCATCTGGTTTGGACATCAGGGTACCGGAAGGAAAAGGTGAAGAGCTTAGCAGCCTTCTATCAGAAAGGGGCCGCATGGTCAGACCCCCCAAGGCTGATCAGGGAGACCCCACTGGGTTTCGGACTCATAAGGTCAGGCCCGGAGACACACTTGGGCTCATTGCAAAACACTATGGGATCTCGGAAGAGGAACTGAGAAGCTGGAACAGACTAAGATCAGGCAGCATGCTGAAGCCAGGAATAGATTTACTTGTGCCAGAAGGCAAATCCAATTCTGTGTCATGGAAAAAGACTCACAAAGTAGGAGTGCCAGGCAAATCAGCAGAGTCCGAGGCGGTGCAGTACCATCGGGTCAGAAAGGGGGAAACCCTTTGGAGCATTGCACGCCATTACGGGGTCTCGGTGGAAGCTCTCATGAGATGGAATGATCTCAGTGGACCCCTGCTTAAGCCCGGCATTACACTTCGCTTGAATCCGTAAGGCACCCTCACATAAACTCCAGGAGTCTCTCCAGAGCTTTGCCCGCGATCCAGCTTCTGGTATCATCTCTAGTGGTATGCTAGTGGAAGGAGCTCTTTTGTCTTGCATTTTGAAAGTAGGCAAAGGAACCTTGCTCCAAGGCCCTGAGAGGCCCTGATCATGGATCTGGTTGATCCTTTGAAGGCCTGGGAGAAACTGGGCCAATTCATTTATTCCCTGGGAAGCCATAGGGTTTCTTCGGACAAGGCCCTCGGCAGGGTCCTGGCAGAAGAGATAGTTTGCCCTGGGGAGATTCCAGCCGAAGACCGTGCCCTCAGAGATGGATATGCCATTGGCACTCCTGGAGACAAAGAGCTGCTTTTCGAGGTTTTGGGAGAGAGTGCAGCAGGCCTGCCGTGGAAACGGGTTTTGACCCAAGGCGGGGCCGTAGGAGTGAGAACAGGGGCCGTGGTGCCGCAGGGGACCTTCGGGATAGTTCCCATGGAGGAGGTGCAGGAGTCCGGGGACAAATCTTGGATAAGGCTAAAAAAAGGGCTGCCTGCCCAGGGCTCTCACATACTGCGTCAAGGACAGCTTTTTCGGGCGGGCTCCAAGCTTCTGGGGCCTGGGCAGAGACTTGGCCCTGCAGAGCTATCTCTGTTGGCATCAGTGGGAGTGGAGAGGCTGCGCGTGAGGAGAAGGCCCAAGGTGGTGATTCTTCCCACTGGAAGCGAGCTTGAGGTCCCAGGGGCAGGTCTTGGATCTGGAAAGTCATTTGTGTCCCATGGGCGCTATCTGGCCTGGAGAATAGAAGAAGAAGGGGGGCTGGGGAAGGTCTGGACCCCCATTGCGGATCTTGAAGAAGAGATATGGATGGCCATTGACAAGGCCTTGGGAAGGGCTCATCTGATTGTCACCACGGGTGGGACTGGTCCTTCGGACCGGGACCTGGTCTGCCGTTCACTTCTATCCAGTGGAGCTCAGGTAATATTCAGGCATCTTCCCGTCAGACCCGGAGGCACCATCTCGGCCTTCGTGGTGCGATCGACTCCGGTCCTGGCTCTGCCAGGAGGTGCGGGTGGGGTGGGGCTGGGCTGCGAGTTACTGCTAATTCCTGCCATACGCACCATGCAGGGAGAAGATGAACCAGGACCAAGATGGCTAAAGTGCAGATCAGCCGTGGAAATACAGAAGGATCCTCTCTGCCACAGATTCGTGGAGGCCACCCTCCGTGTGAAAGAGGGACTTCTCATTGCTGATCCGGTTCCCAGAAATCTTCAAGGCGGCGGGCTCATACCTTTGCGGGGAGATGGATGGATCCACGTGCCGCCGGGTGAAAACATCATACCCAAAGGAGCTGTGGCCTTCATGCTCCTTGGCAAATGCATAAGAAGGCCGCGGCATGGATCAGGGGAATCCTTGGAGTCTTTGGAGAGCTGACTGGAAAAACAGAAGGGGGGGACTCTTGCACGAGTTTAGCCTGGCCCAATCCGTGGTGGAGACGGTTCTGGAGGTCGCCAGACAGCATGGGGCCTTGGCAGTGGAGGAAATGAACTTGGAGGTGGGAGAGGTGGCCCTGGTCAACATGGAACAGCTGGAGTGGCACATCCGGATGCTGACCCAGTCTACTGTGGCCGAAGGGGTCCGCCTGAGGTGGAGGACCGTACCTGCCACCATCTTGTGCCTGGGATGCGGGTACCAAGGCTTGGTGGGTCACAAGGAAATGGATCCTCAGTCCCACCTGGAGATCCCTGTTTTTCAGTGCCCGGAATGTGACAGTCCCAATACCAGGATTCTATCAGGCAGGGAACTGCGGGTGGTGGACATTCATGCCAGGTTTCAGGAGCAGACTCCCGGGGAGGTGGATCATGCATGATGTATCCAAGATTTACCTGGGCCACGATGTAATAGAAGCCAACAAGGCCCTTGGAAAACAGAACCGCATCTGGTTGGAAAAAAGAGGAGTCAGAGCCATAAACGTCATGGGGGCCATAGGTTCGGGCAAGACCTCCTTGATCGAGGTTGCCATTGAAAGGCTCAAGAAGGAGTTGGGAATGGCCGTCATGGCAGGGGACGTGATAGCCGAGTTTGACTCAGAGAGATTTCGCAAGCACGGAGTCAAGGTGGTTCCCCTCAACACCGGAAAGGAGTGCCATTTGGATGCCCATCTGGTGCAGCATGGGCTTGAACAACTGGACTTGGATGGGGTTCAGCTTCTGTTCATCGAGAACGTGGGCAATCTCATATGTCCCAGCGACTTTTACCTGGGAGAGCATTGCAGGGTGATAGTGGTGAGTGTGACCGAAGGCGATGACATAGTGGCTAAGCATCCGGTCATTTTTAGAGACGCTGACGTGGCCATCGTGAACAAGGTTGATTTGGCCGAGTTGGTCTCTGCAGATCCTGACAAGATGGTGCAAGATGCGCTGGCTGGAGTGGGCCTGGCTTTCAAAACCAGCGTTCGCACAGGGGAGGGTATAGAGGAATGGATTCGTCTGGTCAAGAGGGTTGCAACATCGGTTTGAGCAAGCCTGTGGCGGCCGGGACAAGAGTCACAGGAGGCAGAGAATCGGTACAGGAGCTCCTTGGGATCCTCGTGAGAATCCAGGAGCTGGGCTTTGCCCTGATGGAGCACGATGCGGCCGAAGCCCAAAAGGGAAAAGAGGAGATCCGTAGGGCAAGGGAAGATCTGGCGGCCGGAGTTCCTCTGGAATGGCTCAGGGTGGTGGATAGGCTGCAAAATACCGGCCAACCTGCATTGGTGCCTGCCACAGAAGGGTTTTGTTCCTATTGCCGAATACAGCTTCCCACCAGGATGTTCCAGGAGGTCATGGGGAACGCCCGCATCCATCAATGTCCTTGTTGCGCCAGAATCCTTTATGCCCTAGAGGGGGGCGGGCTTCATCTGAAGGAATCCACCCCACGAATGGGCGGTGGGGGCCTGGCCCGTTTCTCCAATCCCCAGCTGGTGATGCCAAATCTTTCGGGCCGCAACATGCCTGAGGTGCTTGAGGAGATGGTGGGAAGGCTCTCATCTTTGGGATGGATCGCAGAGCCCAAGGAGGTGCTCAGGGCCGCAATTCAGCGAGAAGAACTGGTCAGCACTGCCCTGGGGGATGGATTGGCCTTTCCCCATGTGCGTGGGGTTGAAGGAGGAGGGTTGGTGGTGGCCGTGGGCCTGAGCCGAAGGGGTGTGCGCTTTTGCCCGGAGGAGCGCAGAGTCACTCGGATCTTCTTCTTTTCGGTGATCCCGCAGGCTGCCAGCAGTTTGTACTTGAGAATAGTCGGGGGGATCGTCAAAGCCCTTCGCACAGCTGAGGCCAGGAAAAGACTTCTTTCATGCAATGACTCCAAGATGGCCTGGGAAGTTCTCATACAGCTCATCGACCCCACCCTGCCTTGACCAGAAAGGATTTCTTTCCCGAAGGGCATCCCTGGTGGTCTTGCCCTTGAGCAGGGATAATTTTTTTCTGTGCCTTGGGGTTTGCATCCCCAATATGAGAAGGCCAGGTTTCCACTTGTTGTGATAGAGAGGTGAAGGAAGTTGAAAGCCAGGGACCTGCTTCTGGTGACAATGCAACTCTTGGGAATGGCAGGAGGCGTTCTTTTTCCCCAATGGGCGCTCCATCTGGCCCCTCTGGCCCTTTATTTCATGATGAGCATGCTCCTGCTTAGCTTTCTGCGTATTGAGCCAGGGCCCTTGGTGCGCATGAGACTCAAAGATCTGGTTGAGGTGGCTGTATGGACTTTGGTGAAGCTAGGTTTGATGCCGCTTCTGCTTTGGGCTGCAGCCAGGTGGGGCCTGCCGTCTTACGCCTTGCCAGTGCTGCTTTTAGGGGGTGTTTCCACAGGAGTGGTGGCACCCTTCTTAAGCGGTTTACTGGGGGCTAACACCACCAGGGTGTTGCAGGTGGTGGTCTTGAGCTCGGTTTTGGTTCCTTTCACCCTGCCTGCCTGGGTGAAGCTTCTGATGGGAGCAGAGTTTGACATTCCTTTCACGCATATGGTCAGAATGCTGGCTCTGGTGATATTCTTTCCCTTGGGCATAGCCATGGCTCTTCGCAGATGGATGCCCATGTTGGTCCAGGTGCTATCCAGGGCCCAATATCCCATATCGCTTCTTCTGTGCTTTCTGATCAACCTTGGGATATTTGCGGCTTACGCCCAGTTTCTTGCCTCTAGGCCATGGGAAGTGCTCTGGGCCCTGGGCGTGGCCTGTATGATGGCCTCTGTTGCGCCCTTCATAGCATGGGTATGTGCTAGGTGGGCTCCGCACGCGCTGGACAGCCTCACAGGCTCGGTTTGTCTTACCTTCGTAAACAATGTGCTCATTGTGGTTTTTTCATTTAGATTCTTCGATCCCGAGGCTCCCTTGGTGGCGGCCCTATACATGGTTCCTTTTTTTGGCATGATCATACCCATAAGGAGGCTCCATGGCAAATAAGAGCTCTTTTCTGTCTTGGATTCTTGCCCTGTGAGAGTGTCTCTGGGGAAGGGCCTAAAGAGCAGAAAAATAAACAGAGTAAAGCCCTCTTAACTTTTTTTGATGGACACGGGCCCAGAGAACCCATCAGCCCTGTGCATTGGAGGCCACCCAAAGTATCCTTTGCACCATCACATGCACAAGGGCCCAAATCACATCCAGGGGTAACTGCCTATGGATGGAAGCATCGAAGTTGAAGGTGCAGCGAGCAGGGAATTCCTCATCCGCTGGCCAAAGATGCACTGCCACAGGAACCCGCGGTAAGGGAGTCAGCTCCACAGAGGCCGGAGATATGTCGAGGCTCCTTGCCCCGAGAAACTTGGCTGCTTCCACAAATTCCCTGGGGCTGGATCCGAAGCGGTCTTCTAAAGCCGTGCTTGGAAGGCTGTGGAGGTGCCTAAAAAAGAGCTCTCCTCCAGGGATCTCCTTCTCGTTAACCATTTGATTTTCCAGAGGAATATCTGAAGCCTTCAGGAGAAACACCACCAGCACCAAAGCAAGATAAGGCTCAAAAGGCGCTTTTTCTCTATGAGGGGTCACTGTTCGGCAACGCGGATCTACCCAATAGCCTTCTCCCAGGAACTCCACGCTGAATCCCATCTTAGGATCCCACTGGCAGCGGCATCTGGCAGCCACCTCCTCGGGTGGGAGTTGGGCCAATCTTTTCCAGTGGAGCTCGTCCACTACCACGGGTTTGTCCAGTTTGTCTCTTGGGGGCATGGGGGCCTCCCTTCTTCTTTCCTGCATTAGAAGAAAAGCCGAGCTGAAAGGATATGGTCCACGCTGAAAAACATGGCAGGGGAATTCCCCACAGTCTCTCAAACAGTGCTCCAGAGCCTTTTGTCTGGCGCATTCCAAAATAGGGCATGGCGCTCCCAAGAGCCTGACCTGAGCAGCGAATTTCCGGCTGGCCTCCTGGCTTGTTGCAGGTCCGCAGGTGGAGCATTTCCCATCCCATCGAAGTTTGCAAACCCCACAGTCTATTCCGCAGGCACCTGTGGCCATTTTTCATCACCTCTGTGAGCCCAATAATCCATAAAAGAAAACTTTCCCTCAAAAACGCCATTGCAGGCCTGGGACTCTGAAGCTGACTCCGTTGTGGGATCGGCAATCCGCTCCAGGCATGGGCACCTGCCCAATTTCCCTGATCCAGCGTCTTTCCTGCTCTTCATTGTATGTTCTTGCAGCCTCGGCTGCGCTTTGGATCCCTCCCAGGTACCAGCCCAGCTCCAAGAAAGAAAAGATCCCCGAGCTAATCAGACATCCCTCCTTCACACTCCACACAGAACCTGCCAGAAAGGCTAGGTTTAGAAGAAAGGAGGTGAGCGCCTCCCAAGGCTTCCCAACATAAAGATGGCCTGCTCCAGGAACGAGTGCCGAAAGACCCCCTGCCAGCCATTCATTTCGCCTGGGAAGCCAAGGTGGGTCGGTCTCCAGGCGTATCAAAAGCTCACTGGCCTCTTGGGCCTCGGGTTGTGCTGGAGAAATCTCACGGAGAAACTCCTTGGCCTTTTCCCACTCCCTGGCAGCCAACAAAGCCTTGGCAGATGACAGAAGAGCCTTTGATCTGAGGTTTCCCAAAAAAGGATCCCTGGCCAATTCATGGAGAATCTGGGCAGCCTCAGGAGGCTTTCCCGAGGCCAGTAAGGTATCTGCCGCTGCCCATCTGGCTTCAATAGCCAGGTGGGGATCTGCTTTGCTCATTGCACTGAAAAAGGCCTCCAATGCTCCATCCCAGTTTTGCATGCTCTGGCGGGTTCTGCCCAGGGAAAGCCAGGCCTCTGGGGCCTTGGAGTGATGAGGGAAAAGGCTCAGGAAGGCCATGTATTCACCTTCTGCCCTGTACAAGTCTCCCCTTTCCCTGAGGTGGTGGGCAAAGGACAGCAGTCTATCTGGATCTCCCCGCATGGGTGCCTGGGCATTAAGCTCTCTGTGGGAAAACAGGCAGGAGGTGGCCAAAAACAGGGCAAGGATTGCTGGGCATCTCATTTTGCCGAGTGCTCCTGCTTCTTTTTCCGCCTCAACTCTTTCCAATTCCTGAGCCTCAGGGCCAGCTCCCGCTCCAAACCCTGCTCACCGGGTTCCCAAAAGACCTCTGAGCTCAGCTCCTGGGGAAGATATTGCTGGTCCACTACCTTGTCTGGATCATCGTGGGGGTACATGTAACCTTTTCCATAACCCATTTGGGACATGAGAGGAGACACGGGATTTCTTAAGGCAAGTGGAACCTCAAGAGGCCCTGTGCGTTTTATGACTTCCTTGAGCTTTCCATATGCCAGGTAAAGGGAGTTGCTCTTAGGGGCCATGGCCAGATATACGGCTGCCTCAGCCAAAGCCAGGAAGCCCTCGGGAGGCCCCAAGAAGTGGAAAGCCTCCTTGGCAGCCAGCGCCACCTGCAAAGCCATGGGATCAGCCAATCCCACATCCTCTGATGCGAAACGCACCATCCTCCTGGTCACATATAGTGGATCTTCACCCGCTTCCAGCATCCTGGCCAGCCAATAAAGGGAGGCATCCGGATCCCCTCCTCTTAGACTCTTATGAAGAGCGCTTATGAGGTTGAAGTGTTCCTCACCGGCTTTATCGTAAAGGAGTGGGTGCTGCTGCAAAAGTCTCTTGGCCTCTTCCAAGGATATGTGGCGTGTTCCTGTGCTGTCGGGTCTTGTACCCAAAACCATGGATTCCAGGATGTTCAGAGCCACCCTGGCATCTCCCCCTGCGGCCTCGGCAATGGATTCCAGCACTCCTTGTTCCCAGCTGGGACTGAGGCTTGCAAGCCCCCTTTGGGGATCCTTCAAGGAGCGAAGCATGAGGGTGAGTATATGTTTCGGGGTGAGGCTGTGTAGCACAAAGACTTGACACCTGGACAGCAGTGCCGCATTCACCTCAAAAGATGGATTCTCCGTGGTGGCCCCAAGGAAGATGATATCACCCTTTTCCACATGGGGAAGAAAGGCATCCTGCTGAGCCTTGTTGAACCTGTGTAGCTCGTCCACAAAAAGTGCTGTGGGCTTTCCTTGAAGCGAGCGAATTCTCCTGGCCTCCTCCAGGACCTGCCTCACCTCCTTCATCCCGGACAGGACAGCCGAGAATGCAACCAGCCTGCATCCGGTTTCTTGGGCAAAGAGAAATGCTATGGTGGTCTTACCTGTGCCCGGCGGTCCCCAGAGAATCAAAGAGAAAGGACTTGAAGTCTCAATGGCTCTTCGAAGAGGAGCTCCTGGAGCTGTCAGATGCTCTTGGCCCACCACCTCGTCCAAGGTGCGAGGCCGCATGCGGTCGGCCATGGGACCTTGGGAAGCCCTTTTAGCCATTTTGTCTCTTGGGAAGAGGTCCAAGGAAATAACCCAATCTAATTAGTTTATAGCACAGCCTCCAGGGTCTCTACAACGGGACACTACAAGGCCCGTGGCCTATGTTGGGGCCAGAAGCTCTGCCGGGGTATTCTTGAGACCCGTTCGTCTTTAGTCCCACGTCACCCTCGACCAGCATTCTCAAAAGGTGTAAAGTTATCTGTCACACATGTTTAGACACAATCATGAGCCGGTTCAACTAGGTTAGGGGCTGCTGTCCAGAGGGTGAAAATCCCTCAGCTTTGCTGCTTAAGCCATTTTTTCAAGAATGGATCCAAGGGTGCTGTGGCTATGGACTGGTCGATGGCAATTTTGGCTGACCTGCGATGGCAGGATGTCCTGGACATACTTTTTCTGAGCGCGGTGGCCTACTGCATATACACCTGGTTCTGGGGTACGAAGGCTTTGAAAGCCCTGGTGGGGCTCCTGGGGGTGGGGGTCATCTTCGGAGTAGCCCGGCTGTGGGGTCTTTTCTTGACCAGCTGGGTCTTTCAGATCCTTTGGCAGGTGGCTGTCTTGCTGGTGATAATCCTCTTCCAGCCAGAGCTAAGACAGATCCTGGAGAGGGTGAACCCCTTCCGATGGTTTAAACCAAGGGGTAGATCAGACACCGGGGATTGGGTGGAGGCAGTTGTGGAGGCGGTTTTTTGTCTTGCCAGATCCAGGGTGGGGGCCCTTTTGATCCTGGAGAGAACCGAGAGCATAAAGGAGTGGATAGCTGGAGGAGTGCTCCTACAGGCCCGGGTGACGGCTCCACTTCTGATGGCAATTTTTCAGAAAGAATCCCCACTGCACGATGGGGCGGCGGTGATCCACAACGCAGAGCTAAAGATGGCAGGCTGCTTTCTGCCCCTGAGCCTATCAGATGGTTTGCCGCAGCATCTGGGAACCAGGCACAGGGCAGCCTTGGGCCTTTCAGAGAGGTGCGATGCCATGGCAGTGGCGGTCTCTGAAGAAAGGGGCACGGTTTCATTGGCTCAGGGTGGAAAATTCAGGGAGCTTAAGGCACCTCAGGAACTCAAGGATGCATTGGAGACGTCGGGAGAGAGGCGGGATTCCACAGGCATAGGAAAGCGCACGGCCAAGGTTATCTTCAGGAGGCTTCCGGCCAAGCTGCTTTCCCTTATGATAGTGACTCTGCTTTGGGTTGCCCTGGCAGGAAAACAGGATGTGGAGATAAGGCTGTGGGTGCCGCTGGAGGTGCGTAATTTGCCAGAACGTTGGGAGATTCTGGAACCCCATGAACCCAAGGTGCAGGTTCAGTTGAGGGGCATGAGAAAAGATGTGATGACCCTGGACGACTCCAGTGTGTTTGCCGAGCTGGATCTGAGTCTTGCCCGTCTGGGCCGCAGAACCTTCCGCCTAGGCCCCAAGGAGGTGGTGCTTCCCAACGAGAGGGTGCAGGTGGTTAGAGTGGAGCCCTCGGAAATAAAGTTCCGATTTCAGGAGAGGAGTTGAGGGATATGGTACATTCTGCCAATTCAGGCCCCAGGCGCTCAGGCCGAACCCACAGCACCAAGGAGAATCTGAAGAGCTTCCTCGGGCTTTTCGGGCATTCGGAGAATGTCCTGGTGCTCTTATACCCGGATCCTGACTCCATGGCAAGCGCCCTGGCGGTCAAGAGACTTCTTTGGAAACATGTTCAAAGGGTGGTGATCACTTACATAGGGGAAATCCAGCGCCTGGAGAACCAGGCCATGATGGAGCTGCTGAGGATACCCCTGGTGCGCATCAGCCAGGTGGATGTGGATTACTTTCAGAAGAAGGTTCTTGTGGATTCACAGCCTTATCATTACGAGGCATTTGGGCGTTTGAGCTATGACGCCATAATCGACCACCATCCTCTGGTGGGGGATGTGAAGGCATCCTTTGTGGACATCCGACCCGAGTACGGAGCTACGGCCACGATACTCATTGAATATCTGAGGGCCGCTGGGATAAAGCCCTCCACCAATCTGGCAACAGCTCTGCTTTACGCCATCAAGACAGATACGGCCAATTTCGAGCGGGATGCCACCGAGCAGGATGTCAAGGAATTTCGTTACGTGTTTCAGTACGCCAACATGAATCTGCTGCGAAAGATAGAGTTGTCGGAGCTCAGGCTAAGTGACCTGAGGTATTTCCGACAGGCTCTGGAACGCATGGTGGTAAACAAAAAGGGTATATTCGCCCATCTGGGGGAAGTGGAGACTCCGGATCTGTGTGTTCAGATAGCGGATTTTTTCATGAGGGTCCACGGCATGAAGTGGACATTTGTTTCTGGTCTTTATAGAGGCAAGCTGGTGGTCATAATACGCAATGATGGCTATCGCAAGGATGCAGGAAGACTTGCCAGGAGGGCCTTCGGAGCCTTTGGCTCTGCTGGCGGTCACCGAGGAGCAGCCAGGGCGGAGGTGCCACTGGGAGCATTGAGGGAGATGGGTATGGAAACATCGGATTCCAACGTGCAGAAATTCGTGCGCGATCGGCTGGAGTTCTGAGAAGGGCTTCTGCCCCCCCCTTGCATTCCGCCAAATAGTGCTTATAAGAAAAACAGATTTTTGCTTTCATCCCCCAAGGGGATCCTTTCAAAGTGTAGCAAGGCCGTTTGGTCGGCCCTAGATCAAAATTCAGGAAGGAGGTTTCCGAAATGAACGTGAAGCCGCTGCATGACCGAGTCCTCATCAAGCGAATCGAGGAGGAGGAGAAGACAAAGGGTGGGATAATCATTCCTGACACTGCCAAGGAGAAACCCATCCAGGGGAAGGTGATAGCTGTGGGCAAAGGGAAGGTCACGGACGACGGGAAGGTTGTACCTCTGGAGGTCAAGGAGGGCGACAGGGTTCTTTTCGGCAAGTATGCAGGCACCGAGGTCAAGATCGATGGTGAGGAGCACCTGATCATGAGGGAGGACGACATCTTGGCCATCATCACCTGATGAGATGATGGGTTTCAAAAAAATCATTTGTGGACCAGACGAGAAGAAAAGGAGGGTTTTGAAACATGGCAGCCAAAGATATCAGGTTTCAGGAAACGGCCCGGGCGGAGGTACTCAAGGGCGTGAACCGACTGGCGGATACGGTCAAGCTTACCTTGGGCCCCAAGGGACGCAATGTGATCCTTGAGAAGACCTTCGGATCCCCCAATGTTACCAAAGATGGTGTGACAGTGGCCAAGGAGATCGAGCTGGAGGATAAGTTTGAGAACATCGGTGCTCAGATGATCAAGGAAGTGGCCAGCAAGACCTCGGACGTGGCCGGAGATGGGACCACCACGGCCACTGTTTTGGCGCAGGCCATCTACAGAGAGGGATTTCGCTTGGTGGCGGCAGGCAGCGATCCCATGGAGCTGAAGAGGGGCATCGACAAAGCCGTGGAGGCGGTGGTAGAGGAATTGAAGAAGCTCTCCAAGCCTACCCGCGATCAGAAGGAGATAGCCCAGGTAGGTACCATTTCGGCCAACAACGACTCCACCATTGGCAACATCATAGCCGAAGCCATGAGCAAGGTGGGCAAGGAAGGGGTGATCACCGTAGAAGAGGCCAAGGGAATGGAGACCACCCTGGACATCGTAGAGGGTATGCAGTTCGATCGAGGCTATCTGTCTCCTTATTTTGTGACGGATCCAGAGCGCATGGAGGCGGTTCTGGAGGATCCATACATCCTTCTCCATGAGAAGAAGATATCCAACATGAAAGACCTGCTTCCTGTACTGGAGCAGATCGCAAGGCAGGGCAAGCCTCTTCTGGTGGTGGCCGAGGATGTGGAAGGAGAGGCCCTGGCCACCCTGGTGGTCAACAAGATCCGTGGGACCCTGGCCTGCTGCGCAGTGAAGGCCCCTGGCTTCGGCGACAGGCGAAAGGCCATGCTGGAGGACATAGCCATTCTTACCGGCGGCCAGGTGATCAGCGAGGATCTTGGAATCAAACTGGAGAACGTAACCCTCTCGGACCTTGGTAGGGCCCGCAGGGTCACGGTGACCAAGGACGACACCACCATAGTGGAGGGGCAGGGCTCTAGGAGCGCCCTGGAGGGCAGGGTCAAGCAAATCCGCGCCCAGATAGAGGAGACCACCAGCGACTACGATAGGGAAAAGCTTCAGGAGCGCCTGGCCAAGCTAGTGGGTGGAGTGGCCGTGATCAATGTGGGAGCTGCTACCGAGACCGAGATGAAAGAGAAGAAAGCCAGGGTGGAGGATGCTCTCAATGCCACAAGGGCCGCGGTGGAGGAAGGGATTGTGCCCGGAGGCGGGGTAGCCTACATTCGTGCACTGCCTGCCCTGGAGAAGGTTAAGGCCGAGGGTGACCAGCTCTTTGGGGTGAACATAGTGAAGAGGGCTCTGGAGGAACCCATCAGGCAGATTGCCGAGAACGCCGGTGTGGAAGGGTCTGTGGTGGTGGAGAAGGTGAAGGCCGGAAGCGGGGCCTTCGGATTCAACGCTGCCAGCGAGAAGTATGAGGACCTCATGGAGGCTGGTATCGTGGATCCCACCAAGGTAGCCAGACTGGCCCTTCAGAATGCGGCATCTGTGGCCTCTTTGCTTCTGACCACAGGCGCAGTTGTGGTGGAGAAGCCAAAAGAGGAGAAGGCTCCCAAGATGCCTGGCGGAGGGTACGGTGGGGAGTATTGATATGATTTGAACCTATGATGTGGGAAAAGGCCGGGGCCTCCCGGCCTTTTTTTGTCCATATCTGTTTTCTTGGTTGACCTGGCTTTGAGGAGTGGCTATGGTTATGGATAACCGACCGGGTCAAGACCCGTGCAGAGCCCAATAATACCATGGAAGGGACGCCCGACAATGACGTCCAAGAGAAGCCTTACAGAGGAACAGATGGCGCAGATAGTGGCCCTTCTCAACGAAAGGAGAAGGGCCATAGAGGAGGAACTCAGGAGGAACCTGAGTCGTGCCCTGGAGGAAGGGGGGGAGGAGACCACGGTGGTTAACGTGGAGGAAGGCGACGAGTCCAGGGTAGACGTAGGCAAAGAGACGGACTATCAAGTCATGAGCATGCGAAGTCAGGAGCTCAAACAGATCAAGGAGGCCCTCTTGAGGATCGAATCCGGGGAATACGGCCTTTGCGAGGAATGCGGGAGTGCCATCAGGTTCGAAAGGCTCAAGGCCATGCCTTTTGCTCAGCTTTGTCGCTCATGTCAGGAGGAGATGGAAAGGGCCAAACGGGACAAGCAGTGGGGTCCAAGGGCTCCACACAGAGGCTAGAGTCCTGGCCGGACTGGGCAAGGAGTTGAGGTGGTGCAAAAAGAGTGTCACAGATCTCGGATGAGGATGATGTTGGAAGGAGGGTTGGGATGGCGCAAATGGTAAAAGACAAGGGTCCAAAGCCGGCCCCCCCCAACTGGATTCAGGATTTTCTCCCTGGTCAGGGCTCGGGTAGAAAAAAAATACCTCCCAAGACGCACTTCAGCCTTTGGTACTTTCTGATCGTGATATCGGTCTTGATACTGTTTCAAAATCTTTACCTGACCGGGCAGACCCAGACCATTCCATACAGCCAATTCAAGTCTTTGGTTATCCAAGGGAAGGTGGATCAGGTGATCATAGAACCCGATGTGATCACCGGTACCCTCAAGCCCGAGGGGGCTTCGGCCAGGGGCTCTAGGTTCCGTACCTTCAGGGTGGAGGACAAGGCTCTTGTGGAAACTCTGGAACAAGGGGGGGTCATCTACTCCGGGAGTTACGAGAACAAATTTCTTAGCGGCCTTTTGTCCTGGGTAGTGCCCATGGCGGTTTTCATGCTCATCTGGTTCTACCTTATCAGGAAGATGGGAGGGGGAGCAGGGGTCATGTCCTTCGGCAAGAGCAGGGCCAGGATCTATGCCGAGGATGAGGTGAAGGTGACATTTCAGGATGTGGCTGGCATAGACGAGGCCAAGGAGGAACTGGAAGAGGTGGTGGAGTTCCTCAGAAACCCTGAGAAATACAGGCAGCTCGGAGGGCGAATTCCCAAAGGGGTTTTGCTGGTGGGCCCCCCGGGAACTGGGAAGACCCTTTTGGCCAGGGCCGTGGCAGGAGAGGCCAAAGTGCCCTTTTTCAGTATGAGCGGCTCGGAATTTGTGGAGATGTTTGTGGGGGTGGGAGCGGCCAGGGTCAGGGACATGTTCCGCCAGGCTCAGGAGCATGCCCCTTGCATAGTTTTTATAGATGAGCTGGATGCCCTTGGAAAGGCAAGGGGTTTGAGTCCATTAGGGGGGCATGACGAGAGGGAACAGACCCTCAACCAGCTCTTGGTGGAAATGGATGGATTTGATCCAGCCAAGGGGGTCATCATCATGGCCGCCACCAACAGGCCTGAGATCTTGGACCCTGCTTTGCTCAGGCCGGGCAGATTCGACAGGCAGGTGCTCATAGACCGTCCTGACATAAAGGGCCGGGAGGCTATTTTGAAGGTGCATGTCTCCGGAGTGAAACTGGCCAAAAATGTGAATCTGCAGGAAGTGGCAGCCAGGACCCCCGGATTCGTGGGTGCGGATCTGGCCAACCTGGTCAATGAGGCTGCTCTCAGGGCAGCCCGAAGAGGCAAGAAGGCAGTGGAGATGCAGGACTTTGACGAGGCCATAGATCGGATAATCGGAGGTCTGGAAAAGAAAAACAGGGTCATGAACGCCAGGGAAAAACAGATAGTGGCTTACCATGAAACAGGCCATGCACTGGTGGCCGAGGCGGTCCCCAATGCGGATCCTGTGAGGAAAATATCAATAATCCCCAGGGGGATAGCAGCCCTGGGTTATACCCAGCAGCTTCCCACAGAGGACAGATATCTCATGACTCGTTCTGAGCTGGAGGACCGTATTGCCGTGTTGTTGGGAGGCAGGGTGGCAGAGGAAATAACCTTTCAAGACGTCTCCACAGGGGCCCAAAACGACCTGCAAAGAGCCACTGATCTGGCCCGTTCCATGATAATGGAATACGGTATGAGCGAAAGGTTGGGACTGGTGACTTTTCAGAAGGAGCGCAGGTCCATGTTTCTGGAAAGCCCTGCTGTCCCTCGGGACTACAGCGAGGAGCGGGCCCGTATGATAGACGAGGAGGTGGAGAGGATCCTGAGTCGGGCCCACGAGAGGGTCAAAGGGATATTGGAAGAAAGAAGTGAACTTCTGGAGAAGGTGGCCAAGACCTTGCTGGAAAAAGAGGTGATGGAAGGAAAGGAATTACGCTCCATGATCCAGGAGGCAGGGTTCGAGGTCAGAGAAGAACCCCTGGAAAAGGACAGGTCGAGGCTCAAGAAAAAGCAGTAGAGCAAGACAGCATCAGCCACTGAGTGAATCTTAAGGCCTCAGGGCACCTGGTCTCTACATTCTTTCCAGGTGCTTCTTGAGCCATCGAGCCGTGTGAGAAGTTTCCTGATGCTCAAGGATCTCCCAGGGCGAGCCCTGGGCCACTATTTGGCCCCCATCATCCCCGGCTTCTGGGCCTAGGTCTATGATGTAATCAGCCGAGGCTATAACGTCCAACTGGTGTTCCACAACAACCACAGTATCTCCCCTGTCCACAAGGCTTTGAAGAGTGCTTATGAGCCTTTGCACATCGGTTGCATGAAGACCTGTGGTGGGCTCGTCGAGTACGTAGAGGTTTCTGCCGTTGCTGGGTCTGGAGAGCTCCTGGGCCAGCTTCACCCTCTGGGCTTCTCCGCCTGAGAGGGTGGGGCTTGGCTGGCCCAGGGTCAGGTAACCCAATCCCAGCTCCTGGAGCAGCCTAAGAGGTCTTCGGATCTGAGGCACCGCAGAGAAAAACTCCAGGGCTTCTTCGATGCTCATCTGGAGCACCTCTCCGATGGATCTGCCCTTATAGGTGACAGAAAGGGTTTCCCTGTTGAAACGGGCTCCCTCACAAGCCTCGCACAAGACGTAAACATCTGGCAGAAAGCTCATCTCCTTGCGCAGGATTCCTTGTCCTTCGCAAACCGGACACCTGCCTGGAGTCAGATTGAAGGAGAACCTGCCTGAGTTGTATCCCTTGGCCCTGGCCTCTGGCAGTGCGGCATAGAGCCTGCGGATCTGATCCCAGACCTTTACATAGGTGGCTGGGGTTGATCTGGGAGTTCGGCCTATGGGGGAATGGTCCACCTCCAAGACCCTTTCCAACATCTGCCAACCTTCTATGGCGTCGCAGATTCCTGCTTCTTTGTCTTGAGGGACCCCGTTCTTGGACAGGAGCTTCTTGAGTCCGTTGTAGAGCACGTCCTGGACCAGTGAACTCTTCCCCGAGCCTGAAACCCCCGTCACACAGGTGAGGGTGCCCAGGGGTATTTTCACATCCAATCCTTTGAGATTGTTCTGACGGGCATTACGGATGAGCAGGTATTGCCCGTTTCTGGGTTGTCTGGCCTTACATTGGATGCCTTTGGCCCTTCTTTCCTCCAAGGCCCGAACCGTGAGGGATATTTGCTTGTCTTTCAACTGTTCCCAGGTGCCCTGGGCCAATATCTCTCCACCATACCTGCCTGCTCCAGGTCCCAGATCCACTATCCAGTCCGCTTCCCGGATGGTGTCCTCATCGTGTTCCACCAATATGACGGTGTTGCCTCGGTCTCGAAGTTGCCTCAGACTCTCGGCCAGAAGCGCATGGTCTCTGGGGTGGAGCCCTATGGTGGGTTCATCCAGCACATAGCACACCCCCCTTAGGTTTGAGCCCAACTGGGCTGCCAGCCTGATCCTCTGGGCCTCGCCTCCGGAGAGAGTCTCAGCCGAGCGGTCTAGCCTCAAGTATCCCACACCCAAGCGAAGCAGAGTTTCAAGCCTGGTGCTTATCTCCCTGACCAGAGGATCAGCCACCTGTTGCGCTGCTTCCCTGAAGCGTACCTCCTTCCAGAAACGGTAAGCCTCAAAGATGCTCATGGAGACCATCTCCCCTATGCTCAGACCAAGCACCTTCACAGCCCTGGCGCTGGTGGTGAGGCGCTCTCCACCACATTGTGGACACATGCGCTTTCCGAGCTCTTCCAAGACCCCCAGGCCATCGCATCTCGGACAGGCCCCCATGGGGCTATTGAAGGAGAAGTGGCGGGGGTCCAACTCACCGAACCCCTTGAGGCACCTGGGGCACTGGCGCCGGTTGCTAAATGTCTCCTGAAGACCCCCCTGGGGAAGCACCATGATGGTTCCTTCCCCATAGCCCATGGCCGTCTCCACCAAGTTCTGAAGCCCTGAGAGGTCTCTTGGATCTACCACCAGATTCTGGGCCACCACCCATTCTATCCAGTGTTCCTTGTAGCGATCCAACTGGGGTACTGATCGGCCGGGGTAGATCCTCCCATCCACCCTAACCGCGGGAAGCCCCAACCTGTAAGCTTGAAGAATCGTGGATTTGTGAGTGCCTTTCCTGCCCACTATACGTGGAGCCAAGAGGCATATCTGCTTGCCCTTGAATCTTTGCAACATGGCTTCCATGACCGAGGCCAGCCTTCCGGTGGAAATGGGAATGTTGCAGGAGGGACAGTATTGTACCCCCAGCCTGGCAAAAATGAGCCTCATGAAGTGATAGATTTCTGTTAGGGTGGCCACAGTGGACCTTCGGCCCGCTTTGGCAGTTCTTTGCTCTATGGCCACCGTGGGGGGAATCCCGGCCACCAAGTCCACGTCAGGACGATCCATGACCTTGAGATATTGGCGCACATAAGCTGGAAGGCTTTCCAGATAGCGCCTTTGGCCCTCGTTGAAAAGAATGTCAAAGGCCAGGGTGGACTTGCCCGAGCCTGAGACTCCGGTTATCACCACTATCTTGTCCCTGGGAATGTCCAAAGAGATCTCCTTGAGGTTGTGCTCTCTGGCTCCCCGAACTTGGATGGCATTGTCAAGCGGCCAGGCCAGCTCCTGTTGCCAGTTGCTGGGAGGCTCCGTAACAACTGTGGTACTAAACCGGGAGGGCCCTTCCAGAACCCCTTTGAGGTATCTGCCTGTATGGGATTGGGTGCATTGGGCTATGGCCTCCGGAGGACCCTGGGCAACTATGTATCCACCTGCATCGCCCCCCTCAGGCCCCAGGTCTATTACGTGGTCCGCTGATTTTATTACATCCAGGTGATGCTCCACGACCACCACCGTGTGACCCATCTCCACGAGTTCCTGTAAGACCTCCAGGAGCTTTTGCACATCCTGGAGGTGGAGGCCTGTTGTGGGTTCATCCAAAAGAAAAAGAGTGCTGGGCTGCCAGGCTGTAAGGAATCTGGCCAGGCGAAGTCTCTGGGCCTCACCTCCCGAAAGGGTGCTCAGAGGCTGGCCCAAGGTGAGGTAACCTAAGCCCATCTTGCGCAAGGGCTCCAAGGCGTTTACCACTTGTTTCTCTTTCCAAAACAGCTCGCAGGCTTCCTCCACTGTGCTCTCCAGCACGTCGGCTATGGACTTTCCATTCCAAAGAACATCCAGTACAGGTCCCAAGAACCTTCGGCCCTGACAGTCGGGACACTTCAGCAAAACATCCGATAAGAACTGCATCTCCACCCTTTGAAATCCCTCGCCTTTGCAGCTCTCACAACGCCCCCCAGGCACATTGAAAGAGAACATCCCTGGACCCCAGCCTCTGGTGCGGGCCAGGGGTAACATGGCAAAACACCTTCTTATGTGCTCCCATGCCCGACTGTAAGTGGCAGGATTAGCCCTTGTGGTGCGGCCCAAACCGCTTTGGTCTACCAACTCAACCCTGTCTATCCATTGAGCTCCATCGAGGCCCCCATGGCGTCCAGGTCTCTCTCCTGGGATGTTCTTGGCCCTTAACAGAGCCCTGTAAAGCACGTCCAAGAGAAGGGTGCTTTTTCCTGAGCCCGAAGGGCCGGTGATGCACACCAAAGCCTGCAAGGGAATCTTCACGTCTATTGCCTTGAGATTGTTCTCCGTGACTTCCCGCAGGAGCAGGTACCTTTCCGGAGGAGGATTTCTTCTCCTGGATGGAACCGGTATGCTTCTTCTTCCAGTGAGATAAGAGGCAGTGGGGGAGCCCTCTGCTTGACCCAGGGCAGAAGGGGGGCCGCAATAAAGCAGTCTTCCGCCTCTGAGCCCAGCCCCCGGCCCCAGGTCCAGGACCAGATCCGCACTGTTTATCAAGGAGGGATCGTGTTCCACCACCACAGCGGTGTTCCCCTGTTGTACAAGACTTCTGATGGCCTTGGCAAGGCGTTCTGTGTCCCTGGGGTGAAGCCCTATGCTGGGCTCGTCCAGCACAAAGAGGGTGTTGACCAGTCTGGAGCCCAGGGCCCTTGTGAGAAGAACCCTTTCCACTTCCCCCCCAGAGAGGCTCCGGGAGGACCTGTCCAGGGTCAGGTAGCCCAGACCTACGGCCTGAAGGTAACCCAGGCGAGATTTGATCTCTGAGATCAACATCTGGGAAACCGCATGAAGGCCTGTCTTGTGCTCCATTTCTTGGAAGAATTCAATGGCCCCATTCACGCACATGGAGCAGATCTCTGGGAGGGTCTTGCCAAGGATTCGCCATTGGAGGGCCTCTGGCCTCAACCTGGCCCCATTACAGTCCGGACATGATACATAAGCTCTGAAACGGGAGAGGAAGACCCTCACATGCATGCGGTAGCTCTTTTCTTCCAGCCACTTGAAAAAGCCCCTGACACCGTAGTAACCATCGGTTCCCTCCATGATGGCCTTACGAGTCTCTTCTGGTAACTTTTTCCAGGGCACATCCAGTGGGATCTTATGAGCCCGGCAGAATGCAACCAGATCCTGGAACTCGTGGCGAGCAGCCGGCATGGAAAAAGGCTTTATGGCACCTTGCCTTATGGTGAGCCAGGGTTGCGGTACCACCAATTCCGGATCTATGTCAATGACCCTTCCAAAACCCTTACATGTGGGGCACGCTCCCACCGGGCTGTTGAAAGAGAAGAGATTGGGCACTGGCTCTTTGACCTCAGAGGAGCAGGTAGAACATTTCCACTGATTGCTGAGGCGAAGCATTCTGCGGTCTGGCAAAAAGGCTGTGGCCCAACCTTTACCGTAACGAAAGGCTGTCTCCAAAGAATCTATGAACCTGCCCCTGTCTGAGGAGGAGGCTGGGAAACGGTCCACCACCACATGGATTTCGGGCTCATGGGGGGTGGGCTCCCATTGCTCCACTGGCAGGATCTGTCCATTGCTGAAAACCCTCAGAAAACCCATGCGAAGGAGTCCCATCCTAAGTCCCTGAGGATCCCGTTCCATTACCTGCATTGGAAACATGATCAGCCAAGAACCTTCATGGGGCCATGTCTTGGAGTCCTCCCAAAGGCTATCCGGGCTGTTCCTACGAATCTCCACCCCGCAATGGAAGCATATGGGCGAAGCCATCCTGGCGAAGAGGAGCTTGAGAAAGTCGGTCAGTTCAGTCATGGTGCCCACCGTTGAGCGGGAAGTGCGCACAGGATGGCTTCCCTCTATGGCCAGGGCAGGGGGGATGCCCGTGACCTCGTCCACAAGAGGCCTGTCCATTCGCTCCAGGAATTGGCGGGCATAGGGCGAGAAGGTCTCCACATATCTTCTCTGGCCTTCTGCATAGAGAACATCCATGGCCAGGGTTGATTTCCCAGAGCCCGATACTCCTGTAACCGTGATCCATCTGCCTGTGGGAATCTTCAGATCAAGTCCCTTGAGATTGTGCTGGCGAACATTGACCAGCCTTATGACTTGGGTTTGCTCAGAGTCCACCTGTTCTCCTCCAGGGCTCCTTGAATCTTTGGCCCATATCATTCAGCGGCTTTCAAAGGGGCGTGGACCAGTGATCCTGGTCTGAAAGGCCTGCTCATTCCATTTTAACATTAGAGGGATGGGTGGTGGTGGGGCGGCAGGCTGGACTCGGAAAGCAGAGGAAGCTGGAGATAGGGCCGCTTAAGGTGGCACACAGAGGGACCTTCTGAGAGTGGGCAGGATCTGTATTTTTTTTGGGGTTTTCTCCATAATAGACATCCCCGGATGGCTGGTGATGGTGCAGAAAGTTAAATGAGGAGGGTACAGATGGCTGAAGTGGAACTTCCCAATCCAGAGGAGGTGGAAGAGATCAAGGAGAAAAGCTTCACAAGAAAAGTGGCCATGACAACTGCCATTTATGCTGTGATCCTGGCCATAACATCTTTGGGCGGCAACAATGCAATGAAGGAGATGCTTTTGGCACAACAGCAGGCCTCAGACCAGTGGGCTTACTACCAGGCCAAGGTGATCAGGGAGCATCTTTATAGGGTGGAGAAGATGCGGCTGGATGCAGGGCTGCTGGAGAGAAGCCAATCGGTGAGCCATGAGGTAAAAAAACACTACGAGGAGCTTCGAAAGAAGATGGAGGCTGAGGAGAAGAGATATAACGCTGAAAAAAAGGAAATCGAGGCAGAAGCCAGAAAACTTGAGCACGAGAGGGACGTAAACAGGGACAAGGACCCCTATTTTGACTATGCCGAGGTGCTCCTTCAGATAGCCATAGTCATGGCCACGGTGGCCATATTGGCCACTTCTGCCCCCATGTACTTCTTCTCCATCGTTTTGGCCTGCCTGGGAGCTATCCTAAGCCTAAACGGTTTCTTGTTGCTGGTTAGAATTCCCTTTCTTCACGGCTGAGGGAGTCATTCTTTCCCCGGCCTTGTCCTGGCTTGACAGACCAAAAGAAAAATGGAATGGCCCCGGGATTTCAGGGAGCTAAAGTCCAGCCCCCTGGAGTCCTGCGGGCGCAAAATCTGCGTGCCAGATCCACAGGATGGCGCGTGCCCTCTATGTCCACATCCACCGCGAAGCAATGGTCCGAGCGATGGAAGCGATAAGAGCCTCTGGGGAACTCCACACGGTTGGCCCCTGGCCGCAGCAGGACCCCTAGTGCCTCAGCCAATATTTCATCCCTGTCCAGAATCAAGACTCGCACATGGCCTGATATTGCCGAGCGGTTGAAGATGGTGACAGAGAATCTGGGTCTTTCTCCAGAAGTAATGGGATCCGGCCGCATATCCAGATCAGTTACCCGCAGATCTCCTGGGAAAAGCCTCGGTGGTGGGCTGGGGGGAGGAGGAGGGTAGTAATATGTCTCTGCCACGCAAGCAGCAGTGTTAAGAGCAAGAAGAAACAGGCAAAAGAGTCTTCCTCCCGACATAAAGATACCTTTCATGCTCTCCTCCTCGGAGCGTCTTACTCCCAATGGCCCTTGGCAGTACATCCTCTTGAAGATCTGATGGCTCCTACAAGAATAGCTTGCTCCAAAGAGGGTTTCAAGAAAATTTATCGAGCCCTTAAGGAGTGGGTTGATCCAAATCTGACTTCTTCACAGATGGATATCAAAGAGGCTATGATTGGGATGGGAAGCCATGATAGAGATTCTCTCATGTGAACTTTCTAAGGCCATCCAGCTGGTAGGCTTCGCAGAAAAGGATACAAGGCTTGTACCTGTCAGAGTCCTTTTTGCCCTGAGCCAAGATGGCGCTCGGGGAGATTTCACCCTAAGAGGGCTTTGGCTGACATGTGCCAACAAGGTGCCAATCGAAGCACTGGAGGATCTGGTCTTGGAGTGTCTCCCAGGTCCCTGGAAAAAGATCTCACCTGTTGGGACAGGCAAGTGTGCTTTGTGCGGCAGGCCAGGTCAACGGGAAATATTTACCAGCCAAGGCAGGAATCTCTGCTGGGAGCACTTTGGCTATTTGTGGGAGGAACTTCTGGTGACTCAGGCCGCTGGAGGCAGCGTGTTGGGCAATTGTCCCAAGTGCGGCCTGGCCGGAGGTGTATTTTGGGGGCAGAAGGGTCATTGTACAAGGTGCATGGTGGAAGATCTCAGGGGATTTTCCCAAGTGACCCAATGGATACTGTTAGGGGGGCCTCCCATGGCTGCCCGCGGGCAAAAAGAGCTGGTGGCTTTCCTGGAGGCCTGGAAGAGGGTGGGGGCTTGCCCTCGCTGTGGATCCAGAGCCATAAGGGTTCGCAGGCTGGTTATGGATTTTCCCAGGGCACAAGGCCCCCTTTACCCTCTTTGGGATCTTACGAAAGAGGACATGAAGCCACAGAGAATGATGCTAAGGGACAGACAACTTCGCCTCTTCACTGAAGGCCTGATGCGTGCCACGGTGGAGTGTGCCCAGTGCGGATACATGGATCTGGAGTTTCCAGGGCTGGAGTCTCTTAACAAGGGAGAGTTCTCTTTTTTCTTGTTCTGAAAAGACGTGGGAAATGGCACTGCAGCAAGACTACAGAACCACCAACCCCCAAGGGTGTGTGGTGGAACCCAGGAGGGGCAGGAACGACAAGGAAGTGCCTCAGGGAATCATAATGAGCTTTACGCCCCCGGATCTTAGGCTCATATTGAAGCAACTTGGGGCTTCCAAGAGTCCTTCCAGGAAGTTGGATTTTTGGAGGCTTTGGGTGTGTAGGAGCCAGAGCCCTACCATAGGGGTGGCTGGCCCTGCCTTTGGTGCTCCCGCGGCAGTGGTACTCCTGGAGAGACTGCTGGCCATGGGGGCCAAAGCCATAGTGGGAGTGGGCTCTTGCGGTTCACTGCAGAGTTGGCTTCAGGTGGGATCGGTGGTGGTACCTGATAGTGCACTGGTGGAAGAGGGGACTTCACCCCACTACCTGGCCAGCCATGTGAAGACCAGACCCCATCAGGAGTTGTTCAGGCTGCTAAAGGAAAGCTTGGAAGAATTGGAATTGAAGCCGCGAGCTGGCCGCATTTGGACAACAGATGCAATTTTCAGGGAGACCAGGGAAAAGGTCTTGTTGTATCAGAGGGAAGGGGTCCTGGCAGTGGACATGGAGAGTTCGGCCCTCATGAGTGCTGCCAGTTTCCGCAGGGTGCCATTTGCCTCGGTAATGGTGGTGAGCGATGAACTTGGAACACTGAGGTGGCACAGGGGTTTCAACACAGCGGAGTTCCAAGGGAAATTGGGCCAAGCAGCCCTTGCCGCAGCAACGTGCTTGGAGAGATGGTTGGCAGTGAATCCGGGGGAACGGGCTCAGGTTGATTTGTAGCTCTGGGGGGATAGAATGATTTTGTGTACCTGGCATGCCACGAGAGGAGATGGCTATGAGTGAGCAGCAACAGAAGCAGAAGATCCTCTATATTGCCACCCACGGCCCAGGGGATCCAGAGCGGGCCACCTTGCCCTTTGTGCTGGCCAATGCTGCTTTGACCATGGGAGTCGAAGCAGTGGTTGCCTTGCAGGGAGATGCTGTTTGGCTTGGGGTAAAGGGCACTGCTTCCCACGTGTTTGCAGGAGGTTTACCGCCTCTGGGTGAGCTGATGGAGGGGTTCCTGGAACTGGGTGGAAGGCTCCTGATATGTTCTCCTTGCATTCAACACCGGAAAATGCAGCCCCAGATGCTCTTACCCCAGGCAGAGATAGTGGCTGCGGCAACCCTCACCAAGGAGATCCTGACAGCCAAGGCTGTCTTGAACTATTGATATAAGACAAGGAAATTACAGCAATGTGCACTGTTCTTTGATTACAAAGAAGCCATGGGGAGAAGTAACGTGGAACCTCACAAAAAACTGGACTGCAGGGGCATGGCATGCCCCATGCCCATAGTTAAACTCAGTAAAGCCATCAAAGAGATGTCCCAGGGGGAGATTCTGGCCGTGAGCGCTGATGACCCTGGGTTCGAAGCAGATGTGAGAGCCTGGTGCGAGACCACAGGCAATGAACTCAAGAGCCTGGAGTCTGACGGAGAGGTACGCACGGCTTACATAGTCAAATCCTAGCAAGTCCTGTCCGGTGAGGTGCGGCCGATCCAGGAGATTTCAAAACAAGTTTGTTTAGTTAGGAAAGCACAAGCTTTTTTTCCTGCCATGCCTACAAATTTCCAGGATGAAAATGCTGGGGTTTGTCCCAGATTGCTCAAGAAGATGATGAAGGGCAAGAATGTGCAAGCCTCAAAGACCTACTAGATGCAGCCCTGGAGCCGGGAGTTAAATTCATGGCCTGCCAGATGTGCATGGATGTGGTGGGACTCACCAAAGAGGATTTTGCACAGTGTTTTGTGAACTGGTAGCATGGCTACTTTCTTGAAGGAGGCTGGTAGGTTTCAGATCAATCTTTTTTTCTTAGGCCCTGAAAGGGGCCTTCCAGGAGCATGGGAGCTTTCCAATGAAGATAGGTATTATGGTGCGAAGTGGTCCTTATTCCCAGCAAAACATAGATACGGCTTTGAACCTCTTGAACAAGGCTTTGGACATGGGACACGAGGTGGCTCTTTTCCTCTTTGAGGATGGAGTCATAAATGCTCATGCCCTTATGAAACCCACTGGGGACAGAAACATAGGGCAAGAGATTGGCGAGCTGGTTTCAAGGGGGGCGGAGGTGGCAGTTTGCGGGCAGTGTGCCAACTACAGGGGATTGCAAAAAGAGCAACTGGTGCCAGGGGTGAAAAGGGCAGGAATGGGACAACTGGGACAGATGGTGGCTACCTGTGACAGGTTCTTCTCCTTGGGACCATGAAGGGGGCAAACCCATGAAAGAAGCGGTGGTTTTGATTCGAAAAGGGCCTTATGGGGAGGCATCTGCTGCAGAGGGTTTCAGAGTGGTGATGACTCTTCCGGCAATGGGTATCAGTACTACGGTGGTTGCATTGGAGGATGGGGTTTTTTGCTTGCTTCGAGGCGGGGATGGAAGGCGTGTGGGATGGAGAGAAAGCCTTTACGAGGCCTTTGCCCAGTGTTCGGATTATGATGCCAGGCTCTTGGTGCACACGCCTTCTTTGGTGGAAAGGGGCATAGAAAAGCAGGATCTGGTGGCTTGCGAGGGTTGGCTTGAAGAAGAAGGGCTTAGAGAATTACTGAGAAGGGCCTCGGTGCTTCTGGCCTTTTGAGGAAAGGAGTTTTTGTGGAGACTCTTTTTATTTTCAGCAAGTCGCCATGGGCCAGGAGGGACATGGAGTTTTGGCTTCCAAGGGTGGGGGAGCAGGACCAGGTGCTTCTCATTCAGGATGCGGTTTTGGCCTTAAGTGGTGAGTCATCTTCTCTTCTGGCAAGTCTTCCCTCTTTGCAGGGACGGCTTTGGGCCCTGGAGGCGGATCTGGCCGCAAGGGGACTTCGGGCCGCAGGGGCTCAAGCAGTGGACTACGGTGGGGCTGTGGAATTGATTTTGAAGGCCAAGCGGGTCCTGGCTCTTTGATATTGCTGCCTGGAAACTTGTTTTCTGATGTGGCTTGAAGGATGTGAGCCTAGGATGTGTAGGCTTTAGATCATGACAGGCTTTGAGAAGTTTTCCCCCCAAGACCCCATGGATGGGATGAAAAGACCTAAGAGCCTCTGGCTGGGCAGCCAGAAGATATACCCCACCAAATAAATTTTTGCTGTTGAAAAAAAAGATTGACAAAGCGATCTTGTTTTATTAGTCTAAATACCATAGGGGGGTATGGTATGGAGAGAGATAGAAAAGAGATCCTCTTGAGGCTCAAACGGATAGAGGGACAGGTGAGGGGCCTTGCAGGCATGATAGAGAGGAAAGCCCCCTGCCTGGACGTATTGACCCAGGTGGGTGCCGTCACAGCAGCCATGAAAAAGGTAGGGGCATTTGTGCTACAGGCTTACCTGGAGGAATGTTTGGCAGGAGAGAGCTCAGCCAAGGGGGAGACAAAGGAGAACCTTAGAGAATTTCAAAGGGCTGTCTCCCGCTACATCAACTGGGCCTGAAGCTGAAAAATTTTAATCTAAGCTGTCTGGGCCATGCTCACGGAGGGGGAAAAATGAAGTCTGAAAAAGGGGGTATGAGTAGAAGGGTTTTTCTCAAAAGCGGTACTGTTGCAGCCGCAACGGGACTCGCCATTACTGCAGGAATCCCTAGCTCAGCAAGGGCGGCTCGAGCCGGTACTTTTGCCACCCTCATAGATCTTAGCCTTTGTGATGGTTGCAAGGGAGAGGTGATCCCCAGGTGTGTGGAAGCCTGCAGGAAAAAGAATAGTTCACGCTTTCCAGAGCCACGCAAGCCCATAAAGGATCTCTGGCCTCAGAAGACCCATGATGACTGGTCAGACAAGAGGGATGTCATAAACACTCTAACGCCCTACAACTGGATAACGGTTCAGAGGCTCGAGGTGGATGGAAAAGAGATCTTCGTACCTAGAAGATGCATGCATTGTGACAATCCTCCTTGTGCCAATCTTTGCCCCTTTGGGGCATTGAACAAGTTCCAGGACGGCTCGGTGGTCATCAATCCAGGTATTTGCCTGGGAGGGGCCAAGTGCAAGGCTGTTTGCCCATGGCAGATCCCCCAGAGGCAAAGCGGTGTCGGGCTTTACCTGAAGCTTCAGCCCATGCCCGCAGGCGGCGGAGTCATGTATAAATGCGACATGTGCCACGACATCATAAGCAAGGGCCAATTGCCTGCCTGTGTGGAGGCCTGCCGGAGTCGCAATCCACAGCGAGCGCCCCTTGCTTTCGGCCCAAGGGAGCAGATCCTGGAAATGGCTCACAAGAGAGCTCGTGAGATACAAGGCACTATTTACGGGGAAAAGGAAAACGGTGGTACAGCCACCATATACGTAAGCAAGATAGCATTCGAGAGAATAAACCAGGCCATCCTTGCCTCCAAGAAGGGACCTCACATGGGACCTGTTGAGCCCAGGCTGGGGGAGGTAAACCGCTGGTCCAAGGGATTTCTCTGGGGGCCTCTGGCTGCAGGTCTGGGAGCAGTGGCCCTGATGATCCATCAAAGGGTAAAGGGCAAAAGGGAGGATTGAGAGATGAGTGAGAAAATTAAGAACATCTCCCTAGTAAAAAGACATTCCAGGGTGGAGCTGGCCGAACATTGGCTGCTGGCTCTCTCAGGCCTGGTTCTGATCTTTTCAGGCTTCGGAGAGCTTCCCATGTACAAGAGATACATGGTGACACAGCTACCTCTCCTGGGTTGGGCAGGGGATTTCCATATCCAGCTGAAGATCCATTATGTGGCCGCCATTGTTTTTGTGAGCGTGCTGCTTTTCCATTTTCTTTACCACGGAATGATGGGCCACCGGGGATTGATCCCACGAAAGGGTGATTTGGGTGGCTCCATCCGAACCATTCTGGCCATGTTGGGGAAGGGCAAGGAGCCCGAGGCAGACAAATTCCTGCCCGAGCAACGGATTGCCTATGCCTATATGGTGGCCTTAGGTGTTGTCTTGGCCATAACCGGCCTCATCAAGGTGTTAAAGAATCTGGAGACCATTTTTCTCCCTCCGGGCCTTGTCACGGGAGTCACCCTGGTGCACACGTTTGGGACCATCTTTTTTCTATTGGGCGTCATGGCGCATTTGGGAGCTCTCCTTATCAAGGCCAATCGTCCCCTTCTGAGGGCCATATTCACGGGAAAGGTAGATCTAAATTACGCCAAACAACGCCATACCATTTGGTGGGAGAGGGAACTCAGGGGCCAAGGGGCTTCTGGAGTTGAAAATCTAAGCTATGCAGGGGACCAGGCTCAAGATGCAACCTGTGGAGCCTCTGATACAGTCCTGCCCGGGCCAGCAACTCCCCATGGGTGCCCTGCTCAACTATCCTTCCCCGATGCAGCACCAGGATACGATGGGCCTCCTGGACGGTCGAAAGCCGGTGAGCTATGAGCAGACAGGTCCTGCCCTGGGCCAGGAGGCCCAGGGCTCTCTGGAGCATGAGTTCAGTGGAGGGATCCACGCTGGATGTAGCCTCATCCAGCACAAGTATCCTTGGATCGTAAAGCACAGCCCTGAGAAAAGCTATGAGCTGTCTCTGACCAAGAGAGAGATTTTGCCCCCTCTCCTGTATCTCCATCTGATAGCCTCCGGGGAGGGACTGGATCCAATCATCAAGTCCCATGTGTCGGGCCACGTCTTTTATTTGTTCCAAAGAAATTTCTTTGTTCCAGAGGCGCAGGTTCTCCAGCAGAGGGCCTCTGAAGAGAAACACCTCCTGGGGAATCACACCCACGTGTCTTCTTAGCGCCTTCAAGGGCCATTTTCGAATCTCCAGGCCGTCCACCAAGATCTCCCCGGCCTGCGGATCATAGGATCGGTTGAAGAGCCCTATGAGGGAGCTCTTTCCGGCCCCGGTGGCCCCCACTATGGCCAGAGCCTGTCCATGTGGCACTGTGAAACTGACCCCACGAAGTACCCACTGCTGTGGCATGTAAGAGAACCAAAGATCCCTGACCACTATTTCACCTCGGGGAGACTCGGGAATTCTCGGGTTTTCAGGGGAAAGGACGTGGGATGGGGTGTCCAAGAGGGCAAAGACCCTCTCTGAGGAAGCCATGGCTGCTTGGAGCAGATTGTATTTCTCGGCCAGATCTCTAATTGGCTGAAAAAATCTTCTCATATATTGGATGAAGGCCACCAGCACTCCTGGCAACATCTGCTCTTGTACCACCCTGCCGCCCCCGTAACAGAGGATCAGTCCAAGGGCAGCGGCTGCCATGACCTCCACAAAAGGAAAGAAAATAGAGCTGTAGCGTATGGCCCGAAGATGCTGCTCCCTGGTTTGACTGTTGAGTGCGTCAAAGGTTTCCTGATTCTTTTGTTGCTTTGCGAAGAGCTGGACCGTGACCATTCCGTTGAGACTTTCCTGGAGAAAACCGTTTAGCTGTGCCACCTTGCGCCTCAGCTGCCGGTATGCGTCACGAGCCTTTGATCTGTAAAGGGCTGTGGCCAAAGCAAGGGGAGGTGCCACGCAGAGGGTGACCAAGGCCAGCCTCCAATCCAGCCAAAGCAAGGCAGCGGCTATGGCCAGGAGGCTAACCAAATCTCCGAATATGACCACTACCCCCTGGGTAAAAAGTTCCTGGATGACCTCCACATCCTGAACGGCCCTGCTGAGAAGTCTTCCAACAGCCATTCGGTCATAGAAGCTTTGGGGCAGTTCCAAGAGCTTCTCCAAGATCTGAATCCTGAGGCGAAAGACCGCCTTCTGTCCTGTGAGTTGAAGCAAAAAAGCCCTGAGGTACTGTGTCAAGGCTCCGGCTGCCAAGGCTGCCAAGTAAATTAGTGCTACACGGGTCAACCCAGCAACATCCCCGCGGGCTATGTGCTCATCTATGGCCACCTTTGTGAGATAGGGTCCCACTATGCTCAAAAAGCTGTCCATTACAAGTATTCCCAGAGAAATCAGCACCAGGCCCGCATGCGGTCGCAGGTACAAAAGAAGGCGTGCAGCCAGTCGTGAGTCGTATTCCCTTGCTTCCATCTCCTCTTCTGCAAGGGTTTCTGACATGGCCTTGCTTCTCATTTGGGAAAATCCTCCGGCCAGGCTTCCAGCTCCTGGAGGATCCTCTGTTGGCGGGCCAAATCCATCAAATAGCCTCCTTTTCCCACCAGCTCAACGGGCGAGCCCTGCTCGTAGATGCGCCCATGCACCAGCACGATCACCCATTGGGCTCTCATAAGAGTGGAGAGCCTATGGGAAACAAAGACTTTGGTCATCTGCGGGAAGCGCTTGAGAAGATTCTCCAGTATTTTGGTTTCTGTCTCAGAATCCAGGTGAGCAAATGCATCATCCAAAAGCAAAATCATGGGCTTAGCCGCCAAGGCCCTGGCCAAAGCCACCCTTTGTCTTTGCCCTCCGGAGAGCATTACTCCCCGTTGCCCCACCAGCGTGTCCCATCCTTGGGGAAGAATGCCAAGATCTTTTTCCAAAGAAACCACTCTGGCCAGTTCATTTAGCATGCCTGGGTCCTCCATGGGCTTGCCCATCCATATGTTGGAGCACAAGGATTCAGAAAAAAGAAAAGGCTCCTGCTCAACAAGCACAATTTTTTTCCTGAGATCTTCCAGTCGCAGATCCCTCAGGTCCAGCCCGTCTATCAAGACCCTTCCCTCAGTGGGATCCTGCAGGCGTGGCAGGAGTTCCAAGAGAGTGGTTTTCCCGCTGCCCACAGGCCCTGTGATTCCAACATTCACTCCAACTGGCAGCCTCAGCTCGATCCCCTGCAAGGCCCATGCATCTGAGCCTGGATAACGAACGCTTACCTTCTCCAGGGATATTTCCCGGATGGTGTTTTGCATGGGAACCGGCCTGGCAGGACTGGCTATAGCAGGACGGGCATCCAAAACCTCTGCTATTCTCTGAAGGGAAGCCCTGGCCCTCTGTAACAGGTTCACCATGAAGCCCAAAGACATCATGGGCCATGAGAGCATGAGCAGATAAGAATGGAAGGCCACGAAACTTCCCAGGCTGAGCTTCCCAGCGGCCACCTTGCTGCCACCGACTCCCAGCACTATGACAAATGAGGCGCCGGCCAAAAAGCCCAGCATACCGTAGAAGATCCCCCTCAAACGGGCAAGCTCCAACTGTCTGCCCAGGTATTGCAGGCAGGAGTTCCTGTAGTGCCAGCTTTTGGCCTCTTCCATGGTGTAGGCCTGAATTACCCGGATGCCGCTTAGGATCTCTTGGACCTGTTGTGTAAGTTCCGCCAGCTGGGCCTGTACCTTCAAGGAGCTGGCCTTGACACGCCTTCCAAAGTACATGAAACACAGAGAAAGAAGTGGAAGAGGCAACAATGCTGCAAGGGTGAGCCCTGGATCTATCCAGGCCATAAGCACAACACAGGAGAAAATGGTCAGAGAGCTGTCTACCACCAACAGTCCCACAAAGGCTATGAGCTCTTGGATTGCCACCAGATCATTGGTGCATCTGGACATGATGTCCCCTACAGAACGCTCTAGGTAAAAAGCCCTTTCCAGCCTTTGCAGTGAGCTGAAAAGTTCCTTTCGCAATCTGTACTCCACGTGGCGGGCCACCCCGAACAAGGAGGTTCTCCAAGCATAGCGGAAGCAGGCCTGAACAAAGGCCACGAGCAATATGAGCCCTCCATATCCAAGGAGCTGCCCCCTTGTGGAAACCTTGCCCAGCCCGTCTATGGCCTCCTTCAAGATCCAGGGACCCACCAAAGCAAGCCCATCGGCAGCAGCAAGACACCCCAGTCCCCACAATATCCACCTGAGGTGCTCCCTGACGTAAGGTATGATTCGTCTTAGTCCTGTGGCCTGCGGCTGGGTCAAAAAGCTTAAGTGCATGTTCCTTTACCGACTTGCCTTGGAATTGACTCAAAAAAATATCCGGCGCGAGGCACAGAGATTCTCTGGCTAAGACAAAGGCTTAAGAAAAAAGTTCTGCCAAAGACCTGCCCGGGATCTTCTCAGCATTGTGCACCAGGTACAATCAGCACCGCATCCGTGGCGCCGTGCACACGGCTAGATTGTGCCCTTGAAGTAATCAGAATATCGGCCAGTTTCATCCTTCCTTCTGAATCCCGGAAAAAGAAAGGACAAAGCCTCACATAGCCTTCCATGGTGCGCATGGTTCCTGAGGATGGATCCAGGTACTTCCATTCCCACGGCCTTGAATCCACCTCCTTTTGTATGACCCAGTCTCCTTCAGCCTTGGCCTTGAGACATGCTGCTTGCCACTGCCTTGAGCTTAACTGTCGGCCGTGGAAAAGAGCCCTACTCTCATAGGATCGACCCTTCTTGAGATAATATGTCCTCTGGGAGGTGGGCAAGTTCAATATGGGAAATATGCTTTGCGGTGTGGCCCTCCAGGTGGCAGGGATATAAGTGCGAAGCATTTGGATCTGCCTGGAATCCATAAAGCTTCCCAAATGCTCTCCTGCCTCGGGATGGTGCACGAGGGCCAAGACTCTCTTGTCCTCCAGCACATCCTTCCAGGGATTCAAGAGCCTGATTTTGTTTTGCAAGAGAGCTTCCAACACAATTCTGGCCTTTTCTCCCAAGCTCCTGAAGACCCCAGGGCTTCGAAAAAGCCTGTGGATCAAGTTCACTTCTCTTCCATCGGGAAGTGCCAGGCCGCCCTGGGCGGTCGGGTTCAGGGCCCCAAGGGGGGCCACCACCAGGCGAACAGCGCTCAGATTTCTGGCCAGAAGCAGGTGCTCATGTCTGTAGGCGGATCTCTTGGCTCCCAGCACTGCTGCCAGTCCAGATTCAGAGCCTTCCGGGGTGAGCAGATTTCTTTTCAGGCACTTCTCATACATGGGCAGGATCCCTGGCAGAGACGGGTGGGGGCCATAGGTTTGTCTTAGGGCATGAGTGATACCCAAACCTCCCATTACCACCTGGATTTCCAAAACTCTGGGATGCTCTCCCTTTTCCATGGCCAGATCCAGTCTAATCATTTCCAGAGGTTTCCAACGCTCCAGCTCCCAGATCATCTCTTCCTGTGGGCAGGCAGGAAATCCCAATTCCCGCCTCAAGAAGGCCGACTCTTTCAGGTGCTTCTCCAACCCTCTTAGAAATGCCTCCAGGAGTGTGCCCATCTGTCTGATTTCATCCAGGAGAGAAACCGGGATCCTGGGAGCATCCGGCACCACCCGCCAGTTCACCCTACCCAAGGCCTTGAAGAAGGCCCCCTGTCTTATCAGGGACTCCCAGCGCTCACAGCTAAGAGCAGCCCATGGGTCCCTTGGGGCAGCAGTGGGCCTAGGGGCTTGCAGAGCTCTTTGCACCTCCTCCACGTCCCCATAGAGATAATCGTCTTTCCAGGATTCCATCTCCAAAATCCAACCTCGTCTTACATCCTTTTTTGACTGAGCCTCCCAAAGCAGCGATTGACCACAAGGAAGTGTCTTCCTATCATAGCAGCGAAAGACAAGCATATCACTGGCTTGCTGGGCAAAGGGGGAGTACAGATGCTAGGCTCCATGGAGCGGGTCATACAACTAAAGAAGATCCCTTTGTTTTCAGGCCTTCAGGCCAAAGAGCTGGCCGCCATAGGAGCCATAGTCAAGGAAAGGGCCTTTGCTGCCGGGGGGGTAATAATCCAAGAGGGCGCTCCAGGAGATTCTCTGTTTCTGGTCCTGAGCGGAAGGGTGAAGGTGATCAAGGCCATGGACTCTGCCAACCCAATACAGCTCGCTGAGATAGGCCCAGAGGAATGGTTCGGGGAGATGGCTCTGTTTGACCGCCAACCCAGATCTGCCTCTGTTGTGGCCTCCGAGGACACGCAGCTTTTGGAATTGGGCCGCTTCGAGTTCGAGGAGATCATGAGGGAGTTTCCGAGCATAGCCATCCACGCCTGCCAGGTCTTTACCCGACGTCTCAGGGAGCTCCAGGAAAAATTGGGGTGGCTCAAGGAGAAGAGCCCCAAGAACGGGAGTGTTCTTTTTTCTGTTCAAGCCAGCCAAGCCAAAGCTCCAGATTGATGAGGCTCCAAAGCAACCAATCCACAGGTTGCACGCCCTTGCTCAATCGGGCCTTGACCTCTTTTTCCAGATGCTTTTGAAAGTACATGGGGCGCTTTGTTTCCAGCAGCATCTGCCTGTATTTCTCCAGGTTCAAATCCCTGGAATCCCTTATCCATGTGCGCAGGGGAAATGGAAAACCAATCTTTTTCCTGTAGGCCAGCTCCAATCCAAACCTCTGGGAACAGAGTTCCTTTAGGGGCTGCTTGCTCGTGCCTCTAGGGTTCCTTGCTTCCCAACCCAAGGATCTAGACCATAGCAGGAAAATCTCGTTAAGAAATGGCAGTTCAAGGCTGAGGCTGCGGGTTTGAGCCACCAACTCCGCCCTGGTAAGGAGCCTCTGCCCGACCGTTCGCACATGGTAAAGAACTGTTTTTTCCATCAAATCATCTGGTAGGGGGCTTTCCAAACACTGCTTCCAAATCATGTACCTGGGGCTCAGGTCCAGGGGCTGCTCCACCACCCGTTGAACCAAGAGGGGGTCGTTCAAGGTATGAGTGCTGCAATTGACAACTATGGGGGCGGTCTTCTCAAAATCATTGCCTAGCAAAGATAAGGCCTCCCTCTCATGCTGGTAAAGTCCTCCCGAGAGCCAGCCATCAGCCCCTTCACCAGAGAAGACTCTCTTGACTTGAAGCCTTTGGGCAGCCTCACACAGGATCCACCAGATCACCTGGTTGGTGCTAGTCAGAGGCATTGCTGTTTTTTCAATGGCTTCCTGCCATGCCCTCGAAAAGCTCGAAGGGCTAAGCTCTATGGGCTCCCATGGAAGCTCAAGCTCCTGGACAACCCTCGAGGCGAAGGGGCCTTCATCATGGCAATACCCCGTGCATGTGACGGTCATACAAGGGCAAGGAGTCCAAGAGTCCAATTCCTTCAGACCCCATGCCAGAAGGGCCGAGTCCACCCCTCCTGAAAGAAACAAACCCTTGCAAGCCCCAGACTCCCTCATGAGGCTCATGCGGATAGTTGCCCACAGAGACTCCTTGGCCCCCCCTTTGGCCATGAGGGCCATCTCTTGGCAATGCTCCAGCCAGCTCGGCCAAAGACTCAAAGAACGTGTTTCACCCGAGAACAGATCTCCCAGCACAACCTCCCCTGGAAGCAACTCCCTGACTCCCTGGTACAGGGTGTTGCCTGCGGCTACATTTTGAAAAACCATGTATTCTGGAACTCTTTTCCAGTCCGGCTCTGGCAAAGAAGGTATCAGATCCAGCAAAGAGGGCATGTCTTGTGCAAAGAAGAGCCCTTGTCTTGAAGCAAACCAAAAAAGGGGCTTTAACCCGTGAGGTGCCCTGGCCATGATCCAGCTGCCCTGGGACATGTCCAGCCACACCAGCCTGAAGGGCCCCCAATTACCTTCAAGGAATCTCCAGCCCTGTCTGGGAAGCTCATTCATGAGAGTCTGCACATCATCTGAGCATACCCCCGAACTTTCGGCAGATCCCCCTTGTTGTGGTGCTCCCAGAGAGCCTTCCCAAGCCAGCAGCTGGGAGCCTCTTCTCCACACTGGCCCCAAAGAGATCCCATCTTGGGCAAACCAAGCCACCCATTGCAGGCTCTGGGGCTGGCTGGTTCCTTCTGGAGCCACTGCTTCAGGACCTCTGGCTGAGGCCTTTTGATTATCTGCTTGCCCACCAAATGGTTGGTCCACCCTGAGAATCCTGCCTCTCAAGCCCAAACCTCCATCAATGCCTTTTCCAATGCAACAAGGCCGGTGTCCAAGTCTTCCTCGGAAATGTTCAGGGGGGGCAGAAGTCTCAACACATTTCTGTACAGCCCACCTGAGAGAATAAGCACCCCTTTTTCTCTGCATCTTCTGACCACTTCTCTGGCCAGTTTGGGGGCAGGTACAGGCTGGTTTCTTTGCTCCACCAGCTCAAGCCCCCACATGGCCCCAAGGGCTCTGATCTCTCCCAAAAAAGGCATTTGATCCACCCAGGCCTGAGCCCTTGCCCTGAAAAGAGACTCCAGTCTAACTGCCCTTTCTGGTAGGGCCTCATCCATGAGAATCTGCAAGAGGCGATGGGCTGCTGCACAAGCCATGGGATTGCCCCCGAAAGTACTGCCGAAGCCGCTGGCCTGCACACTATCCATGAGTTCGGCTCTGCCCACAACCGCTGCCAAAGGAAGACCCCCTCCCAGAGCCTTGCCCACAATCAAAATGTCTGGATTAACACCTTGGTGTTGCACGCAAAAGAGTCTTCCAGTGCGGCCCAGCCCGGTTTGAATCTCGTCCACCACAAGCAGAATCCCGTGTCTGGAGCAAAGGGCGGCCAGCTCTGGCAAGAAGTCCTTTGGAGGCACAACCACCCCTCCTTCCCCTTGCACAGGTTCCACAACCACAGCAGCCACATCCTCAGGGGGCCGCTCGAGCAAGAAGAAACGCTCCAGTGCTTTCAAACACTCCATGGAACAAGCCTTGGGGTCGTGTCCCAAGAAACATCTGTAGCAGTATGGGTATGGAATGTGATAAACCTCTGGAGCCATAGAGCCGTAACCTGTCCTGTAAGGCCTGGAACGGCTGGTCAGGGTGGCGGCCAAGAGGGTCCTTCCATGATAACCTCCGTCAAAAGCCACTATGGCGGTCTTGCCTGTGGCAGAGCGGGCCACCTTCACCGCCCACTCCACTGCTTCGGCTCCCGAGTTGCAAAGAAACACCTTGCTGCGGCCTTGCAAGGGCGCCAGTGCGCAGAGCCTCTTGGCCAGTTCCCAATAAGGTTCGTGCATCATGATATGGGCGCACTGGTGAAGCAGTTTGTCTGCTTGGGCCTTTATTGACTGAAGGATCCGCTTCTCCCCATGTCCCAAGACCATGACACCCAGCCCGCTGGTAAGATCCAGAAACTCTCTCCCGTCAGAGGAAAATAGGTGGGTTCCGCTGGCACTAACAGCCAAACCAGGATGAAACGTATAAAGGCCTTTTGGGACTAATTCCAGAGGCTTGGTGAGCTCTTCTTTTCCCCCCATATGGCCCTCCTGTGCTTGAAATCATCTGCCTTGTATGTCTATTCTAGCCAGGCTTTTCAAAGGGCAGGATAATTCTGGAGATCGCCCTGGAGCCTACACTTGGAAAAAGCAATGATCCCCCAAGAGTCTCTGATTCTGTTTGCCTCTTCCAGAAATTCCTGGCAGTTAAAAAAAGGGACGCCCCATTGGACCCCTTGGGGACTTGGCAACCCTCAGACCTCCACCATCAAGAAACTCTCAGCTGATCCTGCGTGGGCATTGATGGGAATCGAGCTTCGGCCATCTAGGCCCACACGCACAAAGGCTGATCTGCCGAAGGGGCTCAAAACAAAAGGAAAAGCCCCGCCCCGTATCATATTCCCATCCCAGGCAAAAAACTCCTTCCTGCAGAATCCAACCCTTCTTTGGGCCACCCACTTGCCTGGCTCCTCTTGGAGAATGCGAGGCACCTGCCTTCTTATGTCATCAGGGTCCAAGATCACATCTCTGCCCCCATATGAGGCCCTTTTCTTTAGCACAAAAGAATCACCCCTGAGGATGCTGCGGAAAAGATCAGGCTCTTGGGCCCTGATATGGTGTCCCAATATGAAAGTCTCGGGTAAGTATTCTCTAAGCTGTGGATGTTCCCTCCAGATGAGCTCTAGGATCCCCTTGTCCTGCAACAAGGTAGAGCCCAAGGGATTCACCATACACACCCGAGCCCCACAGACCGACTCCCAAAGGATCTTGGCCCCCCGGACCTCTGGCAAATCAAAACGGGAAGGCTCCTCCAGCCTGAGTCTCAGGCTTTGGGTGGAGAACTTGCGGAATACCAAGTGCACTGGCTCTCCCTTGAGAAGAAGTGCTTCGCCCTGTGTTTCCAGATCCTCCAGAGTGCCCACCCCAACGCGGTATCCTCTTTTGCGATAATGCTCGGCAATGCCTCTACACTCAGGAAGCATGAAATGCGCCTGGGCTCGGGAGGTCAACAAGGCTATGGTGGGTTTACAAGGCATCCAGGGTCTTTTCCTCTTGAACTGCCTGTAGCACCTCAAGATGTTCTCCAAAGACTCATCTCTGGGATCCCAAAAAACACCTCTGCTTGTTTGGGGATAAGAGGCCTTTCGGTACGCTGCTGCCACCAGTGCAGGGTCCAGTTCACCTCCGGGGCAGCCGCAGTTGATCTCCATCAAGAGCATCTGGCCTTGGGAATCCATGGCCATGTCCAGGCGTCGGATGGGCAGTCGCTCATGGAAGCCGTGATCCAGAAAAAAGAACTCCTCTTCCAACTGGGATGAGAATTGAAGCCACTTCCTGGCCTCACTTCTTTTTCTTGCCAGGTAATCCCCCACCTGCTCCAAAGCCTGGCAGAAAAGCTCCACCAGCTTTGCCATGTTCTCGTGTTCTTCTCGGGTGAGGATCAAGGGGGTGCAAAAGGAATATATTTCCGGCTTGGGGCTGTTCAAGAATCGGAAATTTTCCTCCTCCATCAACAGCTCTCTCATGCGCAGTACCAGTGCTTCCAAGGCCTTGTTTTCCCTGGAATGAGCCAAATCTGAAGGGTTCATGGAGAACACACCTCCATTCTGGCAAGCCCCCTGAGCCTGGTCACATCCCTGCGCAAGATGTCCATATCAGCATTCACCAGTACAACGAAAAGAGGGCACCTGAAGCCATCCACGGCCCATCCCACCATCTCTCCTGGAGCCACACGTTGTTTCATGCGGTAAAAGGAGCCCAGGTCTCTTATCTCTTGGATACCTTCGATTTTTTTCAATACACCCCTTCGGGGAGGAAAAAGTTCTACCACTGCCACGCACTTCTTCCATCTGGGCTCCCATTTCACAGACTCCCCCATGGCCAGCCTCAGACTCAGAAGATCAAGGGAGCAACCCCAGGCCAGTTCCATCATCTCCGAGCGGTATCCTCCCACTCTGGGGGCTGCATCCAAGATCCATACCTGGGATCCCAGTCGCAGTAGATCTACGTGGAGAGGGCTGGCTTTGAGTTCCATGGCCTTTATGAGATCCCTGACAGCTTCTTCCAGCAAGGCAGCGGTATTAGACTCCAGATCTGGGTCCGCCCATCTGACCGATACATGGAAGTCCTCCAAGCCCCACTGAATGCCTGTGTTGAGAACAACAGGAGGTGTAAATATCATCTCTCCTTCAGAGGTCACCAAGGCATCCAGAGAAAAATGTTCTCCTTGCAGCTCCTTTTCGGCCACGAGGGTGGGCTCCAGTATTACTCCATGGCGCTTCTGAGCCTCCTGCCAGCTATTGCGTATTCTTTGCAAGGCTGCCTGCCAATCTCCCATGGTTCGGCATGCTGTGATGAGCTGGCTCTTGAAGAGGTTGCGAGGCTTGAGCAGGAAGGGAAAGGGCATGGGTGGGGGCCCTGGCCTCCAGGGATCCACCTCCCTGAAAGGGGGATTCAAATGGGCTGCTTTTTCCTCCAGGAGCTTTCTGAGGAGCAATTTGTCCCTGAAAATCCGTGCCTGCCAGGGCCGAATCCCGGGCATACCCAAAGCCTCGTTGAGAAAGGCATGTTCGGGCACCCTGCGCTCCCTGCGGTTGAGCACAGCCGCCACCCTGTGTTTCTGGGGCCATTGCTTCACCAGGTGACAAAGACTTTCCAGATCAGAGGGATTATACTCAATCCAGTGATCCACCTCCCAAGGGCTGGCCACTTTCTCTCCAGGCTCTCTGAGACAGGCACTGGATAGCCCCATGGCCCTCAGTCCCCTGGCCAGCCTCTGCACCCCGGTAAATAGAACTATGGGTTCTTGCTGCATCTTGCCTTTGGCCTGCCCGTAGTGTTGAGATTGGGGGCTCAACCCCAAAACCACCCTTACTTATTTCCAAGCCCACAGCATCAATCAGCTCACCACAACAAATGGTTAAGCTAGCCCTCCTTGTTGAACCATCTTGGATCATGGAGGCTAGATGGGTTCCAGTCCCAGGCTTTGGTATACCCACTGGATTACCCTTGTCACATCCGGTAGAAGGCTTCCTGGCCTCGGTCCCAGGATGTGCTTGAAAAAGATCAGCCGAGCCACTCTTTCCAGCTCGGATCCTTTGCGCAGCA
>FWPU01002606.1_pt1 | contig 48947 bp, 43 predicted proteins | sample 2228361 | NCBI WGS metagenome assembly FWPU01 (sample SAMEA103939777, study PRJEB20133) | metagenome | reverse complement strand
CGCCGTGCCCCGGCGCGGCTCTGGCGCAGCGCGCGCCGCCGTGCCCCGGCGCGGCTCTGGCGCAGCGCGCGCCGCCGTGCCCCGGCGCGGCTCTGGCGCAGCGCGCCAGATGCTCAGCGCATAACCATTGGCAAATACACCGTCAGAGATCCCGGTGGTGGGTTGGGGTCGGGGTCGGCGCCGGGTCGCTCAATGACGTAGACCTGTCCATTCGTGAAGCCGCCATCAAGCGGGCTTCCGGCGCTGTCAGTAATGCCTGTCCCGGAGTCTTTGACATCAAGACGAATAGTCCCTCTCCCGCTGCCGGTGTTGACGGTGACGACGTACCGTGCTGGACCGCCGGTGACGCTGACCACACTCGCGCCACGAATGCTGCCGGTCGTGGTGAGGATGAAGTCAGATGGATCGACGCCGGTGACCGCCTGTGAGAAGGTGACTCTGAAGCCCACACTGTCCGCGCTGGTCGGGCTGCGGTCAGTGCGGGCAATGGCAACAACCATCGGGGCGAAGACCTCAAGGGGATTGCGCGGCACCGTTGACTCACCATCACCGTTCCCTCCCCAACAGCGCAGGATGCCATCGGTTCTCAATGCACAGGTGTGATATACTCCCGCGCTGACCTGCGTGACCGGACCCAGACTGGCAGGGACTATCGCCTGTCCATAGTTATAAAACCAATTTCGTGTCCCCCAGCAGCGCAGGGTTCCATCGCTCTTGATGGCACAGGTGTGAAAGCCACCGGCGCTGACCTGACTCACCGGACCGAGATCGTTCGGCACCGCTGCTGCTTCCCGACTGTCCCAGTTACTTCCCCAGCAGCGCAGGGTTCCATCGCTCTTGATGGCACAGGTATGAGCAGAACCTGCGCTGACCTGGCTTACCGGACCGAGGTCGTTCGGCACTGCCGCCCGACCGTCAAAGTTCTCTCCCCAGCAGCGCAGGGTTCCATCGCTCTTGATGGCACAGGTATGAGCAGAACCTGCGCTGACCTGGCTTACCGGACCGAGGTCGCCTGGCACTGCAGCCTGTCCACGCGAGTTGCTTCCCCAGCAGCGCAGCGTATCGTCAGTCTTCACTGCGCAGGTATGTCCGTTGCCGATGCTGACTTGCCTGACCGGGCCGAGATCATTCGGCACCGTCGCCTGACCGGCAGCATTGCTGCCCCAGCAGCGCAGAAATCCATCGGTCTTGATCACACAGACGTGCGTGCTGCTCGTAGCAATCCGTGTGATCGGACCGAGGTCATTCGGTGGTGGGGAGAACGACCCCCAGCGGTAGAGCGTGCCATCGCTCTTTACCACGCTTGTGGAAAAGTTGCCCACAGTGAAGTGAGTAATCGGACCGAGATTTTCAGGGATTGTGCTCTGACGGTAAGCATTACTCCCCCAGCAGCGCAGCGCACCACCGGTCGTGACCGCGCAGGTGTGAGTGAGACCCGCGCTGATCTGGCTGACCGGACCCAGGTCACCAGGGACTATCGCCCTACCGTCTCCTTCGTTCCGCCCCCAGCAACGCACGCTACCATCGCTCCTGATTGCACAGGTATGAGCGGCGCCTGCACTTATCCTGCTGACCGGTCCCAGGTCGGCGGGGACACCAGTCTGACCATACCAGTTGCCTCCCCAACAGCGCACTGCGCCATCGGTTCTGATGGCACACGTATGATCACGACCCACGCTCACCTGCGTGACTGTGCCAAGATTTGATGGTACCGTCGCCTGACCAGACCAGTTGTTTCCCCAACAGCGCAGGGTTCCATCGCTCTTGATTGCACAGGTATGAGCAGAACCTGCGCTGACCTGCACGACCGCACCTATATCGACCGGTACCGTCGCCTTACCCGACCCGTTTTCTCCCCAACAACGCAGTGTAGCAGCGCGATCAATTGCACAGGTATAACGTACGCCAGCGCTGACCTGCACGACCGAACCCTGATCCACCGGCGGAGTGATCTGCCCATATGTGTTGTCTCCCCAGCAACGCAAATCGCCGGTGTCGGTTATTGCACATATGTGGTCTGAACCCAGACTGACCTGAGTAATCGGACCGAGATCGTCGGGTACGGTCGAGGAGGCGCCCCAGCAGTAGAGCTGCCCGGCGCTGTTGATGACACAGGTGCGATTGGCGCCCGCAACGATCTGGGGCAGGGCGGATTGCGCCTCGATTGCCTGTTGCGCCTGGTTGACCGGCAACACAGCGTCAGTGACATGCGAAACGGCAGCCGCCGACGACATTGCCGCCGGGATGCCGGTAGCGAGCAGAATAACGAGTGTAAGAAGAGTCGTAGCGATGCGAACAGTGTTCCAGTGCACAGCAATACTCCTTTCATCGGTTATGCCAGTGATCAGGATCGGCGCCGGTTCCAAAGGTCACAACTGAAGACGAACGCGCCGTCGTCGTATTTCCGGCACTGCAAAGCCAGACCGGCGTCAGAACCGTTTTTTCAGAGCGCAATCAACCAGAGCCTGCCTCCAACACAGGCAGGCTCTGGTTGCGTTCCAGAGCAGACTGCTGTCAGACCTGCTCTACTCTCGGTCTGTTATCTGATGAATAGTGGCGGGGACGTGAAGCAGGACGGAAGATGTGCGGTTTGGCGCGCAACCGATCCGGGTTCCGGAAGATGGTCAAACGCGCTCAGGCGGCACAGGCGCATGGTAGTACGTTGCATTCCAGATGCTCTCCCCCTCTCGATATTTCACAACAGCCGAACAGAAACTCCGACACCGGCTCGTTGCCATTACTCCTGAACACTCCCGGTCACCACCGGAACCTCCTGCCCCGGAGCGTAGTCAGCCAGCCGGCTCGCCATCACGATTGCCTGATCGTACTTTTGCGCCCGCATCACGGCGATCCAGGGATGATCCCGATAGGCGAGCGCCAGCCCAACCGTCAGCCAGTGTGGAAGTTTTCCACTGATGATCACTCCCTTGTGCGGGTCAAGCGTCGGGACCTCCAGCGGCGACAGTGTCTCATAGTCGAGATAGGGCTGCAATGGTTTCACCTCCAGTCAGGTAGCCGCCGGCTGAGGCCGGAGTTGCCGGGTCAGCACGGTTATCACCGGTTGCGCACGACACTGCACTGTTGCTGGCCGCACCCAGCCCAGGCGTGGATCGAACAGCGCAATCGGCTGGGTGCGGCGTGGAGTGCCAGTGCTGCATACTGCCAGTTCGTACCACGACCATAGATCGACAGAGCAGTGTCCGGCAGGGACGCCAGCGCCTGCGGCAAATGGGCAGCCTGCCAGCATCCGGGCATGCTCGCAACACATAGTGAGCGACATTCGCCTGGCGCAAATACTGGCTCAGCAGATAGCTCAGCGCTGATTTGCCACTATGCGGCGGTCCGCCGATCATCACTGCCGGAAATGACTGAATCATGCGTCTCACAGCGCGTTCAAATATGCTATGATCAAGATGCCTGTCATAATAATAGATCGTATCAGGTTATGACTGATTATACCGAATCGACCGTGATAGCCACGCTTGGCGGTCAACCTCAGGTCATTACCTTCGCACTTGACGCCCTCTTTGACCGGGGTGAACAGATCCGCGAACTCTACGTCCTCTCTCTCAACCGTGATCGCGAACGCACCCGGCAGGCGTGGCAGCGACTTCAGCGAGAATTCGTCGACGACTACTACGGCGGACGGCGCTGTCGGCTGCAGCGCATTACCGTTACCCGCGACGGCAACGAACTCGACGATATTCGCACTGATGCTGATGTCAACGCCGCATTTCGCGCCATTCGCGACCTGATCGTCTCCCTCAAAAATGAGGGACGTCGTCTCCATCTCTGTCTCAGCGGCGGTCGACGCATGATGGCCATGCTGGCTGTTTCGGTCGCTGTCCTCTTCTGCGACCACTACGACCAGATCTGGCATGTGTACACCCCGGAAGCGACGCTCGAGCGGGTCAAAGGCGGCGCTCACATGCACCTCGATCCAGCCAATGGTTTCCGACTGCTCAGATTCCCGATCATGCCGTGGGGCGCCTGTCTCCCCGCTTTGCGCACCTTCGCCGACCCGGCAGCGATCCGGCAACGGATGCCGGGCATAGCGCCAGACGACGAACCGCGCTGCCGGCAGGTCTGGGAGCGACTCAGCAACCGACAACGCGACGTGCTGCGTGCGTTCGCGATGGGCCGCCGTCCCGAACAGGCGGCTGAAGATCTCTGCATCTCGCTCAGCACCGTCAACACCCACAAGACCAGAATACTGTCTGAATGTCGCACTGCCTGGGGCCTGTCCAGAAACGAACCGCTCGACTACCGCTTCGTGCGTGAGCATTTTGCCGTTTTCATTGAACAAGTATAGTCGCAATGCGGCATGTTGTAATCAGCAGATGTGCTGAGATGCAATCATCACCACTGATGATGTTGATGACAGGATGAGATGATACAGTAGCACCAGCAACGTTTTCGGTCACAGATGTGAAAGGGTGCGCCGGACTCTTGTCTTGCAGCCACTGGCTGTCGCATCGCAGCCCAGGCGCGGCGCGCTGGACATGGGGGGGTATAGCAGTGACCATTTTTGTGAAGCAGTGACCTGTGTTGGAAGTCATTTGAGACAGAGGAGCAGGTTATGACCAGACACCTTTTTCTGGTCACGCTTGGACCGGTTCAAGAATTCATTGCTGCGGCTCGCCGCACTCGTGATCTGTGGTTTGGGTCGTGGCTGTTGAGCGATCTGGCGCGTGTTGCAGCGCAGCAGATCGCGCAGAGCGCAGGAGCGCGGCTGATCTTTCCTGCGGCGCTGCCAGCCAGCACTACTGAGGCGAATGTGGCCAATAAAATCCTGGCTATCATTGCCACCGATCCGGCAGCGCTTGGTAATCAGATAACGAAGGCGGTGCAGCAAAGGCTGGAGCAGCTCTGGCAGAGCGCGCGCAGCCAGATTGGTGGGCCGATCGATGATGAAACGGCACTCGCCCAGGTCAACGATCTGCCGGAAGTTTACTGGGCAGCGGTAGAGCTGAAAGATGACGCTGACTACGCCCAGGCGCGTCGGCAGGTCGAGGCTTTGATGGCGGCTCGCAAAGCAACCCGCGACTTCGCGCCGGTGACGTGGGGCAGCAACGCGCCCAAATCGTCGATCGACGGTCTGCGCGAGTCGGTCATTCCCGAAAGCGCTTATTCCAGGGGGAAAAATGACCCGCACTATCAGCCGAAGGTCGAGGCGCTGTACGAGCAGTACCGCGCCGGACCCGCTGAACGACTCTCCGGTGTCGATCTGCTCAAGCGCCATGCGCAACCGGTTGAACTTGCCTTTGCCAGCACCTCGGATGTCGCTGTCCGACCGGTATTGCATCGGCTGGCGGGTCTGGCGCAGGCCCAGGCTGCATGGGATCAGTACTTCGCGACACTGAAAGAGCCTATCAGCAAACGCCTTGATGAAGAGCGCACTGCACTGAAACGCCCCGTTCTCGGTCACTACGATGGCGGTCTGCTGCTGGAGAGCCGGTTGCAGGAGCTGTTTACCGAAACGAGCAATGGCGGCAACACGGGCGCTATGCGTGAACAGTCCAGTAAGGCTCTGGCCGAGTTCTATCGGCGCTGCAACATCGAACCGCCCGATCCCTACTACGCCATTCTGCTCGCCGACGGCGATCGGATGGGGGCAACGATTGACTATCAACAAACCATTGATCAGCATATTGAATTGTCACGTCGTCTCTCAGCCTTTGCTGCGCAGGCTTCTCACATTATTACCGAGCACGAAGGCAGCCTGGTGTACGCCGGCGGCGATGATGTGCTGGCGCTGCTGCCGCTGCATACCCTGCTCCAGTGCGCGCAGGCATTGCACAACCGGTTCCGCGAGGTGCTCAACCCCGCTAATGCCGCCATTCGCTTTACAGACGCCGGCGGACACGAGCCGACATTGTCGGTCGGCATCGCGATTGTGCATCATCTTGAACCGCTGAGCGATGCGCTGGCACTGGCACGCGCTGCTGAACGGGCGGCAAAGGCAGTGAAAGATAAAGATGCGCTCGCAATTGTGCTGAGCAAGCGCAGTGGCGCCGATGTGACGGTGCGGGGTCGTTGGGGATCGCTCGATCAGCGCTTGCAACAGTTTGTGACCATGCATCGGCGCGACGCGCTGCCTGATGGCGCTGCCTTCCAGTTGCGTGATCTGGCCGAACGTCTCACGCCAAAACAAGGTCAGCCAACCCTTCCATCGGAAGCGGCGCTTGCCGAGGCGAAACGGATCATTGGCCGTAAGCAGCCGCGTCGCGGTCAGGACGATAATCTGGCTGACGCAACGCGCACGGCGATCGATGATGCCCTGAGCTCGGGTGACGGCCATGCGTTGCAGGTTATCCGCGCCGTTGCCGATGAAATGATTGTTGCCCGTTTGCTGGCCCGCGCCGCTGATCTGGCGGGGTTGCCACTGTCATAACCTGGGGGATGTGTATGCCAACATGGATTATCGAGCCGCGTGATCCGTTGATTGTGCGCGATGGTCGTCCGTTCGGACCAGATCCAGGCGCGCGGGCCCGTTCGCTCAACTTTCCCTTCCCGTCAACCACAACTGGCGGACTGCGCAAACTGGCCGGCCTGACAGCGGATGGGACGTTTGATCGTCGACTGGCTGAACCCAATCATCCTGACAGCGTGCTGAAGATCGGTGTTCGCGGGCCGTTGCTGGCCATGCTGAACGACGATGGCGCGTTTCACGAGTGGTTACTGCCAGCTCCGGCAGATGCACTCTTGCTTCGTGGGGCTGAGGGTAAGGCCGACCAGCCTGTTCGCCGGGTGCAGCTCCTGCCGCTGCGCGCGACGGATCGTGGTGTCTACGCTCCGCCGCGCGGCGGTGAGCCGTATCTGGTCGGGCCACGGAAAGCAGTGAGCGAGAAGCCCTTTGGTGCGCCGCCGCGTTTCTGGTTCTGGTCGGCGTTCAGCGCCTGGCTAGCCGCGCCTGGCGACGGGTCTTGTGATGTCACAACGCTGGGAATTGGCGGGCCAATCGCTGAAAGTCGCACCCACGTGCGGATCAACCCAACCACCCAAACCGCCGAGGAGGGATTCCTGTTCCAGACCAGCGGGCTGGAGTTTACCGGGCCGGAACGCAGGCGGCTGGCTCTGGTCGTGGAAAGCGATCGAACGCTTGCGCACTGGAATAGCGGTATAACATCGCTTGGCGGCGAACGACGGTTGGTCGCCTGGCGTCCGGGTGATCGAACGTTGCCTGCGTGCCCTGATGCCGTGCGACGGCGGATCGTCGCCGAACGCGCCTGTCGGGTCGTCCTGCTCACGCCAGCCCACTTCACCGCTGGCTACCGTCCGTCGTGGTTGCTGGAAGCGCGCTGCGGTGTACAGCCGGCCCTGCAGGCAGCAGCCGTGCCTCGACCGCAGGTCGTTTCGGGATGGGATCTCAGAGCCAATCGTCCTAAACCGACGCGCCGGCTGGCCCCGGCGGGTAGCGTCTACTTTCTTTCCCTCGCTGCACCCGACGACAATGCGGTGCAGCAATGGATCGATGCGATCTGGATGCAGAATATCAGTGACGCGCCGCAAGATCGGCTCGACGGGTTTGGTCTGGCTGCGCTCGGCGCATGGGATGGAAAACCTGTAACCATGGAGGTGCAATGATGAGTCGTCAACCGCCGCAATCTGCGCCGAAGACGCTGGCGCTGCGACCGACCGATACTATCACCGAAATCCGCGAGTATGAGCTGATCACCCCCCTGTTTGGCGGCGGGGTTGATCCGGCCACACCCGACCCGATTACCGTGGTGCGGGCCAGCGAAATCCGTGGTCAGCTCCGCTTCTGGTGGCGCGCCACTCGTGGCGGTCAGTTCGGCGCCGATCTGAAAGCCATGCGCGCTGCCGAAGAGGAGATCTGGGGCGGTCCCGCGCGCGAAGAGAATGGGAATGGGAAGACGAGTGGGGGGCAGTCAAGGGTGCAGGTGGTAGTGACAGCCTCCCGCTCAGGTGTGACCGAGGAATATCCGTTTGAGATGAGCAGTGGGCGCGTGCGGCCACGAGAAGGATCGATTGTGCCACCATACGCGGCTTTTCCCCTCCAGCCTGATAGACAAGCCCAGCAGGCTGGCACACCAATGAAGCCTGTGTTCAAAGGTGTGCACTTCACACTTAAAATCACTTTCGATACAGCATATCAGGACGACGTGAAAGCCGCACTCTGGGCCTGGGAAACTTTCGGCGGGATTGGCGCGCGCACTCGACGCGGGTTCGGCGCATTGCGCCTGCGGAGTGTTAACGGGACAACACCACAAGACCTGCCTCTGGCGAATGCAGGATCGTTTCAGCAATGGCTGGAGAACCAGATTCAGCAGCACCTCGCTGGTGCAGCGTGGCCGCAGGGTATTCCTCATCTTGCACGGCAACCGCGATTCAAAGTGATAACCGGTAACGACGCCATACAACTCTGGAAAGATCTAATTGGGCGACTCCAGAGGTTCCGCCAGCAACGAACTCCAAGCAGGCATGGACACAGCGACTGGCCGGAGCCGAATGCGATCCGTTGTCTCTTTGGGCGACCGCCACGCGGACCGCATGCTGATCGCCGCCTCAATAAGTTCCCACGCGCTCAGTTTGGCCTCCCGATTGTCTTCCAGATGCGCCATGATCCAGGATTGGATGCCACGCTCGAAGGGGAGAACCTGAGCCGTCTTGCCAGCCCGCTTATCCTCAAACCGGTTGCCTGTCGTGATGGCAAGGCGATCGGGCTGGCAGTGATCCTGGAAGGAGTGCAACTTCCTGTACCACTCGTATTGAGGCAGAACAATCGTTCAGTTCATCGGGTTAATGCGACATTGACCCAGGCAGAAGCGTGCCAGATTCCGCCGCTCAGAGTCCCGCCGTCTAATTGCCAGCCCGACGTTCTGCAGGCTTTTTTAGATACACTCTAGGCTTTCATGAGAGAAATGAGGGAGAACCCTATGACCACTTCATACCTCTACTTTCTCCACACCCTCTCGCCGTTGCACGCCGGCACCGGCCAGGGCTCCGGCGTGATCGATCTGCCGATCGCGCGCGAGAAGGCGACCGGCATTCCCTATCTGCCCGGCTCATCGGTCAAGGGCGTGCTGCGTGACAGAGCGGGCGACGATGAATTAACACTGTTGCTGTTTGGTCCGGCAACCGAAAACGCCGCCGACTATGCCGGATCGCTCCAGGTTGCCGATGCCCGTCTGCTGCTGTTGCCGGTACGCGCGCTGCGCGGCGCCTTCGCCTGGGTGACCTCGCCTTACGTGTTGCGCCGTTTCGCCCGCGACGCCGGTGACATGGGGTTTCGCGATCTGCCGCCGGTTGCGACTCTTGCCGATGAGCAGTGTGACGTAGCCCCGAACACCGCCTTGCAGGTTGAGTTGCGGCGTAACGGCCAACCCAGCAAGCGGGTTGTGCTCGAAGACCTCGATCTTGCGCCACAGCCACAGCACGCACAGCGGTGGGCAACCTGGCTGAGTGCGCGCATCTTTCCGGCGAACGACAGCGAATGGGCGGCGATGCTCGCGCCGCGCCTCTGCATCGTCAGCGATAATGTCTTCACCTTCCTGCTCTCGACGGCCATTGAGATCATCGCCCGCAACCGCCTCACCGACAACAAGACAGTTGCCAGAGGCGCGCTCTGGTACGAAGAGGCGCTGCCTGCCGAGAGCGTGCTGTACGGATTAACTATGCTTGCTCCAACTGCCGAAGTGCGGAAACAGAAGAAGGACGATGCCGAGTTGATCAATCTGCTGAATACACTGACCGAAAAGGCGCTCCAGTTCGGCGGCAAGGCGACTGTCGGTCGCGGGTTGTGCCGGATGCGTCTGGTGCGGGCGTAAGGAGGGGTAGAAGCCATGCAAACGCGCGAACAACGCTTTGCCGCCGAGGTGTACCGGCTGGTCAGTGAGCGCAAAGATGAATATGAGCAGAACCAGACCAACAGAAACAAATACGGCTCGATGGCCCACAAACTGCCGGTGCTCATCCGTTCGGCTGGTCTGGCTCAGGCGCTCGCTTTTGTGGCAACCCGCTCCGATGCGCAGAGTCACATCCTGCCCGATCTGGCCAAAGCGCTCACATTTCCGAATGAGGGTGCGCTTCTGGAAGCCAGTCGCAATGCTGATCTGGCCGGGTACATGCTGCTGACCGAAGAAGCGCTGGCTGCGCTGCTCTGGTTTAAGCGCTATGCCGAGTCGGTGCTTGGAGTCACGGCAGATGTCGAAGGAGGCGGCAATGCCTGAGTTGAGTGGACGACGAGCAACGTTAGAAGCAGCGCAGGCGCTTGACTCAACCAACGCCAGCCTGTGGCTCGACCGGTATTACAACCGCACAGCAGCAGCAGAAGAAGCTCAGGCAAAGCACATGTTGCTGCAACAGGTTGCCAGTATAGCGGTTCCAACCGAGTATGCTCGCTTTTTTGCCGGCTACAGGGCGGCGATAGAACAGCAACAGGATGTGCGGCTGGCCTTTGCCCGAGTTCAGAGCCGCGTGATCATTGGATTGGGTGACAAGGGCGTAACCGAGACCGGGATCACGCTGCACCACACCTACGGCGTGTCCTGCATTCCCGGCAGCGCCCTCAAAGGGCTGGCATCTGCTTACGCGCGCCTCTATCTCGCCGATGAAGGCTGGCGCGCGGGCGAAACCTATCACAAAATTGCGTTCGGCACGACAGAGGCAAGCGGCTACATCACCTTCTTCGATGCGCTCTACGTTCCTGGTTCGGCAGACCAGAATCGCCCCCTGACCCGCGACGTCATCACCGGTCATCACCCAGCATATTACGTTGGTGACAATCCTGCGCCGCCAGCCGATTGGGACAGTCCGAATCCGGTGCCATTCTTAACAGCCAGAGGCGACTATCTGATTGCAGTCGCCGGGCCGTCAGACTGGACCAAAACCGCGCTGCTGATCCTGGGAATGGCGTTACGCGATCTGGGCATCGGCGCCAAAACCGCCGCCGGCTATGGCCGCATGCAATTACTCGATCGGGACGGAAAGCCGATCCGATTGCCGCCAGATGCAGCCGTTGATGACGAGGACACCAGTGGGTCAGCCAGTGCTTCCGTGGCAAACGTTGCGACCACTGAGCCGCCACAGGTCGTGCAATTCCGGCAACGAATTGCGCTGGAGAAGAAAAACACGCTGCCCAATCTGGTGTCTGAACTGGAACAACTTGCTGTCGATCCTCAATTCAAGCAAGCGCTGGCTGAAGCGCTAATCGCCCGCGTCAGCGAGCTGAAAATGAACACCGAAGGAAAGAAGTGGTATGAACGGTTGTTACGCCTGCGGGAGGAGTAGGTATGCCATTTAACTATGTCCTTTCAACATGCGGTACCAGCCTGTTGACCAACGGACGCTCAAACGAAGAACGCAGTCTGGTCAATCGTTACGCAAACGCCAAAACACGTGAAGAGGTAACAGCAAAATCAGCAGAAGATGTAAAGCGTCTCGACGCCATTATTGCGGATGTACAGACGCGAATGCGAAATACATCGCCGGACGACGCGAAGCGTCTGTCTGCCGAGCTCAACGGACTGCTCACCTTCTATGATGGGCAGAAGATACCTGGCGGTGATCAACACGTATTGCTCTGCACCGACACCTGGCTCGGTTATGAAGCGGCATCAATTGTAGCTGACTGGTTGCGGCAGCATGGAGGCACTGTCCAGGAGGTCAAACGGCAGGAATACCTGCAAACCAGCGATCTGGAGAGTTTTCAGGTAGCGCTGGCTGATCTGGTGCGCTGGTGTGAGGAGACATTGCCCGGATACCGACAGAGTCGCTACCGTGTGGTCTTCAACCTGACCGGCGGCTTCAAAAGCGTGCAGGGGTTTATGCAGACGCTGGCGCTGTTCTATGCCGATGAAACCGTGTATATCTTCGAGTCTGGCTCGGCGCTGCTCCGCATTCCACGCCTGCCGGTGCGCATGGCCGCAACGGAAGAAATCAGGCGCAATCTACGCGCGTTTCGGCGACTGGCGAACGAATTATCGGTGTCGGATGTCAGCAGTATTCCTGAGACGTTGTTAATGAGCATGGATCGCGAACATATACTATCGGCGTGGGGCGAACTGGTCTGGCAGCAATCCAAACGCGACCTGTACGCCGAAATGCTCTACGATCCGCCCAGCGACCGTATAGTTTTCGGTCCCAAATTCAAGAAAAGCACTGGTGGCTTGCCATCTGATCGATTGTCCATCCTCAACGAACGCATCGACGACCTCGCAGTCTATCTGGAGCAAGGCAAAAACCCGCCACGCCTCGACTTCAAGCCGTTGCGTGGCAACCCCCGTCCGCCATCCACCCACGAGTGCGATGCCTGGGCTGATCAGGATGCAAAGCGCATCTTTGGGCACTACGAAGGATCGGTCTTCGTGCTCGATGAACTGGCTCAGGGATTGCATTAATGAGCCAGGGGTGGATGATCTGGTCGATGTTGCAAACGGTATCTTGAGCAGGCTGTCTGTACGTGATTTGAGGAGATAAGTATGCAAACCACCATGGTTGCGCTGGTGGGCGGACAACCGCTGCCCAATCTGCTGCCTGTCAAACACTATCGTCTAGATGCTGTAATCTTGCTGTACACGGATACAACCAGAAAGGTTTATGAACGACTGTGCCAGACCACTGATTGACTGACAAATCTTAACCTACTTGGGTGGGCAAAACCGAAAGGGCAGCCGTAGGGGTAAGTCTGGCCGCCTGAAGCCTGGAAGCAATCACCGGGTAGGGATCGGGTTCTGGATCAATCCATAGGAAACGCAACAGGGGATTACCATGAGAGAGGGCATATCTAATCCAACGCCAGCCGATGTGGAAATAGCTCAAACCGCGTTGCCAATGTGCATCGATCAGACGGCGCACGCCGGTCGAAACCGCAGCCACACCGCAACTGACCAGATACAGAGTGGCGACGGCCAAGATCAGTGCCAGGCGTTCCAGAGCGGCGGCCTCCCGGATTTCGCTGCTCTCCAGTTGGAAACCGCCGGATTTGTCATCCAAGAAGTTCTCTTCGATGTGGAAACGGAGGCCGTACTCATCAAAGGTGTGCAAATCGGTAGGTTCGTCACTCAAGATGGCCCACTGCTCGTAGCCGTCCTGCGTGTGGGCATGCGCCAGAGCCAGATAGAGCGGGCCAAAGCGCTGTTTCGTCAGCCAGACCTTGTGCAAGAAGAGCGCCTGACCTTTGGCCGGTATCAGCCGACCCACTTTTCCATGTCGCCCATCGGCATAGTCCACCCACACCGAGCTCTTCACCCGGATGCGCCAATGCCAACCCATCTCCCGCAAGACGCTCATCAGCATCCGATCCGCAAAGCCCCGGTCAGCCAACAAGACGACCTGGCAACCCTGAGGCAGCAACGCCGCCGCTTCTTGCAGAAGGCTGCGATAATCTTGCAGCTTCACCATGGCGCTGGTGCTGGCCAATACCGTCCAACTGATCGGCAAGGCTCGACCGCGATAGACCAACGCAAGCCGCACCAACACAAACCGATTCCACAACATGCTGCTATCCAGCGCCAGGTATACCCGCTTCTCTCGCCATTCGGCCATCACTTTCCCAATCATCGGCCGATACACCCAACTGGGGATAATCTTCGGATTGTGCAACCAGCGCGAAAACTGCCGCTCCTTACTGCTGGCCTGAACCGAAGATTTGCCAAACACAGCCCATTCTCCCAGATTCACCTGGCCGCTGAGCAGTAGCCCGGTGGCCGCCCACGCAAAGGTGAACAAACAGCGCAAGTCATGAAATCGAATGCCACTTTGCCACATGAACTCAATTATGATACGATACAAGCTGGGGTTGCCTTCCATGTTTCTCTCTCCTTGGGACTTGTGAGTTGATGCACTCAAGTTTCCCACAGATTGAGACCGGAGGGCAACCCCTCCGTAGTTAAGATTTGTCAGTCAATCAGGCCAGACCATCAAGCGCACGACGCAGGTGTCCTCATTTGAAGTTGATCCCTACGACATCGTTGCCACCGAGAAAGCGCTGGAAGACCAGATACAGTCTTTCAGTTCGAGCAATCGGTTTCTATTCAACCTGACAGGCGGCACGAAGGCGATGGCATTGGCTGCGTATCGTGTTGCCGAACGCCATCGGGCTGAGATACTTTACCTTGAGAGCGAACGAAAGAAGAGCATCGCGTACCGCTATGTCTGGCGCAACGGCGATCTGCTCAAAGAAGCGCCAGAAGAACTACCGGCATGCCTGACCCTGACTGGTATGCTGAATGTCCATTTCGGTCCGGACATGTGGCATGAATACGGAACGAAGCGACAGGAGGGCAGCCCGTTCGAGGAAGCCATCGCTACCGTCCTGCGCCAACGCGTTGACGAAGTAATGGTTGGCGTCAAAGCGCTCGATGGGCAGGTTGACATCGATCTGGTCGTCCGACTGGGCAATCAGTGGGGTATCATTGAAGCGAAAAGCGGCGAAAACGGGAGGAGGCTGGATGGTGTCAAGCAATTGAGTAATGCAGGCCGTCATCTTGGAACATATACTCAGCAGTTCTATGTGATTACCGTCGAGCGCAATGATGCACACGAGGCGGTGATCAATGCATCGCGCATTCAGGTCGTCACTCTTCAGGAATATCACACCGGCGACAGTTCGTTGACCGAGAACGATCAACGACAGATCGTCGGTGCAGTCTGTCAGGCGCTGCAGGGATAGGTATCGACAGTGCTCCTTCAGCAAGCAGGCGCCATAATGTGAGAGGGCTGATTATCAATCCATCATTGCGTCATTACCAGGAGATATGGGGTATCGTATTGTCGATCATAACCATAATCAGAAGGGAGAACAGATGCTTCTTCTTAACTATTCCCATCCTCTGACAATGACCCAAATTGAACAGATTGAGACGCTCCTTGGAGAGCGTCCTGATACACGCCATATAGCAGTGCATATTGATCGCGGGCAGCCACTGGCTGAGTCTGCCAGGCAATTGGCCGACGCAGCAGGGCTCAGCCCCGATGAATGGCAGACGGCAGACCTGGTCGTCAACCCCCCCGGGCTGGCGCCACTGGCCCTGGCTCTTATCGCCGAGATTCACGGACGGCGCGGCGACTTTCCACCAATTCTGAATATTCGTCCTGTTCCGGATAGCGTACCGACCCGATATGAAGTCGCCGAAGTTGTAAACCTTACAGGCATCCGGCTGGCGGCACGCGGACGGCGGTAGACAACAGGGCGCGTCTGCCGCACACAGGAGCGGTGATGTGGCATTTCACAATCAAGAGACTGAACAGTCGGCGTCACAATCAGTCCCTTGCGGCAATGTGATGATATATTGAGATAGTATGGCAATTGCTGATTATTTGTTGTATACTCTCCACTGGCGCTAACTGTTCGGTTATCTTCCATCTGGACGTTACTATATCCAGGGTGCGTCTCCAATACAAACGAATACCGCAAAGGAATAGTGCATGCCGGATAAGCCGATCCTGCCTCGTCTGTTCTTCCCGATAGCAGACATCTCCAGAAGTCTTCGATGGAGCATCAGTGCATTGAGCCGGCAGGCGCTGGCTGTACGCAACGGCTATACGGTTGAACTTCTCATTATCACCTGCTGGGCAATGTTCGTCACGTGGCCCTATCTGGATTTCAATATAACAACGCAGCCGGCAGGATTGGAATACCCTGCGGCCGTTCAACCGTTCTATGTCTGAATGGGACGCACCTCTTGGCATCGCGCTTTGCATTGTCGGGCTGGTGCTCTCAGCCTGGATCTGGTGGTCAGAACGACCTGTCTCGCCAGCCGCCCCTGCCCCAGCCCGTGGCGCTATTTTTTCGAAGAGGTCTCGAAGGGCGCGCTCTTCTGACTGACTTATACCAATTGGAATTGAACAAGCTGCGTGCGCACGCTCATCAGAGCGCATCACAACGCCATCGCAGCAATCTCCAATCCAAAATCTGCAATCTAAAATGGTATTATCCCCCAACATACGCCCTGACCTCAGACGCCGGGATGCGAACCTGCTGCATCGTATCACGGTCGCGCACCGTTACTGTCCCATCTTCGAGTGACTGGAAATCGACGGTCACACAGTACGGCGTGCCGATTTCGTCCTGACGGCGGTAGAGTCTGCCGATGGCGCCGGTGTCGTCGTATGCGGTGCGGAAGGAACTGCCGGTCTGAATTGTTCGCCGGAGGTCACGCGCCATGGCAACCAGCCCTTCGTGGTTGCGCTTGAGCGGAAAGACGGCGACGCGAACTGGCGCAAGGTGCGGTTTCAGGTGCAGGACGGTGCGGAAGTATTCGTCGATCGGTCCCTGCGCCTGCCCGCGCAGTTTCTTCCCCAGTTCGATCTGATCGGCGCCAGGCATCGCCAGGAGTGTCTCGATCTGCGGCATCGTTTCGGGCAACCCCTCGCAAATTGCCTGACCACGCTCGAGCAGCGCGTCGCGCGTTTCTGGCGCCAGTTTCTCGCTTCTGCCGACCGATTTGAGGAATGCATCGAGTGCATCGGTGACGGCGCCGATCCGTTCAGCAGGCGGCGCCTTGACCATCTGCTCGTCGTAGGCTTCGGCAAGCACTGCCAGGAAGCATCTCCCGACCCCTGCTGACGGTTCGATCACAAAGGGCACAACATGCCGTTTACTCTCCGGGTCGTAGTATGTCAGCCTCGCTGTGCTATCGCGGTTCGTATTTGTGCGCGCCGTCAGATTCAGAGTTTCCTGATCGCGACTGTGCGAGCCAAGGTCGTAGTCGGTGCGACTGGCAATTCCTTCGACCTCCTCGTACCCCAGTGTAGGGTAGTTGTACATGAGATCGAAGGTGCGCTTCGAGTAGTGCGCCAGTTCGTCGGGTGGCACATCATACATCCTGATCCGCTCGCGGGGAACGCCGATGCTCTCCCACCAGGCGAGTCGGTCGTCCAGCCAGCGCTGATGCCATTCGTCTTCAGTTCCGGGCATCACGAAATATTCGATTTCCATCTGCTCGAATTCGCGCACCCGAAAGAGGAAGTTGCGCGGGTTGATCTCATTGCGGAACGCTTTGCCAACCTGCGCGATTCCGAACGGCAATTTGCGGCTGCTGGTCGCCAGTACGTTGCCAAAGTTCACAAAGATCCCCTGCGCCGTCTCAGGCCGCAGATAGGCGAATGAGTCGGCATCGGCGACCGGACCGACGGACGTCTTGAACATCATATTGAACGGTCGCGGTTCCGTCAGATTTGTCGAGCCGCAATTCGGGCAGCGCCCCTTGATATGATCGGCGCGCCAGCGACTCTTGCAGTCGCGGCAATCGACCAGTGGATCGTTGAAGGTCTCTTCGTGCCCGGAGTAGCGCCACGTCAGGCGATTCATGAGGATGGCGGCATCCAGCCCTTCCATATCGTCACGTTCATACACATTGGCGCGCCACCAGGAAGCGATGATGTTATTTTTCAACTCGACGCCGAGCGGTCCCCAGTCGAAAACCCCCTGTAAGCCGCCGTAGATTTCGGAACTGGGAAACACAAAGCCGCGTCGCTTACAGAGCGACACGAGTTGATCCAGTGTTGTGGCTGGCATTATGGAACTCCTGTTCAACAAAAAACCCAGGCGATCATCGTTCGCCTGGGGACGCATTGCAACACAACGCGCGGTTCCACCCCAGTTACCGCACCCACGAATACCGGTACGGTCACTCGAAGCGCTATCAGCTCCCCAGCGCCGTTCCTCGCCGCACTGTTGCCGGGCTTGCACCATCCCCGGCTCGCTGAGCACAGCCCGTGCGAGTACTCCTCTGGTTCAACGCTGTGTTCTTTACTTTTCTTCTGCGACGAGCGCCCGCTCGTTGATGACCCCGTTGACTTCGCTGGCGCGCGGCGCCGCGTGATTGATATGGGTGTAGATTTGCGTCGTCGAAATCGACGTATGCCCCAGCAACTCCTGCACGGCGCGCAGATCGACCCCGGCATTGAGCATATGCACCGCAAACGAGTGCCGCAACATATGGGGCGTCAGATCGCTCAGACCCAGTTCCTCGGCGTACTGTTTGAGAATCAACCAGAAGCCCTGCCGTGTCAGGCGCTTGCCGCGATGATTGAGGAATAGCGCCTCGCTCGATGACCCGCTCCCACGAGCAAGCTGACTGCGCCCGATATCAAGGTATTCCTCCAGCGCCGTTACTGCCGACCCATTGATCGGCAGGACGCGCATCCGTTTGTTTTTACCAATGCACTGAACTTCGCCTCGCGCGAGATCGACATCGTTCACGTTCAATGCCACCAGTTCGCTGACGCGCACGCCGGTGGCGTAGAGCAATTCAAGCATTGCTTTATCGCGGATGCGTTCTGGCGTTGGCGAGCGCAACGGCAATTCCAGCAACTCATCGACCTGACGCGGTGTCAGCGCACGCGGAAGATCGCGATCCACCCTGGGCGAGTCGATGCGCTCGGTTGGATCGTGGGGCACGATGCCGCTCTTTTTCAGGAAGGCGAAAAATGATTTGACTGCAGCGACTCTGCGCGCAACGGTTGAGCTGGCATACCGGCGTTCACGAAGATCGATCATAAACGCCAGCACTTCATCACTCGTCACATCTCGCCAGGCGAACTGCCCTCTTCCGCGCAGAAACTCGCGCAACTGCTCCAGATCGGTGCGGTACGCTGCTACTGTATTGGCGGAAAGATTGCGTTCATCTGCAAGATGGCGCAGAAACGCTTCGACCTGTTCGTTCATGAGACTCTCCAACGCACAGCATACCTGCCAGCGTCCAGATCACCCCAGACGCATGCTCGCTCCAATGGCGCCTTCAGCGGTCAACAGTGTACGAAACGATAGCAGAACGCTCAATGTCAGAGAATGGTACCGCAAGGCTTCCTGTGTGTCAACCGGTTACTGCCGATTCAACGTACTGAGCGAAGAATCGCTCTATATGATCGCGCGCCTCAGCAACGCCAGATGAATGGTGCACGGCGCTGCGCAGTGCTGCGGCGCCAGGCAGTTCAATACCGAACTGCCCGATCAGTTGTTTCAGTTTGTTCAGCGCAAGCCGCTCCGGCATCTCGTCACGGCACATCTCCAGGTAGCGCATCAGAAACTCGTACTTGTCAACGGGTGCAACGACCATCGGTTGCATTCCTGCGCGCAATTGAGAGATCTGATAAAAAATCCACGGGTTGTGCATTGCAGCGCGACCGATCATGACGCCGTCGGCGCCGCTCTCTCGAAGCCGGTGCAATGCATCGGCGGCATCGCGCACATCGCCAGACCCGATAACGGGAATACTGACGGCGCGCTTGACCTCGGCAACGCGGCGCCAGTCGGCGACGCCGCTGTATCCTTGAGCGCGCGTGCGCGGGTGCAGCGCCAGCGCCGCAACGCCGGACTGCTCCGCCATCCTGGCGGTATCGAGATAATTCAGGCTCTCTTCGTCCCAGCCGGCGCGAAACTTAAGCGTGACCGGAATCTGGACCGCATTGCACACCGCTTTGAGCAGACGTTCCATTTTCGGCAGGTCGCGCAGGAGCGCCGAGCCATGCCCGCCGCCGGTCACTTTGGGTGAAGGACAACCACAGTTGATATCGAGGATGTCTGCGCCCAACTCTTCAACGACGCGCGCAGCCGCCGCAACCAGATCCGGCTCGTTGCCGCTCAACTGCATGGCAATCGGGCGCTCCTCCGGTAAATAATCGAGCTGACGGTGGCGGCTGCGCGCGCGTGGGCTGACGGCTGACGCGCTGGTCATTTCGCTGCACACCAGACCACACCCGCCCAGACCAAGGATCGTGCGGCGAAAGATGCTATCGGTGACGCCCACCATCGGCGCAAGCACAACGTTGGGGCGAATCGTAATCGATCCGATGTGATACTGTGCAGGAAGATCGTCGTACATACGCCTGCGTGCTGTCTCTTTCGTAGCATTCCTTTGAATTATACCAGAGTTATGCTCGCTGGCGTGTGGATCGCCAGGCGCTCCTCGCGGCTCTGCTGCGCCATACCTGTTCGGAGGATCTGCAGTGCGTGGAGGAACGCCGAGGAAAGGCTTTTTGAAGCCCTCTGCGCCCTCAGCAGTGAGGAAGTGTCTGGTGCAGTGAGCGCTGTCGCCGTTCCGCCAGCTTGACAATTCTCCAATGTTGGCTACAATCGCGCTCTATATTGAAGGCGATACGACACTCTTTCGTGCACGATATCGTATCGCGCCAGGGCTTGCGCATCACACGCTGCACCGGCAATCGCTGGTGCGGCTGTTTCGCATACGGTTGTACTCAACAGTATGCGCTGCGTACAGCCGTTTGAACATCAGGAGTGTGGATGTTATCAGCTCAACGCCTGTCGATAGTTGCCGCGCTTGTAGCTATCTTCGCGTCGTTCTCGCCTGTTGACCACGTTTACGCTGAAGAGACGTCGCCGTCTCCCTCTTCAGACGCTTCAGTTGCAACCTCACCCGTCGCCCCAACCTACCGGGTGTTCGCCACGCGCCAGGGGCGCGTCGGTCGCCGCACCGCCAATGGGCACATTATTCGACCACGCGACCGCTTTGTGGCGCTTCCGTCGTGGGGCGTGCTTTCGAGCCGCGGCGGCGCGGAATATCAGGTGCGCGTCACCTACCGCAACCGCAGTGTCGTGCTCCCCGTATGGGACGTTGGCCCCTGGAACACGCGCGACGATTACTGGTCGCCGAACCGGCGCTATGGCGACCTCCCCGTCGGTTTGCCGATGGCGCAGGCAGCGCGCCAGCTGGGGTACAACAATGGGCGCGACGAGTTTGGACGCCGTATTCGCCAGCCCAACGGCATCGATATTGCCGATGGCGCGTTCTGGGATGATCTCGGCATGACCGATAATGATTGGGTTGAGGTGACGTTTTTGTGGCTCGGCGCCGATCCGTTCGTCGCAGCAGGCGATGACGCAGCCTCAACGACTGATCGCGCGGCGGTCGAACCAGAAGCGATTGTTGTGGATGATGGCGCTCCAGGCTACACTGCCACAGATGGACGAAACTGGCAACGCGCCGACTGCGGGTTCGGCGACGGTCACGCCTGGATCGCTGATACGCCGCATGCGATGGGACGCTCACTGCATCGCGCTGGCTGGTCACCCGATCTGCCGGGAGAAGGTTTCTATGAAGTGATGGCATTCATTCCAACATGCGGTCCGACGCCGACGAACCAGGCGCGATATTCGGTTGTCCATAGTGGTGCGGTGTCTGATGTTATTATCGATCAGGCTGCCGCATCTGGTGGATGGGTTTCGCTGGGTGTCTTTCACATGGGACCAGGCAGTTCGGTCACACTGACCAATCAGACCGGCGCCGACGGTCGTGTTGTGCGCTTTGATGCGCTCAAATGGGTGCCACGCAACGATCACATGCCGCCGGACGCCGCGGTGACCGAAGCGGCGCCTCTGCCCGAAGGCGGCATCCTGGTGCGCTGGGATGGACAGGACGACGTCAGCGGCATTGCTTCCTTTGATGTGCAGGTGCGCCGTTTACCAGACGGCGAATGGATCGACTGGCGCACGCAGGTGACAGAGCGCGAGGCGATCTTCGTTCCTTCTGAGCCGGGAACATACGCCTTCCGCGCTCGCGCCCGCGACTGGACCGGCAAAGAACAATCCTGGTCTGATCTCGATGATGTTCAGATCGTTGTGCCGTAGTCACTGCCTGACCCGAACATCGCCGCTCGTTGTTGCAATGTTGAGCGCATAAGCGCCATTACCGATTGTGGTGCGCCACTCACGTGGCGCGCCGTTCTTGTCCACGCCAGGCGCCTTGATGTCGCCGCTTACCGTTCTGATGAACAGGCGATAGCCGGTCTGCGAGGGAAGCTTCATGCTGACATCGCCAGACACGCTGGTGATCTCGATGTCGCTGGCAAGCGCTCCACCTGCATCGATCTTCCCGCTCGTGGTTTGCATGCGAACCGGACCTCCCACAATGTCGCGCACCCTGATCGCGCCGGAAATAGTTGTTACTGCAAGCGAGCCGTTGACGCCACTGAGTTCAACAATGCCGCTGGCGGTCCCAACGCTGGCATCGGAGACTCGTCCATCCCGTAGAGTGACCCTGCCGCTGACGGTTCTGACCTCTAGAGAACCGCCGATGCCGTCGAGACGTACATCGCCGCTGGTCGTGTTGACCGTCGCGTTGCCATCGATCGCTTCTATCCGCACATCGCCGCTCACGGTCGTCACGCGCACGTCTGCCGAAGCAGGCGCGGCAATCTGATAGCGTAGCCTGCTGCAGAACAGCCAGCAACTGGATTGGTGAGAAACCTGCACAGTGTCGCCGTTGGTGCGAACCGCAACATTGAAGTCGCCCGTCGACCATCCAGCCTGCTCCGTCTGAATGCGGAACTCAGGGCGATCCCAGCGTATAATGGCAACATCGGCGCTCCCAGCATCGATCTCGATCCGTTGACCGCCGACTGTCTGATCGAATGGAGTTCGACTGTCAGGAGACAGGAGATCTCCCGCAAACCGAACCAGCAGCCATGCCAGTCCAAGCGTCAATAACGTCAGTCCCACCAGCAGGGCGCCGTTGCGCCGTCGGTAGTACGGTTCATCTGGCAGGCGCGACGAGGGTGGCGTGTCATCAGATGAGGGCGAAAGGTCGCGAGTCGTATACCGTTCGTGGTTTTGCGCATCCATCGCATCCTCCAGGTCGTACAGGAGCCAGAATACGCGGCTCTCCCTGCTACGACGTTCACCGGGAGGTGCAGGTTGCGTCCTGCACAACGCATGTCCTGTGAGGCATACCGATGCCACTGCTGATCGATGGACACAACCTGATCGCACAGATGCCCGGTCTGCACCTGTCCGACGCCGATGATGAAGCGCAACTTGTCCTGCTTTTGAGAAGATATGCGGCGCTGCGACGCGGGCGCACAATCGTTGTGGTGTTTGATCGCGGCGTCTATGGGCATCCCCAGCGCCTCGACGGATATGGGGTCACCTGCGTCTTTGCTCGTTCACCACAGGATGCCGACGCGCATCTGATCCGACGGATCGAGGCGATCGCTCGTCCGCGTGAATGGACGGTCGTCACTGCAGATCGTCAGATAGCGCAGGCTGCTATCGCCCGTGGCGTCCGAGTCGTTGACTCGCGCGCCTTCGCCAGGACGTTACTCCAGAGTGCGACTTCATCCCGATGCCGGCAGCGCACAGATGCTGAGAAGCCGGAACAGGCGGAGCATTCGGACATCGAAGAGTGGCTGCGCCTGTTTGGGGAAGAGGATGGGGAACACGCGCAATAGACAGGCGAAGACGACGCGCAGGGTCGCGCTGGATAAACCTGTTCTATCGTCATCGCGCGGAGCAAAGCGACGCAGCAATCTCCTGTCGCGCAGAGAGATTGCTGCGTCTTACGCAGTGGCGTCTGGCAATCGGTAATCTGGGCAGAGTCTCACTGCTGACAGCGAATGACGGTCTGCACCGTATCAGTATGATAAACGTACAGATCGTTCCCAACGACCAGCGTAATCCGATATCCTGGCGTAATAACTTGCTGGTAGGTCATGCCGGGCTGGGGGCAACCAAGGCTGGCGTCGCTCCAGTTGGCTGGATCGGCGCTGACAACCAGGATCTGATCAACCGGGATCTCCAGTTCTTCCGCCAGTTTCTGGCGCGCCAGATCACTCATCGCCTGCATCGTCGCCTCGTTAATCTCACTGGTCGGCGCCGGATAGGCGTCATTTTCCGGGGCAGGGTACGGTGTGCTGGCAGGCACAGTTGCTATCTCTACTGTGACCACCGTCGGTTCCTGGGTCGCTGGCGCGGTCGGCTGTGGTGCAGCAGGCGTCCCGCTGCACGCAGCCAGTGTGATCGCTGCCGCCAGACCCCATGCTATCATCGACTTGCGCATTGCTGCCTCCCTGATACAATGACAACGACAGGCATTGCCTTTCGTTCCGTGATAGGACCTGAAGACAACGCTTGTGCGCCGATATTTGAGAGACTCGGCGCTACAGAGTAGACGCTGCCATCATGCTGTCTGTTCCATCGACATTGTAGCGACATTGTACCCGATTATGCCTATGCTCTCTTTTGCCATCGAAACCGCACGCCAGGCCGGCGCACTGCTGCTCGACGGGCTTGCCCGCCGCCGTACTATAGAACTGAAGAGCGCCTACGAAGTGGTGACGGAAATAGACCGGGCCAGCGAGGAGTTGATCGTTGGCGCCATCCGACGCACCTTCCCCGATCATGCCATTCTTGCCGAGGAGGGAGGGGGCGTGGAGCGGGCATCGCCCTTTCTCTGGATCATCGACCCGCTCGACGGCACGAACAATTATGCGCACGGATTTCCTTTTTTCTCGGTGTCCATCGCCCTGATGGAACACGATACCCTGATCCTTGGGGTCGTCTTCGACCCCTTACGCGACGAACTGTTCTCGACCCAACGCGGCGCAGGGGCATGGTGCAACGAGCGGCGCCTGCGCGTTTCTGAAACGCCAACCCTCGCGGCATCGCTGGTATCGACAGGGTTTCCCTACGACTATGCAACAACCGCCGACAATAACACCCGGCAGTTCACCCGTATCCAGGCGCGCACGCAGGGGGTCCGCCGCGCAGGTTCAGCTGCGCTCGACCTGGCATATGTGGCGGCGGGGCGACTCGATGCACACTGGGAACTGCGCCTGAAACTGTGGGATACAGCAGCTGGCGCATTACTCGTGCTGGAAGCAGGCGGGCGCCTGTCCGACTGGCGCGGGGCGCCCTGGAATCCGTGGAACGACCGGCTGGTTGCATCCAATGGGCGCATTCACGATGAGTTGATCGCGGCGCTCGCCGAATAGTCGGCATAGCCTATGGCATATTACGTCGAAGAGCAGATCTCGGGAACAGTCATCGGTCCGCGACGACCGGTCATCAACGAGTACTTCCTGTCGTCGTACACGATGGCGATCTACGGCGGCTGTGAGTTTGGCTGTCCATACTGCGACGGATGGGCAATTCAGCAGCGTCCGCTGAATGAGCGGGTGCGCGTGCCCATCAACCTGACCGAGCGTGTGCAGCGCGACCTCGATGGACTGGATCGTGGCGATCTGGTCGGGATTATCGCTCTGAGCGACCCATACCAGCCCGCCGAACTCACGTACCGTCTGACACGTCAGACGTTGCATACATTTGCGGAATACGGGCAACCGGTATTAATCCTCACCAAAAGCCCGACGGTTGTGGAAGACCTTGCGATCCTGGAACGCATCCACGCGACCAGTCTGGCGATTGTGATGTTCACCCTGCTCACCACCGACCTGCATCTGGCGGAAAAGATCGAGGACCGGGCGCCAGCCCCTGCCCTGCGTCTCGAAGCCATCACAACCCTCAAACGCGCAGGTATTCCTGTCGGTGTGGCGCTCATGCCGATTCTGCCATATGTCAACGATACCGACCTGATTCTTCAGGCAACGCTCAATGCCATCGCCGATGCTGGCGCTGATTTTGTCGTCTGGGATTATCTGCTCATTCCCGATGAGCGTCACCGCGGCCGTATCAACGATATGCTGACGCGCATCGGTCGCTACCCGCCGTCGTATTATCGTGACCTGTATCGGGGGCGCGCGCTGCCCGACCTGACCTATCGCAATGAGCGCGATCAGGCATTGCTGGAACGGTGCGATGCGCTCAATCTGCCGGTGCGCGCGCCCCATGCGATCTACGCCGGACGGTTGCGGCCGCAGAACGAAGCAGCGCTGCTACTGAAGCATACCGCGTTTCGTGATAGTGTTCAGGGACGTGCGCACCTGGCGCGCCAGGGGCGTGAACTTGCCGACCTTATCTACACCGGTCAGGCGACCGATGTTCAGTTGCGCGCCAGCCCGTGGTACGATGCGCTGAACGTCATTCTGCAGCGCACGCGCGACGCTGACGCCTGATTATGCTACAATGCGGCGCAACCAGAGGGAGGGATGTATGGTAACCATTGAAGCGATTCTGGAATATCTGGAGCGCCGGATCGCCGAGCATCATCTTGCGGGCGATCGCCTGGCGCTCAAACGCGATCAGGACGTTGCGGGTTTCCTGACGGTTGCAGCGCGCGATTTGGGCGATAAACATCTCGCACTCCGCTTCCAGACGCTTGCGGCGCGCGCCGCTGATCTGCGCGAGCAACTGGAACCAGACGCGACGTCGTGAGACGATGACCGCCGTTCGACGATGAACGCGAGGAAAAGGATGCCGATCACCCTCGACGACATTCGCGCCGCCCGTGCCGCACTGCACGGCATTATCATCGAGACGCCGCTGCTTCCCGATGAGCGTCTCTCCCAGGAACTCAATGCATCGATCTGGCTCAAGGCGGAATGCACGCAGCGCAGCGGCTCGTTCAAAGTGCGCGGGGCTTACACGATGATCAGCCGCCTGCCTGCAGCGTCACGGCAACGCGGGGTGATCGCGCCCTCGGCAGGAAACCACGCGCAGGGGGTGGCGCTGGCAGCGCAGTTGCTGGGGTTGCCGGCAACGATTGTGATGCCTGAGCGCGCGCCTTTGACGAAAATCATGGCAACCCGGCGCCTCGGCGCAGAAGTCATTCTGCACGGCGCGACCTTTGACGATGCCCAGGCGTATGCCCGTCGTATGGAGGCGGAGCGCGACATGGTCTATGTGCCGGCATTCGACCATGAACACGTGATTGCCGGACAGGGCACGCTTGGCCTGGAAATTGCCGAGGCGCTGCCCGATCTCAGCCTGATCGTCGTCCCTATTGGCGGTGGTGGTCTGATCAGCGGGATTGCACTGGCGCTCAGGGCAATTCTGCCCCGCGTGCGGATCATTGGCGTTCAGTCCGCCGGTTGCGCGCCAGTGCCGCGTTCGCTCGCCGCCGGACGACCGGTCGCCGTCTCCAGCGTGCACACGATTGCCGACGGTATTGCTGTCAAACGACCGGGAGAATTGACCCTTCCGATCATTCGTAATCTGGTTGATGATGTGGTGACCGTCGATGACGACGCGATTGCGCGAGCGATTGCCCACGCCGTTCAGCACGACCGTCTGGTGGTCGAAGGAGCAGGCGCTGCCGGACTGGCGGCGTTGATCAGCGGCCAGGTGATACCCCGTAACGGGGAGACGGTGTGCGTTCCCCTGTGCGGCGGCAATATCGACAGCAATCTGTTGACCCGTGTGCTCGAACAGGTTGCTGTGCGGCAGGGGCGCTACCTGCTGCTCAAATCAACCCTCGAGGATCGTCCTGGCAATCTGGCGCCGCTCCTCGTGCGCGTCGCCGAGTCGGGCGCGAATGTCATCGATATTTTTCACCGCCGCGCAGTCTGGCTGGCGCCGCTCGACCGGGTGGGCATCGAGCTGGTGCTCGAAGTACGCGATGAACAGCATGGGCAGCAGGTCGTCCAGCACCTGCTCGACTGCGGCTACCATGTGGAGCGCGAAGGCGTCGGCGGATGGCCCGAGTAGTCGAAAGGACGTTTCGCAATGATCATGTCCGGCAGGAAAGATGCCGTTCTGCACCATATCCAGCTGATTGACATTCACGGAACCCGCTTCTACGATATCGTCTTCGCTCACACCGATGCGCCTGAGCAGGTGCGCCGCGCCCGAATCGGCGTGGATGACGCCTATCCCGATCCTCAACCTGGCGATGCCATCAGTGTCAGCTACCTGATGAACGTCGTCACCGGCATCGCACGGCGGTAATGAAATGGTAATATCGCCGGGCTAAACTGTCTGTGAATCGCAGATGCCTGATCATCGCTGCAGCGAGGAAGGTGCAGTGAGGAGGATACAAGACCATGGGTCAGCGGCGTACCGAGGCTTTTCTGTTGCGTCTGGTCGTTCAGGACGACGAGACGGATCCGGAGTTGTGGCACGGTCGAGTGCAGCACGTTGGGAGCGGCGATGAGCAGATGTTTCGCACGTTGCAGGAAGCGCTGATGTTCATTCGCTACCGTTGTGAACACTTTCAGGAACGCAACACATCGCTTGATGAACTGCCGCCGCCGTTTCCCTGATTGTCGCCCCTCGCCCCAGGATGACCACACTCATGCCCACATACAATAATGTCCCAGACGGGCTGCGTCTCCCTATCGCTGCGCTATTCGCCCGGCGATGGTCGTCGCAGCTCTGTTGCCCTCACGAAAACCATCACCTGCGCCTGCTGACAGGAGCATTATCCTGAGACCAGATGTATTATACCAATTGGAATTGAACAAGCCGCGTGCACACTCTCGCCAGAGCGCATTGCAATGCCATCACAGCAATCTACAATCCAACATCTGCAATCTAAAATGGTATTATGCACGCTGGTTGCTGCACCATCCATGCAGGCAGTGATCATCTGCTCATCGAAGGTCGCGTAGCGTGTGGTAAAGCGCAGTCGTTTCTGGCAACGGCGTGATACCCAACTCGTTCTGTAGCACATTGACGCACCGTGTGTACAGTCGCAGTGCCGTGCTCCGCTCGCCAAGCGCTGCGTGGGCGCGCATCAGCAGGCGATACGCTTCTTCCTGGGTCTGATCGATCTCAATAATGCGCCATCCCAGACCGATTGCCTCGTGGATGGCGCCTTCTTCGAGGAGCAGCGCGCCCAGGCGCAACGCCGCCTCGATAAACGCCAGCGCCAGCCGTTCGCGTTCGACAACCGTCCAGTCTTCGTACATGGTATCCGGCAGGTAAGGTCCGCCGTACAACTGGATCGCACGTCGATAAGCAGCGATCGCTGCAGCACGCTGACCGCGCTGGTCGGCGCGGCGTCCTTCGGCGATGGTCTCGATGAAATCGACCACATCGATCCGATGATTACTGGCGGTATTGAAGGCATACGTTTCGCCCTGCTGCACCACATAGGCAGATGGCGCGCCGTCGGGACGATCCGGTTCGAGCGCTTTACTTAACCGGTTGACCGTGACGCGCAGATTATTGGTCGCCGCCTCGATCTCCATGTCGGGCCAGAGCGCTTCGACAACCCGCTCACGCGGAAGGGCTCGCCCACGTTCGGTCAGCAGCAACTGCAACAACTGGCGCGCCTTGCTGCTGCGCCATTCACGATCGCGGATCTCGTGATCGCCGCGCCAGACAGTAAAGGCGCCCAGCATACGGATTCGCAAAACATACGGCGGACGATACACCAGGCGGTGGAGCGCCTCTTCTGCAACCTGGCGCACTTCCTGGTTGCGATCCTTGAGCAACGCACGCAATGCCGGATAGGCGACCGCCGTACCGACCTCGCCGAGCAATCGCGCTGCCCGTGTTCGTATTTCCGGTGACGGGTCACTCAACACGTCCTGCAAAAGTTTCACCGCCTCATCGCCAAGCTGATGCGGCAAAATATGCCCGAGCGCATCTCCGCCTATTCCGGCGCGCAACGCAGCCACCACCACATCTTTCAGCGCTTCAGCGGGCATCATGGGCAGGAACCGACAGCGATCCTCTCCTGCAACCGTCCATCCGATCCGGAGCCATTCCTCGCGCAACGCAGCATCGTTGCACCGCCCGGCAAGGTATGCCCCATACAGGCAGGCAGACGCCAGAAACAGCCGATAGCCGCGATGTTGCATCTGCTGAACAGTCGTTCTCAGCAGATCGAGCGCCTGCCGATCTTCACCTGCTTCACCCAGCACAATTGCAAGCAGGAGGCGCAGGCGCAGATCGGGGGTCACACCTTCGACCTCATCAAGACGGCGGACGAATGCCGCGGCTGCAGAGGCGGCGCGCGCCGCCTGACCGCGCCTCAGCATGTTGTACAGTTCGATAGCCTGCAGCGACGCGAGTGGCGCCAGCGCGCCGAGGTCATAAAAGGCGGCGCGCGCCTGCGTCAGGTAGATCGCCGCTTCATCGAGACGTCCCTGCAATGAGAGGAGCAAGGCCAGTTGTGCGGCGCTTACGCCTGCTGTTCCGTCACGGTAGTAATCCAGCAGGTAGCGATGAGCGTCGAGCGCCAGGGCAATCGCCTCGGCGTGCTGACCAAGCAGATAGAGCGCCATTGCCCGCTGACGCAAGAGATTTTGCCGCATGCGGTCGTTGCCGTCGATCTGGGGCGATTGCAGGGCTTCATCGACCACTGCCAGCGCATCAGACGGACGACCGAGCTGATTGTGGATCGACGTGACGATCATAGCCAGCAACCAGTTCCAGGCCGGGTTGAGTGGATGCGCAGTTGCGTGGCGCGCAACGCGAAGCGCAGCGGAGAGACGCCCGCGAATCGACAGCATTGCAGCAGCGCATGTAAGCGCTGAACCACGCGACCAGGCATCGCGCGCCTGATTGGCGGCGCGGATGGCGCGCACACAAACGGCAGCGAAATTGGTAGGGCGCGCCTGCCAGAAGAGCAGCGCCGCAAGATCGGAGTACGCGCGCAGTTCGCGGGCAGGCGCCTCTGCCCGTCGGAACATGTCCGCAGCGCGCTCGATAATCTGCGCTGCAAATGACGGATTGGCGACGATCTGACTGTACCCCCACATATACAGTAATTCGGGGTTGGCATCACGTCGCTCCGCCGGGATTTGTTCAATCCAGCGCCGCACGGTATCACGGCGTGGCGAATTGAGCAGAGGCCATGCGTGTTCGAGCAGGGCGCGTTCGAGATCGTCGATGCTGTTGGCGCGGGCATAATGATCGAGCGCTTCTTCGAGTTCGCCGCGCAGCTCAAATTGCCGACCGAATCGGCGGTGGAATGCAGCAAGCGTCTCGTCGTCGACCAATTCGTGAATATCGCGCAACAACAATTCACGCCAGAGCGGATGGAAACGTAAGCGATCACCCTGTGCATCGATCGGTGTCACCGGCAGACCAAGAGAACGGACACGGCGCAACAGGTATGGCACATCCTCACGCAATAGCGCCTCTGCCAGCAGATCGGTTTCGAAATGCGGTGGAAGCGCAGCAAGGCGGAGAAACTCAAGCACATCGTCAGGCAGGTCGGCGAGCACTTCTGCTGCCAGATACGCGAGCAATTGCTCGCTTCCGCCGCCCAGCGCGGCCACAAACTCGCTACGGCGCTCAACCGGTTGTTCTGCGAGCACGCGCGCAGCCAGCTGAATGCTCAGCGCCCAACCTTCGGTGCGCGTCAGCAGTGTTGTGAGTTCTTCGTCTGAGAGCGTCACTCCCTGAATGGCGAGCAACTGTCGCGCCTGTTCTGTGGTCAGATGAAGATCGGACTGGCGCACTTCGACAACACGCCCCTCTGCGCGCAGGCGTGCAAGCGGCGGGATGTTCAACTCGCGCCGTGATGCGATCACAACATGCAGGGACGGCGGTGCAGCGCGTAGCAGATAGCCAAGGATCTGACCGATGACAGCCGACTCGATCACCTGATGCAGATCATCGAGGAACAGAAAGGCGGCTGAGAGTACGTGACGCTGGAGATCGCTGCACAACGCCCCGGCAACCAGGGGCCAGTCGCGTTCGAGATTGGCGGCGCTCGACAGCACCCGCGCTGCGTCCTGTCCGAGACCGGGAAATGCCGTCTGAAACGCGCGGATCAGGTATGCCAGAAACAATGCCGGGTCACGTTCGCCGACATCAAGCGTCAACCAGGAAACGGGGGCGCCAGTCCGACTCAACTCCTGCGCCCATTGCGCGATCAGTGTCGTTTTACCGTACCCGGCCGGCGCTATCACGAGCGTCAGCGGTTGCAACCGTACTTCCGCCAGGGATGCCTGCAGATCAGGTCGGAGCAACACCCCCTCACGCAGGGGTGGGGGAACCAGTTTGAGCGGCAACAGCGCCTGCGCTCCACGGCTGTGACTGCTGGATTGGAGGCTGTGATCAAGCGCACGCATACAGATCAGAATATATCCGCACCCAGTACACTGTACGCTATTCTTTCTCGCGTGTCAACTATGTGAGCGTGTTAGAACATATATGGCTTCGTCGCATGTCCCCCTGATTGATGCACAGGAATGGTCTTTCAGACATTAATCCGGTCTACGCTGGTTGCCGTGGGGCTGAAGCCCTCGGCTGCCAGGGCAAAGCCCGCCTGCGCGGGCTAGAGGGGATTGTTTACTGAAAAACCATGAAAGCATCTCGCCACTGTCGCGATATATATCCTTTTCTGGTGAATATTGTACACGGATCGTCAACTCCTATCCACGCACTGGTACCTGAGAACTATCCCTGTATGTGTTCACATGTATCGTAGATGGACTGTTCGTCGATCCGCCCGTGCCCTTTCTCTACGGGTTGCGACCAGGCTGGTCAGATCGCAGGAGCGGGATGACCACCCTTGCATGCGTTGTGTCATGCAATCTTGACAGAAATTGCTGAAACTGGTACATTATTGGCGTATGCGGGAGTGGCGCAATGGCAGCGCATCTGCTTCCCAAGCAGAGGGTTGCGGGTTCGAATCCCGTCTCCCGCTCCACAACCAGGGCGGCACACCGGCAAACCCCACTGACCGCACAGTGGGGTTTGCATTTCTGCAGGATATTCTGATGTATGCCCAATCTCACATGGATGGCGTGTTTTCTATGAGCCTGTCTGAGAAACCGCCCCTTCGGTACGCGATACTCAGGATGTGGTTGTTCGGTATCCTGCGTTCATCCGGATAGGCTCTCCGCCCTGCACATGCAGACCTTCTCTTTCGATGCGTGTCGTCGACCGGTGGGAAGCATCGTGCGTTGATATGCTATAATGCAGCGAGCGCCGCCGCCTAACTGATGGGAGGGCGCATTGAATCTGATCGACATTCTGTTTTTACTTGGCGTGCTTGGCGGGCTTGCCCTGGGGTTCTTTCAGGGCACGATCCGGCTGGCGATCGCAATCATTTCGTTTTACATCAGCATCATCCTGGCGAGTCTTTACTTCCAGGCGCTTGGGCGTTTTTTTCGTGAACGCTTCGGCACATCGTTCGATGTTGCGCAGATCGTTGCATTCGGCGTCATTTTGCTCGTCGCGTTCCTGTTGATCACGACCGCCGGGCTGTATACCTTCCGCTATGCCAGGATGCCCGCCAGTCTGGACTTTGTTGATAAAATCGTCGGCACGCTGTTCGGTCTGGTGTTGGGGGCATTGTTCCTGGGTATGCTCGCCATTCTGCTCGAGCAGCTGTTTGTGTTTCGCGATACGGCAGGCACAGTGACGTTTCCGATTGTCAAGGCATTCCAGAGCGGCGTGCGCGGCTCGGTGCTCATCCAGTTCTTTGCCAACAATATTTTGCCGCTGATTTATGAGTCGGTGAGGCCGATTCTGCCACGCGAAACTGAAATAATCTTTCTCATCCGGTGATCATCCAGGCAGTGCAATCCTGCCTGCGTTGTGAGGTCCTTCCCGTGGCTATCGCCCTCCAGACGCTCGAAACCCTCGAGTTTCCCAAAGTGCGCCAGCATCTCGCGCGTTACACGGCCTTCTCAGTGTCACGCGAGATGGCGCTCAACCTGATGCCGTCGGTCGATCCGGTTGACGTGCGTCGTCGCCTGCGCCTGACCGATGAGGCGCGACGGTTGCTCGACGCCATGCCCGATCTCAGTATCGGCGGCGCGCGTGATGTGCGTCCGGCAGCTGGACTGGCGCGGCGCGGCGGGGTGTGCGATGCGGCGACACTCCTTGAGATAGCAGCCACCCTTGCCAGTGCGCGACGTCTGCGTGCGACGTTGCTGAAACTCGATCCAGAAACCTTTCCACTCCTCCGCGACATCGCCGCTGATCTGCCGTCGCTGCCGGCGATCGAGGATGCAATTGCGCGCGCCATTGGCGATGATGGGCAGGTGCTCGATAGCGCGAGCCCCAAACTGGCGCGGCTGCGCGCTGAGGTGCGCACTGCTTTCAACCGCCTGCAGGAAAAACTGCACAATCTGATCATGTCCCACGTCGATGCGTTGCAGGAGCCGATCATCACAGTGCGCAACGGGCGCTATGTCATTCCGGTGAAAGCCACCCACCGCCGCGTTGTTCGTGGTCTGGTGCACGACCAGTCGGCAAGCGGCGCCACACTCTACATCGAACCGTTGACCGTTGTCGAGCTCAATAATGCCTGGCGCGAATTGCAACTCGCCGAGCAGGAGGAGGTTGAACGTATTCTGGCGGAACTCTCGGCGCAGGTCGGCGATCACGCCGGGGCGATTGTTACCGGCGTCGAGGCGCTGGCAATGCTCGATCTGGCGTTCGCCATGGCGCGGTATGCTGTTGCAATGCGTTGCGTGATGCCAGAGATTGTCGATGCGCCTGTATCGCCTGATGAACCGTTGCTCCTGCTGACCGCCGCTCGCCATCCTTTAATCGACCCGCAGCAGGTTGTTCCGATCGATATGCGCCTTGGCGGTCCGTTCCGCATTTTGTTGATCACCGGTCCCAACACTGGCGGTAAAACTGTCGCGCTCAAAACGACCGGGCTGCTGGCGTTGATGGCGCAGGCAGGGATGCATCTTCCTGCATCGCACCCTTCGCGCCTGCCGGTTTTCACGCAGATTTTTGCTGATATCGGCGATGAGCAGAGCATCGAACAGAGCCTTTCGACCTTTTCGTCGCACATGACGAACATCATCCGCATTCTGCGCGCGCTGGAAGGGACACAGGAGGCGGAGCAGCCGTCAAATGGGCGCCCAATCGGCGCCGATACCCTGCACGAGCCAACACATACTGATCGCCTGCCAGCGCTGGTGCTGCTTGATGAACTCGGCGCCGGCACCGATCCGGTGGAAGGTTCGGCGCTGGCGCGCGCCATTATCGAGCGTCTGCTCGAACCTGGCGTGCTCGGCGTCGCTACCACGCACTATGCCGAACTGAAAGCGTTCGCTTACGCCACGCCAGGCGTTGAAAATGCATCGGTCGAGTTCGATGTCGAAACCCTTGCTCCAACCTACAAACTGACGATCGGGTTGCCCGGGCGCTCGAACGCGCTGGCAATCGCTGCACGATTGGGGTTGTCACCGGCATTGATCGAGCGCGCACGCGCCAGCATGGCGCAGCGGGATGCGCAGGTCGAGGATCTGCTGGCGGGTATTCATCGTGAACGCGATGCTGCTGCGGCTGAGTTGCAACGCGCGACGGAAGTGCGCGCCGATGCCGAGAAATACCGTGAACGGCTGGCTGCTGAGTTGCGCGAATTCGAAGCGCGCCGCAATGAAGCCTGGCAGTCGGCGCGCGATGAAATCGAAGCAGAGTTGCGCCAGGCGCGCAGCGAGGTGCGCCGGTTGCGCGATGAATTTCGTTCGGTGTCGATCTCGCGCCAGTGGCTCGAAGAGGCGGAACGACGGCTACAGGAGACACGCGCCAGTCTTCCGGAAACTCCGCCAGGCAAACCGGTCGAACGCACCGTAACAACTGTTGTTGAGCAGGGTCCGCGTCCATTGCGGCCCGGCGATGCCGTGCGCGTGCGCTCCGTGGGGTTGACCGGCGAGATCCTGGCGATCGATGAGGAAGAACAGACTGCCGACGTGCAGGTCGGCGGGTTCCGTATGCAGGTCGATCTTGCCGAACTGACGCGCGAGAAGCGGGGGGATGGGAAAGAAGGAGCGCCTGCTCGCCCAGTATACGAATCGCGCGGCACGTCGATCCCTGCGCCGCGCGACGTGTCACTCGAACTCGACATGCGCGGCTGGCGGGCTGCCGACGTGCGCGACCGGCTCGATCACTATCTGAACGATGCCTATCTTGCTGGATTGCCGTGGGTGCGCATCATTCATGGCAAAGGCACTGGTGCATTGCGGCAGGCGGTGCGCGATCTGCTCAAAGAGCATAAACTGGTTGCATCGTTCGGCAGCGCCAGTGCAGCGGAAGGCGGCGAAGGCGTGACCATCGTGCGCTTGCAGGAACGGTGACGTGGCGATGTCGCAGTGGATGCTGCTCATACTCCTTCTGACCGCGCTCCTGTTGCCGTTGATTGGCGCAATTGCGCTGCGCCTGGTACAGCAGCGTCTGGATGAGCGGGTGCGCCTCACACTGGCGGTTGTCATCTTTGGAGCAGCTTTCGGCGCAGTCTTCGCCCTGGCGCGCAGTGATGCATCGAGCCTGCGCATCGCCGGTTTCACCGTCATGCAGCCGATCGCTGCTCCCGTCGAAGCGCCCGCGCTCCTGCCAACCGATATTCCACTTCCGGAAGAGATTGCCACCACGCCGATAGTGCAACCTGCGCCGACTGTGACGCCGGAACCGATGGTTGCGCCGACTGTGACGCCGGAACCGACCACTGCACCAACTGCGACGCCGGAACCGACGGTTGCGCCGACCGCGACGCCGGAACCGACGGCTGCACCAACTGTGACGCCGGAACCGACCGCCACTCCCGCGCCGCAGGCGGGTCCGCGACGGTATGTGGTGCAACCGGGAGACACGCTGCGCGCCATCGCGGAACGTAACGGTGTGTCGGTCGAGGCGCTTCTGCGCGCCAATAATCTGACGCCCGCCGCTGCCGACAACCTGCGGATTGGACAGGAGTTGATCATCCCATGACAGCAACCGCACCATCGAGTGCACAACGCATCACGTTGCAGTATACCCACACACTCGACGAACAACTGCATGCCTGTCGGCTCTATCAGCGTTCGACGCGCAAGCATCTGTTCTACAAGTTCGTTGCCATCGTCGCCATCTTCAGCGCTGCCTGGATCACGTTTACGGCAGGGGTGCAGCCGGCAGCGCTGCTCCTGCTGGCGCTTGGGTTGTTCACCTGGTTCGATCCCGTGCCGCTCCTGCTGGTCTGGTCCACGTTCCGCAGCAGTCCGGCACTGCGCCGACCAATTGAGACCGTCTTCGATCGGCAGGGTGTTCATTTTCGCTTCGGCACGGAACGGGTCAGTCGGACGTGGGACCGCTATCAATCATTCGCCGAGAGCGACCGCACGTTCATTCTCATCCACGGTCGCTGGGCGTATTCGGTGGTGCCAAAACGCGCCTTTGCCGATCAGAAAGCAATCGACGAGTTTCGGGAACTTCTGCGCGCAAACATCCGTCGATCTTCATAAACAGACCGTCTGACGGATGCTATGGAATATCGCAACACAAGCCTCCCGCTTATTGTCCTGACCCTGCTGACAGGGGTTGCCCTTGGCTGGTTTTTCAACGACCTGATGCGTCGCCCGCCGACGCCGCTGGCGCTCGAACCGGCTTCACCGCCTGCGATGACTGCGCCGACTGCTGCCGTACCAGCAGCGCCAACCGCCACTGTGACAGCCGCGCCGCCCATACTGCCGCCGACCGCGTCTCCTGTCCCCACCGTTACGCCTCTGCCGCCAACACCCGAGCCGCAGCCCACAGCCACGCCTCTGCCCCCGCCGCGCGTCGTCGGCTATGCAGGGCATCGGGTTCTTGCCGGAGAAACGCTCGAGCAGATCGCGGAACGCTATGGCAGCAGTGTGGCGCTTATTGAAACATACAACCGGCTCGACGCGCCGCCGCGCGCCGGAAGGGAACTGGTTGTGCCATTGCTCGCACCGACCGACGCAGGTGATGCGCTGCTGGTGCAGCGCGGCGGCAGGGAACGCCCCTGGGTTGCGCTGACCCTCGACGCCGGGGCGGGCGCAGAACCGACCCCGCGCATGCTGCAGGCATTACGCGACCGTGGTGTAACGATCACATTCTTTCTGACCGGGCGCTGGATGCGCGCCAATCCCGATCTGGTGCGCCAGATAGTGGCGGATGGGCACGAACTCGCCAACCACACGGTGAACCATCCTGACCTGACGACAGTCGACGATGACACGATCCGGCGCGAATTGAACGAAACCGAGGCGATTCTGCAAGAGATTGCGCCGGGAGCGACGACACGCCCCTTCTTCCGCCCGCCTTACGGCGCCTACAATGAGCGGGTGCTGCGCGTGGCGCTGGCGGAAGGATATCTTCCGGTCTACTGGACGCTCGACAGCCTGGATTCGGTCGGTGAACCGAAGACGCCGGAGTTTCTTGTCGAGCGAGTCACGCAAAAACTCAGCCCGGATGATCTGCGTGGCGCGATCATTCTGGCGCACTGCGGCAGCGACGCGACCGCTGATGCGCTGCCGGAGATTCTGGATCGATTTGCAGCGATGGGGTTCGAGGTGCGGAAACTGTCGGATGTCTTGAGGTGAAGTACGCGACATGCGCAAACCCTGCCTCGTTCCCCCTGTTCCACTGCAGATCGCCTCACGGAACGCCTTCCACTCCTCATCGATCGCCTTGAAATCGGAGTCTCCGGAAACGAACCTGTCATGTGGCTCGAGCTTTTCGTCGGACTCTTTTACGCTTCTGCTCAAGAAGTGCAGTTCAGCACCGGTCGCCATTGCGTGTGCAGGTCGGGCAGGCATTGTCCATATTCGTCTCTCAACCATTCACAATTTGGTGGCGCCCTCAACATCATGAATGGGCGGCGTATAGATTTTACAAGCGGGAGATACGTTGCCCTGCCGATGCAAAACACTATTTTGACGGTAAGCCTGAAAACTCACCGATTATCTATACTATTCTTGCACATTTTTGCAAAATCGTGTACAATTTGTATATCCCTCTTGTATCCTAAGTTCAGATTGCTCAGGAGCACAGCATGAAACGACGTGAGTTTCTTCGTGGCGCCGCAGCAGGTGTCGCAGGTGGAATCGGCCTGACTCTGGCTGCTTGCGGTCAACCGCCGGCTGTCACGAACCCGCCCACGCAGGCGCCGGCAGCACCGACTGCTGCTGGCGAACAACCGCCGGCTCCCGTAGCCGCAACGACAGCCCCGGCGCCACAGGCGCCAGCTCAGGGCTCATCGTTGCCGGCGATTGAATGGCGCATGGGGACAAGCTGGCCGATCGCGCTTGACACGATCTACGGTGGTGCGACCGTTGTTGCTGAGCGTGTAGCAGAACTCTCCAACGGGATGTTCAAGATCACCACCTTCCCGGCGGGTGAACTCTTCCCCGGTCTTGAGGTGCTGCAAAACGTATCGCAGGGTACAGTCGAATGCGGTCACACTGCGCTCTACTACTATGTGGGACTTGATCCGGCATGGGCATTTGCCACTTCGCTGCCCTTCGGTCTCACTGCGCAGCAACAGAATTCGTGGCTTTACCACGGCGGCGGCGAAGAGGCGATCAATAAACTCGGCCAGAACTTTGGCGTGATCAGCTTCGCTGCTGGCAATACCGGTTCGCAAATGGGCGGCTGGTTCCGGCGCGAAATCAATACCGTCAGCGACCTGCAAGGGTTGAAGATGCGCATCCCCGGGCTGGGCGCTCAGGTGATGCAGCGCCTTGGCGTTGTTACGCAGACGTTGCCTGGTGGTGAGATTTTCCAGGCTCTCTCGACCGGCGCTATCGACGCTGCCGAGTGGGTCGGCGCGTATGATGACGAGAAGCTGGGTCTGCTCGATGCAGCAGACTTCTACTATTCACCGGGCTGGTGGGAGCCTGGTCCGAGCCTCCATGTTGTTATTAACCTGGACGCATGGAACAAGTTGCCCAAAGAGTACCAGAACTTCGTGCGTGTGGCAGCGTGGGAGTCGAATATGAACATGCTGGCCAAGTACGATGCGCTCAACAATGATGCCCTTGATCGTATCGTGGCGAAGGGCAAGAAGTTGAAGGTTTACAGCAACGAGATCTTGAGTGCAGCCCAAAAGGCGGCATTCGAACTCTACGCTGAAAATGAGGCCAAGTCAGCTGCCTTCAAGGAGATCTTCCCCGGCTGGAATGCGTTCCGCCAGAAGATCCAGCGCTGGCATCAGACCAACGAGTTGCCCTTCAACCTGTTCGTGCGTGACAACCCGATCTAATCAGTATCCTTCTACAGCGTATTCCAGGGGCGAAGAATATCGTTCTTCGCCCCTTTGTGCTGATTCTGCAGGCAAGAGACGGTTGCTTATGCTGACGGGGCGGATCGGATTACAGCGTTACCATTTTTGATTTTAGATTTTGGAGTACTACGCCTGACATCATAAGGCCTGAAACCACATATGGCAATGCGGTACTATCAACGATAACTGGTATGAACAGATCTGATCGTTGCATGCGCTCTGGATTACTGACCAAACGAAATAGCCGGCAAATACAGCGCCAGTTGTGGGAAGAATATCAGAACCAGCACGATCGCCAGCTGAATGACGATAAACGGCACGACACCGCGGTAGATATCGGCGGTGGAAATGCCGGGCGGCGCAACCCCGCGCAGATAGAAGAGCGCAAAGCCGAACGGCGGAGTGAGGAACGAGGTTTGCAAATTAGCGCCCAGCAGCACCCCAAACCAGATCAGATCGAAACCAAGTTCCTTCGCTATCGGCACGAAGAGCGGAATAACGATAAAACAGATCTCGAAGAAGTCGATAAAGAAGCCGAGCAAAAAGACAACCAGCATGCTCACAATCAGGAAGCCCCACGCGCCGCCAGGCAGGTTGGTCATCAGATCGAACACAAACTTGTCGCCGCTCAATGCGCGGAAAACGAGGGCAAACGCCGTCGAACCGATCAGGATGAAGAGCACCATGGTGGTGGCGCGCATCGTGGCGTCGCAGACCGCAACGAAGTTCTTCCAGGTCAGGCGGCGGTTAGCCAGCGCCAGCAAGGTTGCGCCGAGCGCGCCCACAGCGCCTGCCTCGGTCGCAGTGGCAATACCGAAGAAGATCGAGCCGAGCACCGCCACGATCAAGAGCAGGGGTGGAATCATCACCTTGACCACCCGCGACGCCAGCGCCGCTCTCGTAATCGAGCGGGCTGAGAGCGGCAGCGCAGGCGCTACGTCGGGCCTCAGCAATGCCACAATCCAGCAATAGAATGCCAGCGCTGCCGCCAGCAACAGGCCGGGGAGGAGCGAGCCAAGGAAGAGTTTGCCAACCGAAACGCCGATCTGGTCACCGAGCACAACCAGCACCACCGATGGCGGGATGATCTGACCGAGGGTGCCGGCGGCGCAGATCACGCCGCAGGACAGTTCTTTGTTGTAGTTGTAGCGCAACATGATCGGCAGCGAGATCAGTCCCATCGCCACCACGGTTGCCGCCACCACGCCGGTTGTTGCCGCCAGCAACGCACCCACCACCACGACCGCAATCGCCAGCCCGCCGCGAATCGGACCGAAAAGCACGCCCATTGTATCGAGCAGATCTTCGGCCAGACCAGATTTCTCCAGCATTGAACCAAGAAAGATAAAATAGGGAATTGCGAGCAGCGTGTAGTTTGACATCACGTTGAAGATACGTGATGGCATGGCGCGAATGATGATCGGGTCGAAGATACCGAGCGAAATGCCGATAATCCCAAACACAATCGCCGTGGCTCCCAGCGAAAAGGCCACCGGGTATCCGATTGCGAGCATGACCAGCGCGCCAAGGAACATCGCAGGTCCGAGCCAATCGTACATGGATCCTCCAACAATTACAGTTTGGTTTCGCGTTCTTCGGCCAGATGGGGCAATTCGATGATACCGCGGTAAGCGGCGGCGTACTTAATCGCTTCTGAGACGCCCTGAATGATCAGCAGGGTCGGGCTGATCATGATGAATGTCTTGATAATATAGCGCGGCAAGCCGCCGGGATCGGGCGAGTTCTCCCGAATCCGCCACGACTGTTCGACATATGGCCAGCTGAAATAGATCAGTAGAATGCAGAAGGGCAACAGAAAGAGGAGTGTTCCGAGAAGATTGACCAGCGCCTTGCGTTTGGAGGAATAGTTGTTGTAAAACACATCCACCCGAACGTGTTCATTATGCTTGAGCGCATACGCTGAGCCAAGCAGAAAGATGATCGAGAAGATGTACCACTGTGCTTCGATGTAAAAATTCGACCCCAGCGTTCGCCCGATTGCCTGACCTATGTAACGGGTTGCAACATTCCAGATGCCGACAGCCACCACGATCGGCACCAGGAAGTAGGCGATACGCCCAACCCATTCGGTAAAGGTGTCAATCCCGCGTGAGATGCGCAACAATGCCTGCACAAATGACCTTCCTTCCTGTCCTGGACTGCCATTGTCGATACAGCAAGACTAGGTCAGCAACATGCTTACCTTTCCTGAGGGCTTACGGGAAATTATGAGCGGTTCAATATGGGAAATCTTAACCTTGCACTAAATAGTACACAGAAATCGAAACTTTGTCAAAACAACGGCGTGCCGCAAGTATTCAGACTTATTGCACAAAGATGGCGTTTTGCGTCGGCGGGGCAACGTCTCATGGCGCTTGCGAAAGCCTTCCCGCCGCCGATTCTTGATCTCGGGGCTTTCTCCGAAACCCCGATTGTGAACAGTTACGGAGTGCCGTAACAGATCACACCTGGGGTAAAATATGCTCTTGCGTCGACGGAGCGGCACGCATTGGCGCTTCCTGAAGCCGTCCCGCCGCAGACACCTGATTGCGGGGCTGCCATTTTAGTGCCTGTTCGAAAAACCGCTCCTTCGATACGCGCTGCGCGCTTCTCAGGATGCGGTTGTTTGGTATCTTGCGTTTATTCGGATAGGCTCTAAACGGAGCAAAAAATAATGCGCCGGCGACATCGTCGCCGGCGCGTGTTCGTCAGATGTGTCGAAGCAAACCCTAGCCTTCCTTGACGGCATTCTTCAGCGTGCTGCTGGCGCTGAAGCCGGGCGTCCTGGTCGCCGGGATATGGATCTTCGATCGTGTCTGCGGATTCACCCCCTCGCGCGCCTGGCGCTGCCGCACTTCGAATGTTCCGAAGCCGGTCAGGGTGACTTTCTCACCACGCTTCAACGTCTCGGTGATGACTTCCAGCGCCGCATCGACGATCTCTTTCGTCTCCTTCTGTGATCGGTTCGCTCGCTCGGCGACCGCCTTAATGAAGTCGGTCTTTTGCATACTGGTTCTATCCTTTCCGTAGAACTGTCATACGACTTTTCCTCTTCAATACGCAGTATACAGCGTTTGTCAAGTATATTTCCTCATCAGGACGCTCTGAAAAGCCATCGAACGTTTTCAACTCGTGTTTATGGCTTTCTGATGCGATCTTTTTTGACGCCCGCGCAGGTATTCAGCCGCTGCCAGCACCCGCGGACGCGCCGCATACAGACGCGACAGCCAGCGCTGACGCTCCAGCCGGTCAGGAATGCAGCCGGGATGCTCCAGGATGTACTGGCGCTGATGGCGCCTGATATGATCCCAGCGGCTCAGCAGCCGGCGCCAGTCCGCATCGTCGAGTCGCGCCAGTTCTCTGGCAGCGCCAGCGCCATCAGTGGCTTCATAGACGACCCGTGCAATGAAGCGATCCGCTCGGTCGCCGTCATCGGGAAGTGCGTCACGCCAGTCGGGTCCGGCGTAGGATGGCGGCAGATCGTCCCGAACCTGGGGCCATGGGAGCGGTTGCATCGAAAATGGTCCTGCGACCATGCCACGGCAGCGCAAGACGGCGTACTGGTGGTCATTTGGCGGCTGTCCGCTCAGGTCGGCAGCAGTGAGTCCGCTGGCGGCATAGGCGCGCGCATACATGCCCGCATCGGGTTCCTGGGTTTGCAACATAATGCGGTTGCCTGCATTGATCAGCATCAGATCGCGCAGATCACCCAGCTGCACCAGCGCCTGGTGCGCGTAGATCGTTGGGATTCCCAGTGAGCGCAGACGTGTGATTGCGGTTGCGATATCGCTTGTATCGCTGTTGCCGATCAGCACCTGCAACTCGTCGATGATCAGCGGATAGTCGTGACGCGTCTGATCGCCACCGCTCCGACTGAATGCAGCGCGCACAAATGCCTGGGCAATCAGCATGCCGACGGCGCCTGCCAGTCCGCCAAGCGCCACATCCGGCAATGGTACGAGCACGATCATGCGGCTGGCAATCATCTGCGCCAGGTCGAGCGTCGGTTGCGCCTGCGCCACCAGGTAGCGCGTTGTTTCAGCAGTCAGCAGCGCATCGAATCGTCGCAAAAGAGCATCGCAACTGGATCGTTGTCCTTCTCCCAGGCGTGGATACGTTTCACGCCAGAAACTGGCGACTTCGATATTGTGCGTCGATTGGAGCAATTCCTCCCGATACGCTTCGTCAAGGAGCGCCTGCTTGACATGCGCCAGTGTGGGGTGTGTTTCGCCCTCCAGCACCAGCAGCGTCGCCATGCGCGCGAATTGTTGCATTCCAGGCGAACGTTCCCAGGTTCCGGGATCGATACGCGCGAACGTCGCCAGAATTTGCCCCAGCGCCAGGTCGGCGCCGCCTGGCTGCGCGACTTCCACGCCAGCCAGCGGATTCAGCCCGACGGGCCAGGTGGTGTCGAGCGGATCGAGCAGAACCAGACGCTCTTCATCCGCCGGCGGGATGAGCCGGCGCACGGTATCGACCAGACTGCCGCCCCGGTCGTCACCTTTGCCGTCGATGAGCATAAACCCGTGTGGCACGAATTGCTGGCACAGGTTCGCCAGCAGACGGCTCTTCCCTGCCCCCATACCGGCGGTCAGGTGCAGGATCTGCCTGAGATCGCGCAGCGTCGGTCCCACAGGCGCGCTGTGTCCATCGGTATGAGAAGCGTATCCGACGACGATGCGCTCCGGGTCGTTGCCGCAGAATGCGTGCGGCGGCGCTGCGATGCGGCGGCAGGGATCGCAGCGCATCAGCCCGCCGGAGAGCGCAGAGGACGGGTTCCAGAGATACCCGAGTTCCCCCGCGGTCAGGATGTCCGGTCCGCGCCAGAGGCGGAATGGCAACAGGAGTGCTGGTGGCGGTGCAACGAGCGGCGTGCGCAGACGGGCGACGATGTCTGCCGCGTTGACGTCGGATACCTGGTGCGCCACTATGCGACTGCGCGGGACGAGACGTTGCAGACGGCTAGCGGTGCGTTGCTGAAACGCGCCGAGTGCATCGCCAATCGCGCGCAGCGCTGCAAGCGCATCTTCGCGGCGTTCGGCGACGGCGGTTGCCGCAATGGTCGTTTCGAACGCTGCATCGCCCAGTTTTGTCTCAATGGCGGCGATATCCGGCGCCAGTGCATAATCCTGGCGTTGTTCGAGCGCCAGTTTCAGCGCCGTTGCGCGAGCGCGCCACTGCCTCCCCAACGCCCAACCTGTCATCCCTCCTTGAGGGCGCAGTGCCAGCTCCAGCCCGGCGTGCGTGACGCTCCCGTAAGGGCGCACTGCTGCCAGCACCACACCTGCCAGTTCAGTTTCGACGGCAATGGACGGGGCGCGGAGCGGGTAGGCTGGCGGCAACGCCAGCCCAAAACGCTGCCAGGCGACCCATCGCCCTGGCAGCAGCGCAGCCAGCAGCGGATCATCGGTCGTGTTGACCAGCGTCCCCGGTGCGCTGTTGCGAACTGCCCCATCCAGCGCGATCATTGCACGTTGCTGCTCCTCCGGCGCGCCGATGATCATCGCTCCCAGTTCGGCAGGAAGGTCTGGCGCGCCGCTGACGAGCAACATATACCGTGGTGCGGTGTGCGTCCAGGAATGCGCCGCCGTGCTGCCGTGGATCAGCCGCATGAGTGCGCCCGGTTTCGCGGTTGCTCCGGTTTGTTCGGCTGCAGAGCCGGTCGGGCGAATCTGCAGACAGAGCGGAGCGCGCATTGCTCGCCGTGCTGCATGATGTGAAAGAAGCGCCCATGCCAGTGCGAACGACAGTTCAGCCAGAAGAATGCCCAGCGCCAGCTGTGCAGCAATCATCAGCATCGACAATAGCGACGGTGCGAATATGGCGCGAAGCAGCGCAAACGAAGCGATTGCCGGGTCATTCATCAGGCGGGACACCGAGAGCGCTGGCTGCGACGACGACGCTACGAGCAGCGGCAATGCCAGAGGGTGGGCAAATGCCAGCGCAATACAGGCAAACGCCAGCGCCCGCACAATGTGCAGTGGCAGATCGGGGCGCGGCGGACGGCTCGCTGGCGGCGGATTGGGCGCTGTGCTGCGCAACGATCCCCGACTCATGGCGCCTCCAGGCATACCGACCGAACCTGTGCGGTGAGCCAGGCGATGTCGTTACTGCAAAACGGGCGCGGTTCACGCCAGCGTAACGCTTCGGAACGCGGCTCGACCAGCACGCCCGCCCGATCGAGCCACTCCATGACCAGACCGGCATGACGACGCTCTTCGGGCGTAAGAAGTGCAGCAATGCGCCCTTTGGTCACACCCGGCGGCGTAGCCGCCACAATCGTTGGCGCCGACGCCAGCAGCGCGATAACTGCTGCAAGCCGCTCGATCGACAACAATGACGGATCAGATGCCCGTGAACTATCATCGGTTGATGCGCGATGGCTGGCAACACCAATGGTTGGTGCATGCGTCGTATCCAGAGCACGTATCAGCGCATCGATCAGCGAATCGCGACTATCGGGATTCATTATCATGATCACCTGGTTTCCGGCGTAACGCCGCCTCGAGTTCAGCGCGCGCCACCCATGTCCGCCCGTCGATAATCCTGGACGGAAATGCGCCCGCGCGAATCCATGCCAGCATCGTTTCGTCGGTGACGCGGTACAGTTCGGCTGCTTCGCGCAGCGACAGCCATTCCTGCTGCCGCAGCGTATGCTTCACGAGATCGCTCAGCGATGTCCATCGCTGTCGTGGCGCCATGACTTACCTCCATCAGCCATTCAACAAACGTATCCCGATCGCAACGCCAGACACCCTGTGGTACCACCTGTACACCCGGCAGCTGCCCGCAGCGGAGCAAGTCGTGGAACCAGGCGCGCCCCATGCAGGCAATGGCATCGTGGGATGTCAACACGCCAGGCAATGCATTGCCGCCGCCAAGGGCTTCGATGCGTTCCATAGCGCGTCGCGCTCGCTGTTGAGCAGTGCGAGGAAGAGGCGGCATCGTCTGCTCCTTTCGTTTTGAACGTGTGAGGATCGTTCCAACAGGATCATGTGCGGCCAACCGGTTAGTGATGCGCAAAGCGCCATACCGATAAGCGGCAGATCGGGAAACGGGCGTCTGCGAAGGAAATGCGTTACGGACGGTAGTATAGTGCTAACCGGTTTTTAACGAAAGAGGTCATCGTGTCCTTTTTGGGAGTGACGAACTGGCGCCTCTCAGGTAGTACCAAAGTCCCAGCACAACACGAGTTTATGGTGTCATAAAGAAAAAAGAGCGCTTTCGCGCCTTTGCAGACAACTCCAGGCTGTGGTCATTGCCAGGATTGCGAGCGGCGCAGCAATCTCATCGCCTGACGGGAAATTACTGCACCGCTTGCAGTGACACCTGCGCTCTCGGTGATTCAGATGAGGCGTATGGATAGTGCATTCATCGCCATCGGACTAGCGCGCGATGCGGAATGCGCCCATACCAGCGTAGTGGGCTGCGGTGCCCAGTTCTTCTTCGATGCGCAGGAGTTGATTGTACTTCGCCACGCGATCGGTGCGCGCTGGCGCTCCGGTTTTGATCTGCCCGGCGTTCGTTGCCACCACCAGGTCAGCGATTGTCACATCTTCGCTCTCACCAGAACGATGCGAGACGACTGCCGTCCATCCGGCGCGGTTAGCCATACTGATCGCTTCGAGGGTCTCGGTCAGCGTACCGATCTGGTTGAGTTTGATCAGGATCGAATTGGCGGACTGCTCGGAGATGGCGCGTGCCAGACGTTTCACATTTGTCACCAGGAAGTCGTCACCCACCAGTTGAATGCGGTCGCCCAGCCGCGCACGCAGCAGTTTCCAGCCTTCCCAGTCTTCTTCAGCCAGGCCGTCTTCGAGCGAAATCAGCGGGTAGCGCGCGGCGATATCCGCCCAGTAATCGACCATCTCGGCGCTGGTCAGGGAGCGTCCTTCGCGCTCCAGATGGTACTTGCCGTCTTTGTACAGTTCGGTGCATGCCGGGTCCATCGCCAGCATCACCTGATCGCCGAGTTGATACCCGGCGCGTTCCACGGCTTCGACGATGATCTGCAACGCCGCTTCGTTCGTTGGCAGGCTCGGCGCAAACCCGCCCTCGTCACCGACGTTGGTGCTGCCGCCGCGGTCGTGGATGACCTTCTTGAGACTCTGGTAGATTTCACTGCCCCAGCGCAATGCTTCACGGAACGATGATGCGCCAACCGGCATGATCATAAACTCTTGAAAGTCGGTGCTGTTCTGCGCATGTTTGCCGCCGTTCAGAATGTTCATCATCGGAACGGGAAGAACGTGGGCGTGGACGCCTCCCAGGTAGCGATAGAGCGGGAGACCGTGAGCGGCTGCTGACGCCTTCGCGCACGCCAGCGAGACCCCCAGAATTGCGTTTGCCCCCAGACGCCCTTTGTTCTCGGTACCGTCGAGGTCGATCAGCATGCGGTCGATACGCACCTGATCGGCTGCATCTTCCCCTTCGAGCGCTTCGGCAATGGTGGTGTTGACGTTTTCGACGGCTTTCAGCACACCTTTGCCGCCATACCGGCTCTTGTCGCCGTCGCGCAATTCGAGCGCCTCGAATGCGCCGGTCGATGCGCCGGACGGAACGATCGCGCGCCCCATGTCGCCGCTCTCGAGATACACGTCCACCTCAATCGTCGGATTGCCGCGCGAGTCGAGCACTTCACGCGCGGTAATTGCTTCGATTGTCGTGTCTGCCATGTCCTGTTCCTTTCATTCTCCGTTTGTCCTGATGTCTTTGCGAACAAACGTTTCGTGTTCCGTGCAGAGATTACGAGATTGCGAGATTGCGAGATTGCGAGATTACGAGATTGCGAGATTGCGAGATTACGAGATTACGAGATTACGAGATTGTTGTGTAGCTACGTTTGCACGTTTGCACGTTCGTATACTCCTGCGTTGACACATTCGCACGTTTGCACATTCGCACGTTTGCACATTCGCACGTTTGCACGTTTGCACGTTCGCACGTTTGTACGTTTGTACGTTTGCACGTTTGTGCGTTTGCACGTTCCAGACCCTTGAGGTCGGGACGCGTTTGTTCCGATTGGAGCGACCATTTTGCTGGAGCGAGGCAAAGGCAGCCCGTGTGCAGTGGCGGGAGACCTCAAGGGTCGGTCGCGTTCGCACGTTCGACGTGCTCGTACCATCGCCGCTGTCAACGAATGGAGAACGAATAAACGAATGCAGGCGCGCCCTTGCGCCACGGTGTCCATACCCTGATACCCTTACTGTTACGTTCGCACGTTCGACGTTCCACGTTCGCACGTTCCACGTTCGCACGTTCCACGTTCGCACGTTCCACGTTCGCACGTTCGACGTTCCACGTTCCCACGTTCCCCGTGCCTGTACCATGCCGCTGTCAACGAATGGAGAACGAATAAACGAATGCAGGCGCGCCCTTGCGCCACGGTGTCCATACCCTGATACCCTTACTGTTACGTTC
>FWPU01002605.1_pt1 | contig 48951 bp, 59 predicted proteins | sample 2228361 | NCBI WGS metagenome assembly FWPU01 (sample SAMEA103939777, study PRJEB20133) | metagenome | reverse complement strand
CGCGCGCATCCCGCAGTGCTCCAGGGTGTGACCGGGTTTGCGTGGCTGCCCAATACGTGACTATCTATCTAAAGTTGGTATTACACTGGGCCAATGGGTTGGCGGGCATGCCCGCGTTGTCGTGCTTGAGGTCATTGCGAAGGCGCGGGAGCGCTCGTAGCAATCCCCTGCTTCGGCGCGAGGCATGCCTCACTGTCCCAGACCTTCTCGTGAGGCGGGGATGGTCACGCTGCGCGGGCGAGAGATGTTCACAACGGTGTGCAGTGAAAAGGTTCAGACGGAAGCCAGCGGATGCGATGATGATTTTGTGGTCGCTGCGGGAAACTATCGTCTCGCCGACCCGACTCATTGCGACATTACCGAAAAACAATATCACCCCTGCGACAATATCTAAGTAGTTCCGCAAGGCAAAATGTTTGACACTACCCTTACTGACAGTGTATAATGACCGTGGATTCGTTGCCTTATAGCAATGAAAGATTGGCAAGCAGCATGAAGTCTCTCACTCACACCCGTAACGCTGGCCTCGCGTTGTTATCAACGTTATTGATCCTGCTTCTTGCCCTTCAGCAGTTCCCTGTTATTGCAGCGCCGCTTGCGCAGGTCAATTTTGTCTGGAATCCTAGTTCAACAACCTCATCCGGTCAGCCTGGACAGGTGTCCATTGCTGTGACCGCCACTCTGTCTAATCAAGGAACTGCTGACACTTTCAACATTTCATCGACAGTTCCAACAGGATGGTCTACAATTACGGTGGCGCCAAACGCATCTGTTTTTATTAATGCTAATGCGAGTCAGTCCTTTACATTTTTTTACGGCATTCCCGCAACTGCAACACCAGGTCAATATACGATTGATGTGACGGCTGCTCGCGCCAGTACGCCAAGCGTAACATCACTTTTTCGCATCATCGTTCAGGTTAATCCGCCGACGCCAACCCCAACGTCACCTCCCACTCCAACGGCGACGCCCAGTGGAGTTTGCTTCGACGGTTTCGAGCCAGACAACGTCCCGGCACAGGCCAAGCGGATTGACGTCCAGATTGCTCAGGAGCATGTCATCTGCCCTACCGGTGATGAAGATTGGCTATTTTTCGGTGGCGTTGGGGGCAAGGTTTACACCATTGACGTGCCTGTCATGAGCCCGGGAATCGATCTCTCGCTCGATCTCTTTGACAGTCAGTTCAATCGGATTGCCTTCAACGATGACTTTTTCAATCGCAATCCAGACAACCCCAATTCAGGCGATACTCGGCCCAGAATCACCGCGCGCATGCCGGTTGACGGCACCTACTACATCAGAGTGCGTGATGTTGCCGGGCGCGGCGGAACGGATTATTCGTATGTGATCGTATTGCTTGACGAGAGCAATGGCCCAACCCCTGCTCTGGCGGAATCGGTCTGTCTGGATATTTTCGAGCCGGACGGGCTGCCCGAACAGGCGCGGTTGATTACCTCAAATGAGATTCAAGAGAATCGCGCTTTGTGCCCGACCGGTGATGCGGATTGGGTGACCTTCTTTGCGAAAGCTGGCAAGCGGTATGTCATCTACACCGATACTCGCCGTTATCGTGGCCCGAATACGGTCAACAGCGCAGCCCAGGCCGGCGCCGATACGGTGCTGGTGCTGGCCGATCGCGATGGCGTAACTATCCTTGACATCAACGATGATATGCCGGGCGGCAATACGCTCGACTCGCAGATTGAGTTTACGCCGAGCGTCGATGGATTCTACTTCGCTCAGGTCAAGAACGTCGGTGACATCGGCAACCAGTTCATTCGCTACGATCTGGTGCTGTTGCTCTGTCTGCCAGGGCAGACCGATTGCCGACGTCCTGACTCGCCATTGCCCGGGCGTCCAGAGAATCCGGTCGTGCCGCCAGCCACTTCAACACCAATCAGAGCGCCGGTGGTGACCGACCCAACCAATACGCCATTGCCGACGGCAACGGCAACGGCAACACCAACGATAACACCAACGCCATAGATGTGAGGAGTGATGCCGGTTGGATCTGTCGATAGCGCTGCGCTGCTGACCAGCCTGACGGAACAGATTGGGCCGCGACGGGCAACGTCTTCGGCAGAAGCAGTGGTTGCAGCCCAGCTCAATGCCCGCCTGCGTCAGGCGGGCTTCAGTGTCGATACTCGCCCGGTACCCGCTCTCGATCGACCCGGAGCGCGCTTATTGCCGGTAGCGCTGGCCTTGCTCGCGCTGACTGCACTCTCGGTCTGGTATCCGCTCAGCGGGATTGTGCTGGGGCCATGGCTGATGACTCTGGTCATTGTTGACGCGCTGCTGGCCCCCCTGCCGGTCTTGCGCCGACGATCGTTCAGCCAGAACATTATTGCCGCGCGCCCGATCGAACCGCTGTCGGCCCGTGCTCCGGCCCAACCCCGCTGGCGTTTGTTGATCCTGGCGCCGCTCGATACTCCGCCGGCCTGGAGTGGCCTGGACAGCTTGCAGGCGCCAACCTACAACGGCTTGCTCGCCCGCCTGCTGGTCAGCAGCGCGCCGCTTATTACGGTGATCACGGCGCTATCGTTCCCAGGGCTGCGCTGGCCCGTCGCCCTGGCTGGACTGATCGCGGTCACGGCGCTGGCGTGGTCTGCTCAACGCCAGCCAGCGCTGCAACAACCTGATGGCGGTCTTGCGGCCCTGGCGGCGATGATCATGGCTGCCCAGCAATTGCCATCGCTGTGCCAGGTTGAGGTATGGATGATTGCCGTTGGCGCATCCTATTGTGACCAGAATGGGGTCAAGACAGTGCTGGCGCGGTATCCGTTCGATCCATCCCAAACGCTGGTCATCAGCCTGCACGCGCTCGCCCGTGGTCAACTGGCGATCATTAGCCGTGATGGAGTCTTTCGCCACGAACGCGCCGATCCCTTCCTGTGCCGACTGGCAACCGCGGCGGATCGCGCTGACCCGACAATTGATCTTGAACCCCATACCCTCGCCGCGCGTGATGAATTACTGTCACCTATGCGACGCCGTCGGTTCCGCGCGATTTCGATTCAGGCAGTGCCAAACGGTGATGCTCATCTCAATCCGCACCTTGCCGAACGCGCAGCGCGGCTGCTGGCAGCAATCGCGCAGATGCTCGACAATGAGGCTGATCATGATTTATCTGTTGCACGGTCCTAATGAACTGGCGCGGAGTGAAGCGCTGGCCGCGCTCCGTGACCGTTTACCCGCTGAGGTGGCCGATCTCAACACGACTACGCTCGATGGGCGAAAGCTAACCATCGATCAACTGGTGGCGGCCTGTGAAGCGCATCCGTTTCTGGCCGATCGACGCCTGGTGATCGTGATCGATGCGCTCAAGCACAGCAAAGCCGGTAAAGCGCGTGAAGAGTTGCGCGCCTATTGCGAACAGGTTCCGGCGACGTGTGATCTGGTTTTTGTCGAGCAAGATGTAGTGGATCGTCGCCATCTGCTCTTCACGTATCTGTGCAAACATGGCACGGTGCAGGAGTTCCCGTTGCTGAGCGGCGCTGACCTCTTACGCTGGATTGGCCAGCGCGCGAAGATGCTGGCAGTGACGATTGAGTCGGCAGCGGCTCAGCGCCTGGTCGATCTGGTCGGCAACGAGAGCTGGACACTCGCGAACGAGCTTGCCAAGCTCGCCAGCTTTGTCGGGCGGGGCGGGAAGATTGACGTGACGGCAGTCGAACGCCTGGTAACCGATCAGCAGGAGCAGAATCTGTTTGCATTCATCGATGAGCTGAGTATGCGTCGCGCCAGCCCTGCCTTGCGCGGCGCGCGCGCGCTGATTGAGGATGGGCAGGCGCCGCCGTATGTCTTGTTCATGCTCGCCCGGCAGATACGGATTTTGCTGAGCGTGAAACAACTGGTTGGCCAGCGCCGACGACCTGATGAGATTGCCAGCGAGCTAGGGCTAAAGCCATTTGTGGCGCGCAAAGCAATTGATCAGGCGCGTCATTTTACGCTGGCTGAGCTGGTTGCTGCTCATGATCGTCTGCTTGAACTCGATCACGCTATCAAGACGGGGCGCATGCAGGCTGAGACGGCGCTGGAGTTGTTTGTGGTTGAGGTGTGTCAACCGGCCAGCGCATCGGCCACTGCCCGGCGATGAACCGAAGCTGGACGCTACCGCGCGTTGTCTCGTTACAGGTGAGCGCAAGGTGAAGGTCTGCTTCCGGCGCGTAGCCATCTGTCTTGCGCGCTCAGGTCATTGCCCGCTGCGTGTGACGTGGCAATCTCTGCCTCACGTGACGGGATTGGGCGATCAGACTGCGCGCTGCGCTGCGCGCAGTGTGGCAATCTCTGGCGCAGGCGCGTGAATCGCGCTCCCAGTCTGTCTCCCGCAGTCGGGGAAGATTGCTTTGGATGCTGGCGCACCCGCGTGATGCTCTCTTCTGCTAGTTGTGAAGATATGCTACCGGTCAGGTTTAGGGGGAGGTGACGCTCATGGCACGCAGGCATCTGTAGCGTAGATGCGCGCGTGATGCTCGCGCATCTGGGCGGCTGAGGATCGATCCAGATTGTCCACCGATCCAGCGCGAACTGGCACGTCGCAACAAAACAGCAGGGACACAGTCTTTTGCGTCCCTGCTGTTGAAGATTGACTCAACAGGTGATGAAGAATGTCATCAGGCCGCAGCGCCAGTCTGGCTCGCCAGCGCGACCTTCTTTGCCTTTTGGGCCAGACGCGACTTGCGTCGAGCAGCATTATTCTTGTGAATGATGCCTTTGACTGCCGCCTTGTCAAGCGTGCTGTACGCGATCCGCAGCGCTGTCTCATCGACCACGCCATTAGCCAGCGCCTGCTCGGCCTTCTTGATCATCGTCTTTACCCGCGACTTGTACGACTGGTTGCGCAGATGCTTGCGCGCATCGCTGCGAATCCGCTTTTTTGCTGACTTTGTGTTCGCCAAGGTCAAACTCCTCGGATATAATTGGCGCGTTATAGAACACATGAAGCGGCGAGCGAATGCTCGCCACGCTAGCTCTGAAGTATAGCATAGGAACGCCGTCCGTGCAACCGCTTCTTCGTCGTCTCAGCAACCACCGCAACAGCCTGATCGTGATGGGCGGCTTTATTCTCAGCCGAATCACCGGGTTAGGACGCGACATCATTGCCTCATACTATTTCGGCACTTCGGCTGAGATGGCAGCGTATGGCGCTGCCATCAGTACGGTTGACCTGCTCTACCTGGTGATCATCGGCGGCGCGTTGGGCAGCAGTTTCATCCCGGTCTTCATTGAAGTGTGGGAGCGGGAACATCCGGCGCGGGCCTGGGAGCTGGCCAGCGCCGTAGTGACGTGGGCGCTGCTGATCCTGGCTATTGCGAGCGGCGCGCTGTTCGTGGCCGCGCCGTGGCTGATCCCGCTTCTGTATGGCGGGCAGGGCTTTGATGCGGCGACTATCGATTTGATCATCGCCCTGACCCGCCTCTTTCTCCTCTCGCCGCTGCTGCTCGGCCTGGGCGGGCTGGCGATGGCCATGCTGAATGCGCGGGATCGTTTTACTATGCCGGCGCTGGCGCCAAGTATGTACAATCTGGGGATTATTGCGGGCGCCTCGCTGGCGCCGTGGCTGGGCATCTGGGGCATGGCGTGGGGCGTCGTTGCCGGCGCTCTTGGCTATCTGCTGCTCCAGATTCCGGCTCTGCTCGCGCTGGGGATGCGGCTCCGCCCCAATCTGGGCCGCCGCCTGCCTGAGCTGTGGAACGTAGCGCAGGCCATGGGGCCGCGAGTGATCGGGCAGACTGCCGCCCATCTGAGTATTATTGTCACCCTGGCGCTGGCGGCGCGCCTGCCTGAAGGCGATGCCAAACTGGCGGGCCTGCGCTGGGCCTATCAACTGATGTTGCTGCCTTACGGCATCTTCGCGCTCAGTCTGAGCACCGTTGCCTTCCCGCGGCTGGCCCGGCTGGTGGCCGAGCAACAATTCACTGCGCTGGCTAACGACGTGCGCTCAACCCTGAGTCGCATCCTCTGGCTCACGTTGCCGGCAACCGCAGGCCTGCTCACGCTCGGCCCGGCGCTGGCTCGCGCTCTGTTTGAGCGAGGCGCATTTGATACACTCTCGCTCACCTATACCGCCAGCGCGCTAACCGGTTACGCCTTTGCGCTGCCGGCATTTGCCGCGTCTGAAATCATGATTCGCGCCTTCTACGCCATGCAACGCACCTGGCCGCCAGTCTTGATCGGGCTGGGCCAGGTCACGCTCAATATCGGGCTGGGGATCACCTTTCTGATGATCGGCGCAGATGTGGTTGGGCTGGCGGTTGCCTTCAGCATTGCCAACTCGCTCGAAGCAGTGGCGCTGGCAGTCGCGCTTTCCCGACTCTTGCCGGGGTTGTGGCGCGAGCCGGTTCTCTGGCGACAACTGGCTGCCGCGCTCATCGGGAGTGTGATTGTTGGCCTGGGCTGGTGGTATGCCAGACCGTTCATTCCAGGCGGGATGCTCACTGCCGGTTACGCCTGGCAGACGCAGCTTCCTGGATTACTGGTTGGATTGGTCGCCGTTGGGGCGGTCGGGGCAGGCATCTATCTGGCATTCACCGGCTTGCTCGCCCGGACAGGCGCGCAGGGAAGCGCGAGCAACTGAGCTTCCCTGCGCCGAATTGCCATCACTGTTCGCGCGCAACCAGATTGGCGACAATGGCCCCTGACGCGATCACGCCAGGCAAACCGGCGCCGGGATGCGTGCCGGCTCCCACCAGATAGAGGTTGTCGATGTCTTCCGAGCGGTTGTGTGGTCGGAACCACGCCGATTGCGTCAGAATGGGCTGGATCGAAAAGCCGGCGCCGAGATAGCTGTTGAGGGCATCGCGGTAATAGCGTGGATCAACCATGTGCTCGACAACGATATGGCGGCGCAGATTGGGCATATAGCGCTCTTCAAGGAAGGTCAGAATCGCCTCGCGCAACCGCGGCCCGGCTTCGGCCCAATCGATGGGCGCCGACAGATTCGGCACCGGCGTCAGCACGTACAACGCCTCGTGGCCGGGAGGTGCCAGGGTCGGATCGTTGTGCGATGGCCGATGCAGGTAGAGCGAGAAATCGTCGGCCAGCCGTTTGCGATTGAAGATGTCGTCGAGCAAGCCTTTATATCGTTCGCTGAAGATGATATTGTGCTGCACCAGCCGCCCATCATCGTACCGACGATTGATCCCCAGATAGATGACCGCCAGTGACATGCTGTAGCGCATCCGCCGCAGCCGGCGATCGGTCTGCACCTTGCGATAACGAGGCGCAATCAGGCGCATGTAGGTCTGGGGCACATCAGCGTTCGATACCACCACGTCTGCCGGGAAGAGCCGCCCATCCTGCGCGCGAACAGCGCGCGCGCGGCGACCATCGATCACAATCTCGACCGCTTTGGTATTCAGTTCTAATCTGCCGCCCAGCTCGGTGAAGAGCCGCACCATCGCCTGCACGATTGTTCCCGTTCCACCGCGCGCATGGAACACCCCCCAGCGCCGTTCGAGATAGTGAACCATCGCATAGATCGAGGTCGAATCGAACGGATTGCCGCCGATGAATAGCGGATGGAACGAGAAGCAGCGGCGGAGGAAATCATCCTGGAAAAACTGCGAGACGAACTGATAGACGCTCTGATGCGACTTGAGACGGATCAGATCAGGCGCCACCCGCAGCATATCGCCGAAGTGGAGAAACGGCTGATCGATCAGGCTAAAGCCCTTCTCGAAGATCGGGCGCGTGCGCTCAATGAACCGCCGATACCCTTCGACATCCGCCGGATTCCACTGCCGAATCTGTTCAATCAGGGCCTGCTCATCATCGCCGTACTCAAGATAGCGGCCTTCGTGATTAAACAACCGGTAGTACGGACGGCACGGCTCGAAAGTGATGTAGTCTTCTCGCCGTTTGCCGGCCAACTGCCAGAGTTCATCAAACATAAACGGAGCGGTGATGACGGTCGGTCCGCTATCGAAGGTATAGCCTTTGGTCTGATAGACATAGGCGCGGCCACCAGGGCGATCACGCTGTTCGAGGATGGTCACGTTGTGACCCTGCGCGGCCAGGCGGATTGCCGCACTGAGACCGCCAAAACCACTGCCAATCACAACGATGTTTTTTTGGGCCATAGCAAACCTTTGTCACATCATCGGCGCGCCGGAACGCCGCTCTGAAACCGGCTACGCCGATTATAGAGAGGGCAGATGTGCATGGCAGAGAAACGTTGTCCGTGTGACGTGGAGAGATAACAACCGAGCGCTGGCATCTAACCCTTTGATACCATCTTTTGCGAGACGATGCAGAGCGCAGGTTCACAGCGTATCGACACCGCTCACTGGCTGCCAGCAAAGCCACACGCTGTTCGCTCCTGCCTCCAGCGTGATACCGCAACGCTCTAACAATTTCGTGCAGCGAGCAACACCTTCACAACAGGAATTATGTGTATATCGTGGCGATATTCACTGTGAATGGAATGATGAAAAGTTGCAAGAACGCAACCATTCGTTATAACCGCTTTACTCCGCTGCAACCAATCGAAAGGTATACTCGGCTTGCAAAAGGTTATAGCTAGACGGATCGCACCATGCGGCCAGGAATCGCCATCAGTTCAACCACAGCTCGCGGCCAAAGTCAGGCTGTCTTCAACCTGCCTGCTTCTCGTCTCTGGATAGGATTGGGAGTTCTGTTGCTCGTCAGTCTGCTGGCGGTGTTCTTGTGGTTTGTGATTGCGCGTCCGGTCAAAGTGTTGCCGCGCGGCGAGCAGTTTCCTCCCTTCGCCCTGACCGATCAGCGCGGAGCGCGATTGCTCGACAGCGATCTGCGCGGACGGATGGTCTTTGTCAGTCTGATGCACAGCCGTTGCGGGGAAGAATGCGCAACCCAAACTGAACGCCTGCTCGCCTTGCGGCAAGCGCTGCAAGAGAGCGGACAATTGGGGAGCGAGGTGTTATTTCTCACCATTACGCTCGATCCCGGTCACGACACACCGGCTGACCTGTCGATGCTGGCGGGACAACTCGGCGTCGATCCGCAGAGCTGGCGCTTTGTAACCGGCGATCCGCGTGAAGTGAAGATGATTGTCGGGGGCGGTCTTGGCGTCTACTACACCGAACCTGACGCTGAAGGGCGACTGTATGCTGAACGGCGCACCTTTCTCATCGATCCAAGCGGTATGATCCGGGCTTCTTACCCGGCTGATGGCCCGTCACTGGCGATTGCCTTACGTGACATTGATTTGCTTGCGCGTGAGATGGCCAGTCGCGGTCCGATGCGCATGGTGTACGAAGCCTCACATCTGTTTGTGTGTTATCCGGAATGACCAGCAACAAGGAGGAACGAATGGCCAACTACCGCCGACCGTCAGACGACGATCACGACGATGATCACGAACCGCCGCGCGGCGCGCTCATGATCACGCTGGGCTTCTTGCTCGCGCTCAGCATCCTCTGGATGCAGGTGTACATCACGCTGCTGAATAATGGAGGGATACCCGCATCATGAAAGACAAAAAGTTCATCGGCTATCTCTTTGAAGTGGCCTGGATCCTGCCCAGCGTGGCGATCCCGGTCTCGATGCTGGTAGCGATTCTGGTGACCGCCTTTGCGGTTGGCGTGCGTGTGCCAACAACGGCTGGCCGCGTTTCGGTGAGTGCCGTTGTAGCCGGCACGGATGCCACGTTCAGCCAGACCGGACTGCGCGAAATTGCTCCTGGTCGCTATGAAGCCATTATCGTGGCGCAAACCTTCTTCTTTTCGCCGAACACCATTGAAGTGCCGGCTGGCTCGCGGGTGACATTCATTCTGACCAGCAAAGATGTCATCCACGGCTTCAAGGTCGAAGGTGCGCCGATCAACGTGATGGTCATCCCAGGACAGATTTCCCGCGTCACGGCTACCTTCGACAAACCAGGAGAGTACCTGATCGTCTGCCACGAATACTGTGGCGCCGGTCACCACGTGATGTCAGGCAAAGTCATCGTCAATTGAGCAGAGCAGTTGCTCGGCTGGAGAAGGAGAGTCCTGCATGGCCAGTATTGCCGCGCGCGCTCGCCCGCTTGCGGTGAGCACAGACCTTAGTGTCGAGCGCAAGCTCGCCGGAATTAACATCTTTATTGCCTTTGCCGCGCTTGCCGTGGGCGGCTTGATGGGGATTTTGCAGATCTTGCGCTACAACGGCCTCGATCTCTACACCCCGGTCAAGCCGGTGCTGCCTGGTGGCTACTATCAGGGTCTTACCGTCCACGGCGTGCTCAATGTGCTGGTTTTCACCACGTTTTACATTATTGGGTTTTTAACCTTTATTTTTGCTAAAGCGCTCAATCGGCCCCTGGCCAGCAGTCGGCTGGCCTGGGCCACGCTCTGGGTGATGGTGATCGGGTTGTTGCTGGCGGCTTTCCCATTGCTGACCAACAACGCCACCGTCATGTTCACCTTCTATCCGCCGCTCAAGGCCGACTCGCTCTTCTATATCGGGCTGACGCTGGTGGTAGCCGGCACGTGGTTGCTGCTGGTCAATATGATCATCACCCGCAACGCCTGGCTGGCTGACAATCCCGGTCAACGCACACCCCTGCCGGCGTTTATGGCGATTGTGACCATGCTCATGTGGACGATATCGACGATCGGGGTGGCGAGCGAAATGATCTTCCTCGTCATTCCGTGGTCGCTGGGACTGGTCGGCGGCACCGATCCGGTGCTGGCCCGCACCCTGTTCTGGTTCACCGGTCACCCCATCGTCTACTTCTGGCTGCTGCCGGCTTACATCTCGTGGTACACGCTGGTGCCCGTCCATCTCGATGGCAAGCTCTTCAGCGATCCCATGGCGCGGGTATCCTTCATTCTGTTCCTGATCCTCTCGCTGCCAATCGGAATGCACCATCAGGTAACCGATCCCGGTATTTCCGAAATGTGGAAGCTGGTGCATGCTATCTTCACGTTTGGGGTCTTCTTCCCCAGCCTGCTCACCTTCTTCAATGTCGTCGCGTCGCTGGAGTATGCTGGTCGGCGTCACGGCGGAGAAGGCTGGCTGGCCTGGATCTTCAATCTGCCGTGGGGCAAGCCGGAAGTCTCGGCTCAACTGGTGGCCATGATGTTGTTTGCCTTCGGCGGCATCAGCGGCCTGGTCAACGCCTCATACAATGTGAACCTGGTCGTGCATAACACCTCGTGGATTTCGGGGCACTTCCATCTGACTGTCGGCACGGCGGTGGCCCTGAGCTTCATGGGCATCACCTACTGGCTGGTGCCGTATCTGAGCGGGCGCGCGCTCTGGAGCCGCGAGCTTGGGGTGGCGCAGGCCTGGCTCTGGTTTGTCGGCATGGGTCTCTTCTCACACTTCATGCACGAACTCGGCCTGCGCGGCATGCCGCGTCGCACCGACATCGGCGGCGCGCCGTATGTGCAGGATGAGTGGCGGTTCTTCCTCTTCTTCGCGATGATCGGCGGCCTGATCATGTTTGTCAGCGCCATCTTCTACTACTTCAACATGATCATGACCCTGACCCGCGGCAAGAAGATCGAGGAGGTGCCGGACGTGACCTTTGCCAGGGCGCTCTCTGGCCCAGAAGATGCGCCGCGAATCCTCGACCGCCTGCTGGTCTGGGTGACGCTGGCAGCCGTGTTGCTCTTGATCAACTATCTGCCCACCATTCTTGAGCTGCTCAGCACGGCAACCTTTGATGTGCCGGGACGCAAAGTCTGATAGCCGACCACACCATCTGTGGTTAAACGATCAGAGGCGATGCAACACATCGCCTCTGCGCCATTTCCTGATGGCATGTTCCCGCCTTCCCTGAATTGAGAATGGCTGAGCGATGACCTGATTAGTTGTATCAGGGCGCGCCAGGATGCGTTGGCTATCGCACTGCTTCTGCGCAGCGGGGCAAAGCCGGGAGTAAGATAGGGCTGTCGCCCACATCCAATCTGCCTGCTCCTGAACCTGTGCCGAAGATTGCGGCGGCGGCAGTGCTGATTGGCGATCGTGGAACAAGCTCGCGCTCACTGCCATCCTCGGCGCCCAGGGTGGCGGTGAGGCCTTATGCTCCTGACAGCAATGAGGTGTCGCCTAGATCCAGGTCATCGGTGTCAGCATGGCCGGCGAGCGTCCCGCTCTCCCGACTGAACTTGCCCCGCCAGAGCAGTTCTTGACAGGCGTTTCTTTCCTGTGGTACTATCCCCTACATCCGTACATGTGTAAGGTGAACATAACATTTTCTGCGTTCGGCCTCACTTGCATCACCGAGGATAGCCATGGCCCCACTGCTCGAAGTTCGCGATCTGCGCACCTATTTTCATACCCAGGATGGCATCGTCAAAGCAGTTGACGGTGTTTCTTTTTATGTGAATCGAGGCGAAACGCTCGGCATCGTCGGCGAGTCGGGCTGTGGCAAGTCAGTGACGTCACTCTCGATTATGCGCCTCATCCCCACGCCGCCGGGACGTATTGCCGGCGGGCAAATCATCTTCGATGGCGAAGACCTGTTGCAGGCCAGCGAAGAGGAGATGCGGCACATTCGCGGCAACCGCATCGCAATGATCTTTCAAGACCCGATGACATCGCTCAATCCGGTCTTGACCGTGGGCCGCCAGATCACCGAATCGCTCGAATTGCACCTTAAACTGACCCGCAAAGAGGCGCGCGACCGGGCGATTGAGCTGCTTGATATGGTGGGTATTCCCTCGGCCAGCAAACGGCTCGACAACTATCCCCATCAGTTTTCGGGCGGTATGCGGCAGCGGGTGATGATCGCGATGGCGCTGTCGTGCAATCCTGAGCTGCTGATCGCCGATGAACCAACCACTGCGCTCGATGTGACGATCCAGGCGCAGATTCTTGAGCTGATCAACCGGTTACGTGAAGAGCTGGGAACGGCGGTAATCCTGATTACGCACGATCTGGGTGTGGTGGCTGGGATGACCGACCGGGTAACCGTGATGTATGCGGGGAAGGTTGTTGAAGAGGGGCCAACTCACGAGATCTTTGCCAATCCGCGCATGCCCTATACAATCGGTCTGCTGCGTTCGATTCCGCGTCTCGATGAAGATCGCAACCACCGACTCACGCCAATTCGCGGCCTGCCGCCTAATCTCATCGATTTGCCGCCGATCTGTCCGTTTAGCCCCCGCTGTGACTATGCGCGCGAGGCATGTCTGGCCAGCGTGCCCGAACTGCGCGCGGTCGGCGTTGATCACCGCGCCGCATGTCACTTCGATATTACGATTGAGACGCCGATTCCCGCAGCAGGCACAGCAGATGTAGCTGCTTGATCACCCGCGAGGCATGTGATATGACGATGCAGACACAGCGAACCAGTGGCGATCTGATCGAAGTGAAAGATTTGCGAATGCATTTCCCGGTGACGCGCGGAATCATTCTGCAGCGGCGAGTGGGAACGGTGAAGGCGGTTGACGGCGTTAGTTTCACGATCAAGCGCGGCGAAACCCTGGGTCTGGTAGGTGAATCGGGCTGCGGCAAGAGCACTACCGGGCGCGCTATCTTGCAACTCTATCGGCCTACCGGCGGGCATGTCCTGTTTCAGGGAACGGATCTGACCCGGTTGCGCGGCAACGATCTGCGGCAGATGCGTCGTCGAGTGCAGATGATCTTCCAGGATCCGTATGCTTCACTCAATCCGCGCATGACGGTTGGCGACATTATTGCCGAGCCGATCAAAGTCCACAAGCTGCGCACCGGGCGAGCAGTGCGCGAGCGCGTCGAAGAGCTGCTGCAACTGGTGGGCCTAAACCCGGCGTTTGCCAACCGCTATCCGCACGAGTTTTCCGGCGGTCAGCGTCAGCGCATCGGGATTGCCCGCGCCCTGGCCGTCGAGCCGGATTTTGTCGTCTGTGATGAACCGGTGTCTGCGCTCGACGTTTCCATTCAGGCCCAGGTGGTGAATCTGCTCGAAGAGTTGCAAGAGAAGCTGGGGTTGACCTATCTCTTCATCGCTCACGATCTGAGCGTGGTCAAACACATCTCTGACCGGGTTGCGGTGATGTACCTCGGCAAAGTGGTTGAGCTGGCCGAAGGATCGAAACTCTATTCGATGCCGTTACATCCCTACACGCAGGCTTTGCTTTCGGCAGTGCCGATTCCTGATCCAAAAGTCGAACAGCAGCGACGGCGGATCATTCTGGAAGGAGACGTCCCCAGCCCGCTGAACCCACCGTCTGGATGCCGCTTCCACACGCGCTGTCCGATCGCTATTCAGCAGTGCAAAGAGGAAGAACCGCCTTTCATCGACTACGGCAACGGTCATTTTGCCGCATGCTGGCGGGCGCGCGAGAGCGGCACGTTGATGCCGGAGGTGGCGCGAAAGCAGGCCGAGGCGATCGCAGCGCGGATCGCCGCCGACATTGGCCGGGTCAAGGAGATATCGCACTAATTCCTGTTGCCGATCGAGCATACCTGAGGTGAGAGGCGCTGGATTGGCGCCATCTCTGAACGAATGTGCAACGCTATGCTGTCAGCCCTGGGCGCCGTTCCGCGCTTCAAGCGCGCGGATCCGCATCGCCAGCGTGAGCGCAGCGACTGCGGCCGCAGGCCGATCAACTGGATCAGACGCGCAACAGCGGTTAATCAGATTGACAACCGCCGGATCACCGATCCGATCGCCAAAGATGTCAACCAGAATCCGCCCAAACGCAAACATATCGGCTGCCGGCGCGGGCAGTTCGCCGTTACGGCGTTCAGGCGAGAGGTAGACGTTGGGTGTCAATCCGCCAATTGCGATTGCTTCACTGCTCAGGTGGCCCAGGGCAAACCCGCCGACGACCAATCGGAATCCGGATCGATAGCGGGCGTCAGGGGTCAGGAGCAATGCATCTGGACGCAGATCGCCATGGGCGATGTTGAAGCGATGAGAATATGCTAAGGCGAGAGCCGCCTGTCGCGCAAGATCAAGCCGGGCAATGAACGACGGTTTGGCGCGTTGCAGCCACGATCGGATGGATCCCGCCGCCATATATTCGCTGGTGATATAGCCATGACCTCGCCATTCACCGCTTTCTATAATGCGCAGAATGTGGTCGTGATGCAGCGAAGCGGCGATCTGCACTGCATGTCGAAATTCCTGGCGAATATCGCTAAGATGATCGAAAGGCGTTTGCAGCAAGCGCACCGCGCACGGTTGATCGATACGCAGGTCTCTCGCGCGATAGACCACACTTAGCGTTGACGAAGCAATGACTGCTTCGAGCTGCGCATGACCGATAATCGTCCCCACCCCTGCCTGTATCATACGCTGCTCCTGCCCGAATTATGATAGGTGATCACGGATCGTTCATGCCAGCGCTCCATTCAATAGCGCCTACTGATATGACGTTCAAGCGTCGAAAAAGTCACAGCACACGAGCCATCATTTCGCGCCCGGCAAGCTCAGTCTGGAGCTGGGCAACCGCGGCCAGCAACCGCTTTCTCCCGCCAGCCTCAGCGATCTCCTGCGCCTGGGCCAGCAGTGCGTGCGCCTCGGTGAGCGGTAACAGGGGCGCCAGCCAGATGCGAATCTGGGCGGCGAGATGGCGCGATCCCAGCGCGTCAGCCTGCGCCAGCGCCGTTGAGAGATAATGTACCGCTCGCGTGGTGTCACCTTGCTGCAACGCTACCAGACCAAGATTGGCTGTCAGCCCGGCGACCCGTTCGGGAATGCCCAGTTGATTGGCCAGCGCCAATCCTTGCCGGAAGCGCTCAGCCGCCGCCTCGACATCACCACAAGCCAGCGCCACTTCACCGGCGGTTGAGAGGATGTAGGGTTGCACAGCAAGCAATCCACGCTCCTCGGCTAACGCCAATGCCTCGGCGATGGTCTCGGCAGCAACCGCAATTTCGCCGCGCAACAGGCGATGGTAGGCCACATTGTTCCGGGCCAGCGCGCGCCAGGTTATTGCCCGCTCCCCGGCTTCATCGGCGATGCGACGAGCAGCTTCGTACCGCGCAATGGCAGTGTCAAGATCGCCTTGCTGGGCAGCCACGCTGCCAATCTCGAAATTGACCTGCGCCAGCGCTGCCGGGTCCGGGTTGCGACATGCAGCCAGCTTCGCCTCAGCCTCCTCCAGACGGTTGAGCGCCGCCTCAAGATCAGCACCCTCTAACGACAGCGCCGTTCCCCAAAGGAACAGCGCAACTGCCTGATCGGCTGGTTGCGCGACCGGATCAGGTTGACTGACCAAAGCAATCACCTCAGCGTAACGTCCTTGCGGAATCAGGACACGAGCCAGGGCGAGACGCGCCTGGAGGGCATCGCGCGCTGTGGGCGCCACGGTGATGGCCAGACGCAACGTGTCAGCCGCTTTCGCTGCCATCCCGGCCTGCGCCAGCGCGTCGCCCAGTTTTAGCATCGTCGCAAAGCGTTGCGCTGCCGGAACCCCCGCCAGCGCCTGCTCATACAATGTGGCGGCCTCATTCCAGGCCGCCAGCGCAGCGGCGCGTTCGGCGGCGCGCAGCGCATACACTGTCGCCCGTTCCGGCAAACCGCCGGCGGTAAAATGGAAGGCAATCTGACCGGCCAGATCGTCGATCCGTTCTCGACCAACGGTTTCAAGCGCTTCACCAACCCGACGGTGGAGCATGCGATGCCGCAAGTCGCTCAATTCGCGATCAACCACCTCCATCGTCAGGCTATGATCAAAGCGAAACCGATCCACGCCGATTGGCATTACCAGTCGCGCAACCTGAAGCTCCTCGATTGCGTCGAGCGCAGCTTCCTCTGATAACGCAGCCGCCTTTGCCGCAACCGCAAACTCAAAGTCGCGCCCGCTGACCACTGCCGCATCGAGCAGACGGCGCGCCGGCTCAGACAAGCGGCTGAGGCGAGCTTCAATCAGGCTGTACACCGTCTGCGGCACCACGGTGTGCGCTGATAGCGCATTGAGATCGACGGTTCCATCCGCGCGCAGCCAACCGACATTACGGCCGTAGCGCACCAGTTCGGCGATGATGTAGGGATTGCCCTCAGCATGCTGCTCGAGCCAGTCGGCCAGCGGATGGGCGAACAGGGGGCTGAGATGGCGCGCGATGGTGAGGATGGCCGCCGACGGCAGCCGATCGATCGACAGGCGGATCAATCGCTCTTCGCGCATCAGGGTGCGCAGCAAACTGGCCAGCACGCTGCGCGGCTCAGGCGGACGCGCAGTAGCGACCAGTAACAGTGGCGCATCACTCGCGCGACGCAGCAGATAGCCGAGCAGGCCGAGCGTGCTGACATCGGCCCATTGCAGATCATCGATCAGCACTCTGACCGGGGTTTGCCGGGCCAAATCGATCAGCAGACGCGCAATTGCCTCCCAGAGGCGGGCTTCGTCGGGCGGGTCAGATGGCGGCGACGCCAGATCGGGCAGCAACCGTCCTAATTCACTGAACCAAATGGGGGAGAGATGGATATTGGCGCGCAGCGCAGGCCATTCTGATCGGCGCAGCAACGACGACAGTGCAGCGCTGATTGGGTGATACGGCAGATTCTGCTCCAGTTCACGCGCTGCGCCGCCGAGCAGCAACCCTCCCTGACGCGCTAGAAACTCCTCGGCCAGGCGAGTCTTGCCGATACCGGGCACCCCTTCGATCAAAACCAGGCATCCCGGACGAGCCTGATCGTGGAGCGCTTGCAACTCGACATCGCGCCCGCTGAAAGGCAGGAAGGCGCCGACAGAGGTCGCCTGAACACGCGCGGGTTGTGGTGTGGGCAGCGCAAGAGTGTCAGTGATGATCGCATCATAGAGCGCCTGTGTCTCGCGCATGGGCGGCACGCCCAATTCCAGATCGAGCAGATCGCGCAGACGTTCAAAACGACGGATCGCGCCTACCCGGTCACCATTCTGATAGGCAAGACGCATCGCATTACGTTGCACATCCTCTTGCAGCGGATCGATCTCCAGCACCGCGTCAAGCGCGGCCAGCGCCGCGGTATGGTGGCCGGCTTGTTCGTGCAGTCGCGCCACCCGCAACCAGCCACGTCTGATCAGACTGCGCGCTCGCTCACGCTCGCCAATCAGCCAGTGTTGAAACGGTTCGCTGTCAGGCAATTCAAACCCGGCCAAGAATTCCGCATTGGGCGGCGGCAAAGCTGCTGCTAAAGCGGCGAGTGGCGCCTGTGGGTCGGCAATCGTCTCCTGTAACGCGCGCAGATCAACCTCAGCCGCCAGCGCCAACCACTCGTCATCGGCGCTGAACACCGGGCCGAGCGCGCGCCGAATGGCGTAAATGGTGGAACGCAAGACCTGCTGAGCTGCGCTCCGTTCAAGGTCGGGCCACAACAACCCCAGCGCCTGCTCGCGCGCTATTGGTTGCCGATGGGCGGCCAGATAATAGACCAGCGCGCGACTGCGCCGACGCGGTAATGACACAGGGCTGCCATCGCGCATGATACGGGGTACACCGATGAGCTGGATCGATATCATGCACCCTCTTCATCAAGCGCGGCAGTGGCCTGCAGGCGAGACTGCAACAACTGCCGCACCTCATCATCACTCGTCTGCCGAAAATCATCGTACCAGTAGCTGAGGGCGTGGAACGGCTCGACTACCAGCACAGCCACCACATCATCGGCCACAGTGCGCAAAACGCGCGCGCCTTCCCGGCTCGCCACCGGCACTGCCACTGCCAGCCAGCGCGGATGCTGGACGCGCGCGCAGGCCACCGCTGCATGCATCGTTGCGCCGGTTGCCAGTCCGTCATCAATAATGATCACCGTCTTATCGCGCAGCGACGGCGGCGGGCGCTGACCGCGATACGCCTGCGCGCGTCGCTGAATCTCTTCCTGTTCAATTTGGGTTATCTCCTCGATCACGTGTGGGGCAATGCCCAACTCGCTGATAATGTCGTGGTTGAGCACACGGGCGCCATTCTCGGCAATTGCGCCCATCGCCAGCTCAACCTGACCGGGAACGCCCAGCTTGCGCACCAGCAACACATCGAGCGGCGCAGCCAGCGCCTGGGCCACTTCATACGCGACCGGCACGCCGCCGCGCGGGAGGGCGAGTACCTGGAGAGCGGGCCGATCGGCGTAGTGACTCAATGCCCAGGCCAGCGCGCGCCCAGCCGCGCGACGATCGGCAAACCGTTGCGGCATAACAGGTGCAGGCATAGTGGATACCCCTTCCACATATCAACAGGGGTCAATCACGTGGCGCATCAGTCTTCCCTGACTTTGATGATAGCACACCGATGGATGCCTCACAATCCCAACAATGCAACCCAGGCGAGATTGACGGCAGTGCCAGCTCTCCGTATAATCTCGACAGCAACCGCTCGGGCCAGATTGCGAAAGGGTGCTTATGAAATTGATCGTCTTTGTTACCGAGGATGCCTATGCCGATGCCAGCGTTGATGCCCTGGTTTCTGCCGGTTTTCGCGTGACCCGGCTGGCAAGCACTGGCGGCTTTTTGCGCCGGGGGAACACAACCTTACTGGTTGGTCTGGAAGATGCCCAGGTTGATCGGGCATGCGAGATCGTGCAGCGAGTCGCGCCCGGAACTTTGGCTATTACGATGGATCTGGAACGCTACGAGCGATTGTAGATTGTAGGTTGCTGTGCGGATCCTTTACATCGCAGCAGGCATTCCTACCCCTGGCACGCTAGGCGGGAGCATCCACACGCTGGAAGTAGCGCGCGGTCTGGCAGCTCGCGGTCATGATGTCCATGTTGTTGCGGCGCGGCGTGAACGACCGCTGTACCAGCTTCACCTGCCGCATCTGGTAAAGCTGTCGCCGCAGCGCTATGCCGGTTTTACGCTGTATCATCAGGACATTCCCAAAGCGCTCAGTCTGCTTGGCCTGGCGGCAGTGATGCGATTAGCGCGTCGGCTCGCGCCTGATCTGATTATGGAGCGCTATTACAACTTCGCCGGCGCCGGGATGATTGCGGCGCGCCGCTGGCAGATTCCGGCCATTCTCGAAGTCAATGCCTTAATGATCGACCCGCCCCAGATCCGCAAACGACAGATCGACGATGCGCTCGGCGGGCCATTTCGCCGTTGGGCCGAGCAGCAGTGCCGGTGGGCAGGGCGGATCGTCACTCCGCTGGCAACAACCGTGCCGCCAGGCATTCCGCGCTCTCGGATTGTTGAGTTGCCGTGGGGGGCGAATGTTGAGACATTCACGCCTGCGTCCGCGCCACCTGCTGGCCCGCCTAACATTGTGTTTATGGGATCGTTTCGGGCCTGGCACGGCGTGAGCGATTTTGTGCGCGCGGCGTTGTTGTTGATCGAGCGTGGTCACCCCTATCGCTTTACGCTGATCGGTGATGGCCCGGAACGCCCCGTTGCCGAGGCGCTGGCTGCGCCGCGCGCTGAACGCTTTACCTTTACCGGCGCGCTGCCCCACGATCAACTCCCGGCACTGCTCCAGCAGGCCCATCTCGGCGTAGCGCCGTTCAATACCGCGCCGCACCCGGCGCTCCGCGCTGCCGGTTTCTTCTGGTCGCCATTGAAGATTTACGAGTACATGGCTGCCGGCTTGCCGGTGGTGACAGCCGCCATTCCGCCGCTCACCGCAATCATTCGCGAAGGCGAAGAGGGCGCGCTCTTTCGCGAAGGCGATCCGGTTGATCTGGCCGCAGCCATCGAGCGTGTTCTGGCCGACCGCCGGGCGGCGTGGATGATGGGGCAGCGGGCGCGAATGCGCGTGGTGGCCGAATTTTCGTGGCAGCGCCATTGCGCTGAACTCGAACAGATTGCGCTTCGTCTTATCGCTGAACGGAACGATTGGCGACGGGCAAATGTCAATGTCTGAACGACGAGTCCTTCGTCTCGTTCACGGAATATTTTTTATCAACCTTTCATAAACTATCCTTCCGTTTCAGCCGTCAACAGAAGGAGCATTGTGAGGGTATGGTCACGTCCGCAGCATCCTGCTTCAGCGCAAACGGCGCTTTGCTCTTATTGTTTCAGGTACTCCGTTGCATCATCGGCTGCCAGAGTGATCCTGTCTGTCACATCTTGCTATTGCGCTCGCGCTAGCTGCGGATGGACTGGTTTCCACGGATGGCCAGCTACAGCACAGAACTCGGTAGAGGCGATCCCTGGTCGCTGACGGAAAAGATATTCCGTGAACGCTTGCTCACTCCGGTTGACTTGCAGTTCTACCGATCCTGATCCATAATCGAAGCGAACTGTTATCCAACTGCCATACACCTGCCTGTTGTCTACATGCAAAGCGCTGGCGCGATCACGCACCTATAAATGCCGCGCGCGGTTCACGGTCATGATGCTCACAAATGTTGATGAGCTTGCCTGTTATCTTCCCGGCTTGATCCGGCGTCGGCTTCAGAACATCGGCGCAGATGGCCGTCTCGAACCAGCGCAGGAAACTTTTCCGGCGGCCATTCTGTTTGCTGATCTCTCTGGATTTACCGCGCTGACCGAACACTTCTCGCAGACTCATCCAGACGGCACCGAGGAGCTGACCCACATTCTCGATCTGTACTTCAGTCATCTGGTGCGCATTATCACCACCCATGGCGGCGATGTGGTGAAGTTTGCGGGTGACGGCCTGATCGCGCTCTGGTATGGGGAAGAGCCGCTGGCGCGCCTGACGCAGCGCGCGGTGCAGTGTGGGCTGGCGATTCAGATGATGATGGCGCCAGATGTCTGGAGTACGGTTGTCATCGACGAGACTGCGCGCAAGATGCGCGCGCGTGTCGGAATTGGCGCGGGCGACGTGACCATCATGCATCTGGGCGGTATCTTCGATCGCTGGGAGCTGCTGGTCACCGGTGAGGCGGTTCACGCGACTGGCGCTGCCGAAGCCGCCGCTCCGCCGGGCGAAGTTGCGCTTACGACCGCAGCCTGGGAACAGATCAAAGAGTGGTATGAGGTCACTCCGCTGGCAGATGGGCACTGGCGTCTCACCGCCATGCTCGACGAGATACCGTTGCAATCGCTGCCTCTCCCTGCGATTGATCCCGATCAGCTCGAAGCATTGCGCTCGTATGTGCCCAAAGCCATTCTCGCGCGCATCGATGCTGGTCAGACGGCCTGGCTGACGGAACAGCGGCACGTGACTGTCGTCTTCGTTCATCTCGCCAATCTCAATGCCAGCACACCCCTTCAGACGGCGCAGGCAGCGCTGCGCGCTATCCAGACCTGTCTCTATCGCTATGAAGGCAGCATCAATCGGCTTGGCACCGACAACAAAGGCCCTACGCTGCTGGCAGCGTTTGGGCTGCCCCCGTTTGCCCATGAAGATGATGCGCTTCGCGGAGTGCTGGCAGCCCATGATATTGTCAACACGCTTACCAATCTGGGCGTCAATTGCGCGATTGGCATCACCAGTGGTCAGGCCCTGTGCAGTTCGGTCGGCGGTCAAGAGCGTCGCGAGTACACCATGATGGGTTCGGTTGTCAATCGCGCGGCCCGTCTGATGCAGGCTGCGCGCCAGCGCGGCATTCCTATCCTGTGTGACAGTGAAACGACTGCTGCCTGTCGAGATCGCATCGCGTTTCAGGCTCTCCCGCCAATCGCCGTGCGTGGCATTGTTGGGCCGATCACCGTCTTTCAGCCGCAACTGCTCGACCGCGATCGCCCCGCGATGATGGGGAATGAGATCAGGCTGCAGAGCAGCCCACTGATTGGGCGTGACGTCGAGCTGGCTATCTTGCGGAACCGGGTTGAGCATCTGCGCGCCGGCAAAGGCGGCGGGGTGCTGGTGACGGGTGAAGCCGGCATTGGCAAATCTCATCTGGCGCAAACATTTGCTGCCGAAATTGCCCGGCAAGGCATGATCGTCATCGCTGGCGCAGCGCGGGGCATCGATCGCAGTCCATACCAGGCGCTGCGCGCGGCGCTGGCCTCTGCGATTGCCAATGCCAAGCTTTCCACCACGATTGTTGACCTGATGCGCGATGTTGTGCAAGAACTCTGGCCGCCCAATCTGGTGGCGCAAACGAAAACCCCCGAACTGACTCAACAGGCGCAGGGCGAGCGCATCCGCGATCTACTGCTTGGTTTCTTCAGTAAGCTCACTCAGCATGCGCCGGTCGTTTTGGTGATCGAAAACAGTCAATGGCTCGATCATCAGACCTGGCCATTACTGGCGAGTCTGCTTGATCAAGAGTTGCCGTTGCTCCTTGTGCTGACCGGGCGACCGCTCCTGAGTCTCACCGATGAGCAGCGGCGTGTGATCTACCACCCGGCAATGGAACAGATCACCTTGCGCGGGTTGAGTCCGCACAGCATCCACGACCTGCTCGCGCGCGTGTTTGACGTTGAGCAGGTTGACGAGGCGATCTGGCGGTTGATTGCTGAGCAAACCCAGGGCCACCCTTTCTATAGCATCGAACTGGCGAAAGCGCTGCGCGATGCCGGTCTGGTGATGCGTCAGCGTCACCATTGCCGGTTCGTGCCCGGCGCTGCGGCCACGGCCTTACAGCTTGCCCGCCTGCCGACCACGGTGCAAGGGCTGATTACCAGCCGGTTTGACCAGTTACCACTCAGCCATCAATTGACCTTAAAAGTCGCCAGTGTGATCGGCAGCGAATTCGATCTCGAGACGCTTGCTGCAATCCACCCTGCCAGCCTGAACGAACAGCAGTTGACCGGACAACTGGTTGCCCTGCAACAGGCTGGATTCATTGTGCTCGAACGCTTTGAGCCGCATCTGCGTTACGCTTTTCGCCCGGCAGCGGTTGCCGAAGCGGTCTATAACCTCATGAGCTTTGGTCAACGTCGTCAGTTGCATGCGCGATTAGCGGCATATCTGGAACAGATGAGCGGTCGCGATCCTGCGCAGGCGGCCATCATTGCTCACCACTGGCAAACCGCAGGCGAACCGCAGCGCGCGCGCCCGCACCTTGATCAGGCAGGTGAGCTGGCGTTCCATATCGGCGATTATGCTGGCGCCATTCAATTACTGTCCGAAGCGCGTCAGATCGAATCACCAGAAGAGCGGCTCCGCGCTGGCCGACGCGAGCGTCTCCTTGCGGAAGCCTACTATTGTCAGGGCCGGCTGGCCGAGAGCTACCAACACTTGCAGCACGCATTTGCGCAGCTCGGCTTGCCCTTGCCGACTGCGCGGCGATATGCGCTCTGGCCGCTGTTGATTGAATGCGCTCGCCAGGTGCTGGCCCGACTCGGTGTTCGGCTGCGCTATCCGTTCCCGGCCATCGATAGCAGTGAACTGACACGAGCAACCAGTTTGTTGACGCAGCTCGATTATTACCAGAGCGATCCGTTGACGTTGCTCTTCGATCTCTTTCGTTCTCTCAATCTGGCCGAAGCCGCCGGATTGCCGCTGGCGCGAGCGCGCGCCTATGCCACCATGGAACTGGCGCTGGGGCGCTTTCCGTTGGTGGCCGCATTCTACCGCTGGCAGAGCAGGCGTCTTGTCCGCCGACTCAACGATCCGGCAACCGCGATCTGGATCGCTCAAGCACAGGGATTGGCATTGCTTGGCCGCGGAAAGTGGCAGCAAGCGGCAGCAATCCTGGAACCGATCATGGAGCAGGCCCGCCAGCGTGGAGAACTTCGTCGTTGGGTTGAATGTCGGGCGCTCCTCTGCATGGCGCAGGCGCGCATGGGTGACACGAGCGCGGCGCTGGCGGGCACGGCAGAGGTGATTGCCTACGGGGAACGGGCGCGCGATTATCAGGTGCAGGTCTGGGGGCGGCTCAGCGCCGCCGAGATCTATCTGGCGACCGGCCAGATCGCCGAAGCAGTTGCGCAATGGCAGGCGGCCAGCAACCTGTTTGCTGATAACAGCCGCATGACCCGCGCCGATCTGTTCTGGCATACCGTGCTGGCGGCCCGCATTGCGCTGCTCAGAGGCGAAACCCGCCAGGCCCAAGAGCTGGCAATACAGGCGCTTGATCTGATTGACGGTAAACCGCCAATCGCAATCTACTTGCTGCGCAGTTATGAAGCGCTGACCCGCATGCCATTACCGCGGCGTCAGCGCTGGATGGCGCGCCTGATCCGCTGGCAGGTCGGATTGATCTTTCCGGCGGCCAGCCTGGACATTCTGTCTGAACGTTGAGAGAGGCGCTGACAGCGCCCAGCCAGATCAGCCGGAAAATGTTTTACACTTTCCCAGAAGTTTAATCGCTCTCTTAACGGTTTTTTAACTCGAAACTGCATAGCCGAACAAAGAATTGCGTTGTATCATCGTTAAGTTGCGATAAATCTCTTGATTTTTTGGCTTCGCAAGACTACAATAAGGCCGTAGCCTCGAGAGAACATCAGAGAGCAAAGGAGGAACTAAACCGCTTACGCGCAACCGGAAAGCAAGCGCTTCACCTCAAATGTAAAGAGTTAAGTGTGGGTAGGTTTGTGAGGTGAGGCGTAAGTTCGGGGAAACACCCTCATCAAAAATGTAGAGGTACGTGATGATGAGGGATGGGGAGACGAACAGACAAGCGCTGGATTACTGCTGAGTAATCAGATGCTCTGCGAGCTGTACGGTTGCCTCCCAGACAAACTCACCGCGTTGGGGAAGAAGGAGCTGCTGTCCCACGCTGGAAGGTGAGAGATCCAATAGCAAAAGCTGACCCAGCGCATACTTCTGCTGAGGGTAGAGCAGCTAAAGGAGCTGGATGGGTACGGTGGTTTAGAACCAACTCGATGCGTTGATGAACTCTCGAGGCGGTTGGTTTTCGTAAGGGTTCGGACGGTTAGGACGGTCAGGTCGTAACAAGTCAGTTCTTTAGTCGCAGTGCGGCAGATATTCTGCCGCACTTGCGTTTTTTAGTCTTGTGTTGTCGGGCAATAGGCGTTTCCGGCTTCCTTGCAGCCTGCTACGCCATCGTCCAGCCGCCATCGACCATCAACGTCTGCCCGGTGATGTACGATGCGACCGGCGAGGCAAGGAAGAGCGCGGCAGCGGCGACCTCTTCGGGTTTGCCCAGTCTGCGCAGCGCGATGATGTTGGCGCTCCACTGCTGTATCTCAGCCGGGATGGTCTGGATCAGATCGGTTTCAATCATGCCCGGCGCAACTGCATTGACAGTGATCTGCCATGGCGCGACTTCACGGGCCAGCGACCGGCTGAAACCGATGATGCCGCCGGCGGCAGCAGCGAAATCAGCCTGGCCGGGAAAGCCTGACGTGCCGTACAGAGCGGCCAGGTTGACGATCCGCCCGTAGCGTTGTTGCATCATCGGGCGCAGCGCTGCCCGGCAGGTGTGATAGACTCCGGTCAGGTTGGTGTGGATTGTCTCGCGCCAGCGCTGGCTGCTCATGTCGCTCAGCGGGCCAAAATCAGCGACTCCGGCGCAATTGATCAAGATGTCAAGCTGACCCCAGCGCTCAACGGCAGCATTCACCAGCGTCACGCCGCTGTCTGGATGGCGCACATCGATCGCCAGCGCGATCGCTTCGCGCCCCAGCGCCTGAGCTGTTTCGACCACAGCGAGAGCTACTGTTTCATTCCGATGATACCCAACCAGAACGCGTGCGCCGTAGCGGATCAGACCGCGCGCAATCGCCTGGCCGATCCCGCCCGACCCGCCGGTGACGATTGCTACCTGTCCGTTAAAGTCGATCATAGCTCCGTCCGTGTCAGGGCATCACCCAACCGCCGTCAATCGTCAAAACGTGACCGGTGATGTAAGAAGCGCGTGGTGAGACGAGGAAACGGATCGCTGCCGCAACCTCTTCTGGTTGCCCAAACCGTCCAAGCGCAATCGCCTGCAAAGCCCAGGTGCGCAAGGCTTCAGGCACGGTTTCGACCATGTCTGTCTCGATGTAACCGGGCGCAACAACGTTTACGGTAATGCCTTCACGGGCCACTTCACGGGCCAGCGCGCGGCTGAGGCCGATGATCCCGGCTTTAGCTGCGGCATAGTTGGTTTGACCCACGTTGCCGGCCAGTGCCGCGAGTGAACTCACCGAGACAATCCGCCCATACCCGGCGGCGCGCATTGCCGGCAAGACTGCGCGGCAACATAAAAAGACCGATGTCAGATCGGTTTCAATGACCTGGCGCCATTGTTCGGGACGTAAACGAGCCAGCGGGGCGTCAGCCGTAATGCCGGCATTGTTAATCAGAATATCGATTCGGCCCCAGCGATCGAGCGCGGCCTGAACCATCCTCTGCACTGCGTCTTCATCGGCCACATCGGCCTGGCAGGCAAACGCCTCCCCGCGATGCGCCGCAATTTCAGCCGCCAGCTCCTCAGCCAGCGCTGCATTCCGCTGGTAGTTAATCAATACGCGCGCTCCGGCGGTGGCCAATTCGCGCGCTGTTGCTCGTCCAATGCCACGGGTAGCGCCGGTGACGATTGCAACCTGCCCTGCCAGCTCCATCATCGTATCAATTTCTATGCAAGCTGCATTGCAGTGAGTGCCCGGATATCGTCCATGGTTGACACATTGACAACGCGCGCTGACGGCGCGATCCGCCGAATCAGGCCGGTCAAGACTTTGCCTGGCCCGATCTCGACAAACATCTCCACGCCCTGGGCAATCATGCGTTGCACCATGGCAATCCAGCGGACGGGAGCCACCACCTGGGCCACGATCTCGCGGCGCACATCATCAGCCTCGCGCAGCGGCTCGGCAGTGACGTTCGCAATCAAGGGAATCGTGAGGTCTTGTACGATGGCGTGGGTCAGTGCCTCGGCCATTCCCTCTGCTGCTGCAACCATCAGGGGTGAATGAAATGCTGCGCTGACCTTGAGCGGGATCACTCGTTTTGCGCCACGGTTTTTTGCCTGGAGACCGGCATGTTCAACTGCCACCACACTCCCGCTGATCACCAGTTGGTCAGGGGCATTGTAGTTGGCAATCACAACCGTGCCGTGGGCATGGCCATTGTGTTGCAGCAGTGAACTGACTTCCTGGCATATCTGCTCGAGGATGACACTATCAAGGCCAATCACGGCAGCCATACTGCCCTCGTGCGCTGCTGCCATCAGCTCGCCGCGTCGGCGCACCAAACGTAGCGCAGTGGTGAAATCAAGCGCGCCGCCGGCAACCAGCGCTGAATACTCGCCCAGGCTATGACCGGCAACAGCAATCGGTTGCTCCAACCGATCGCCGAGCGCTTCGCGCATGGCGGCAAGGAGAGCGATGCTGGTGGTGAGAATAGCAGGTTGCGCGTTTTCGGTGGCGGTCAGCTCGGCTTCTGGCCCGCTAAAGCACAGTTCACTCAGACTCATGTCGAGCGTTTCGTCGGCAGTAGCGAAGACGCTGCGCGCTGCTGGCGACTCGGCAATCAGGTCGCGGCCCATGCCAACGACTTGTGATCCCTGGCCTGGAAAAACCCATGCAATGCTCATAGTCGTTTCATGTGCTCCTTCCTTGCCAGCCTGCGCTTGATACGCCTATGTAGCGCTCGTTGCGGCTGGCGTGATGCGCATTTCATTCCATCTGCCATCTCATCGCGCCGGTTGTCCCCAGCGGATCACCCCCGATCCCCACGTCAACCCGCCGCCAAATGCGGTTAGCAAGACATAATCACCATCGCGAATGCGACCCTGCTGCGCGGCTTCATAAAGAGCAATCGGGATCGAGGCCGCCGATGTATTGCCGTAGCGATCCAGATTGATCATCACGCGGTCTGGCGGAATTTCGAGGCGGCGCGCAACAGCCTCGATAATGCGCACGTTTGCCTGATGGGGAACGACGAGCGCAATATCATCGATCGTCAAGCCGGCTGCTTCCACCGCCTGCGTTGCCGATTCGCTCATCTCGCGCACCGCGTGGCGGAAGATTTCGCGTCCATTCATATAGACATACTGACGACCGGCAGCCAGCAACTCAGCAGTGAGTGGCATGCGAGTGCCGCCAGCATCAACTGCCATCAAATCTTCGAGTTCGCCATCAGCGCTCAGGGTTGAGGCCAGCAGGCCAAGCCGTTCAGTCGTTGCTTCCAGCACAACCGCCCCGGCGCCATCGCCGAAGAGAACGCATGTGTTGCGATCGTTCCAATCGATGTAGTGGGTAAAAATATCGGCGCCGATCAGCAAGAGGCGTCGGCTCACGCCACTCTTGATCAGGCTGGTTGCCACGGTCAGGCCATAGACAAAACCGCTACAGGCTGCTGCCAGATCAAACGCGGTCGCGCGGGGAATGTGGAGATTGGCCTGCACGGTGCAGGCTGTGGCCGGAAAGGGTCGATCAGGAGTGCAGGTAGCGACGATCACGGTATCGATTGCCGATGGCGCCAATCCGGCCATGGCCAGCGCTTCGCGTCCGGCGGCAGTAGCCAGGGTAGATGTGCTTTCCCCAGGGCCAGCAACCCGCCGCTCGCGAATGCCGGTGCGAGTGCGGATCCATTCATCAGAGGTGTCGATGCGCTGTGCGAGTTCATCATTGGTGATCAGGCGGGAAGGAACAGCCATGCCCCAGCCGATCACTGCCGCGAAACGTTCCCTGCTCAACCTCGCGACCTTTCTACCATGGAATGAAGGGCTGCCGGGCCGATTATTGCGGCAGGCAGCCCCCCTCGTGTCCTGTCACTCTGCGCTCGTTCCGGCGACAACTGGAGTTCACTTAGCTTTTTTCGATATTCAAAACCTGACGACCCTTATAGTAGCCGCAGCTCAGACAAACGTGATGCGCCCGCATCAGCTCACCGCAGCGCGGGCAGGTGACCATCACTGGCGGGGTCAAGGCCAGATGTTGCCGCCGGTTTCCGCGCCGGTGGCGTGACACTTTTCGCTTTGGTACTGCACCCATGATTGCTACTCCTCAGTTTTGGTTGCGCTGACGCTCCGCCCATTCGCGCAACGCGGCGAAGCGTTCATCGATTAGCTGTTCATCTGTATCCGTCGCATCGGATTCGACCGTGTAGTTTACTGGGTGATCGCGGTACGCTGGCGCAACCGGATTCATCGGCAGATTGATCAACGCATAGCTCCGAATAGCTTCACCCAGATCGATATGATGCAGCTCATCGAGCATAAACGGATCATCCTCAACCGGCTGTGGCAGCTTGTGACCATTCATCACATCGACGACCGCATAAAACTGGTCGCTGAAATCGAAGTTCAGTTCGTAATCAAATGGCTCCAGTGAACGCACGCAGGTTAGCGTCACGATCCCGCGAACAGTTGCCTGCGCATAGACCCCGGCGGCAGTGCGGGTCAGGCGCGCGTGACCAGTCACATCGCGCAGCGTGAGCGACTCATCAAGCGGCAGCGCTGGGAGATGGAAATCAACATCGCGCAGCGCCCCCATTTCTTCGCGCAACAGTTGCGCGAGATTGAACCGTAAAGCAGTCATACTGTTTCACCTGTGGCGCACTGCTCGCTCCGCCACAAGCGCCGCATTATAGGCGACAAGGCGGAAACTTGTCAAGCGCTTGATTGGCGCTCATCGAGCGCATGTAATCCGTTGCGCACACTCGTAAGGAACTTGTTTAGTCGCTCTTCGAGTTCTTCTAATACCTGACGGGCATAAGCATCGGCGCCGGCTCGTATCTCCGCCGCTTCCTGCTCGGCCTGGCGCAAGAGCCGTTCTCGTTCGGCTTCGACTGCGGCCAGTAAGCCTCGTTCGCTCAACACTTCCTGAACCCGCGCCTGAGTTGCCGCCAGCAACTGTTCTTGCTCGGCAATGATGCGGCGCGCCCGGCGAATCTCTTCGGGAACGGTCGCGCGCATCTGATCGATGATTTCAAGCGCGCGCCCTTCATCGATCAGCGTTCGTCCACCGCTGAAGGGCAGGCGCGCGCCAGCGGCAATGACCTCTTCCAGCTCATCTATCAGATCGTCCAGCTCGATGGCGATCACCCCCTTTGCGCGAACTTCTCGCGGAGCGCTGCGATGACAACCGGTGGCGTAAACTCGACCGGATCGCGTCCGAGGCTGGCCATTTCACGCACAGCCGTCGAGCTGATATGGGCGTATTGCCGACCTGCCATTAGCACAACAACCTCGATCGATGGCTCGATCGTCTGATTGACCTGCGCCATCTGAAACTCAGCCTCGAAGTCGCTGCCTGCCCGTAGCCCGCGCACAATCGCGCATGCGCCGACCTGGCGAGCAAACTCGACGGTAAGCATCTCGTAGCTCGTTGCTTCAACATTGGCCATATCAGCCGTCACTGCACGCAAGAGCCGCAGCCGCTCCTCAGTCGAAAAGAGCAGGCGTTTCTGCGGGCGGTCGAATACCGCCATAATCACGCGGTCGAAGATGCGCGTTGCGCGTCGGGCAATGTCGAGATGAGCATACGTAACCGGATCAAAGCTGCCGGGATAAATGGCGATGCGCATGCGCTACCCTTCTTGCTCTGGCGGAAGAGGCGAGGAGAGTTCGTAAATCGAGAAGCACGAATCGCCCAATCGTCGGTACTTGAGACGACGCAGGCCGGGATACGTATCTGCCAGCACGACCCGCGGCGAATGACCAACGATCAGCAATCCGCCCACTTTCCCAACGCCACTGGTTGCGACAAGCTCCATGGTCGCCTCGATCGCCGGATCAGCATAAGGTGGATCCATGATAATTATATCATAGCGTTCGCTCCCACGCTGTCGATGCAGAAAACGATCAACCGGCATGTGATGGATCCGTCCCTGCTGCTCGAAGTGCGTGTGGCGCAGATTATCGGCAATAATCGAGCAAACGTGCGCGTTGCGCTCAACAAAATCGGCAAATTCAGCGCCGCGCGACAGACACTCAATGCCGAGCGAACCGGTGCCGGCATACAGGTCAAGCACAACGCCACGGATTGGCCCGTATCCTTCGAGGACAGAAAAGAGCGCCTCCTTCACTCGATCGAGCATGGGGCGCGTGCCCATGCCCTTCGGCGCTTTTAAGCGATGTCCTTTTGCTTTACCGGTGATAACGCGCATGATGCATGACCCCTGGGGATAGATGAAGGCAGACGGCCTGTCAACTGACCGTCTGCCGCAGTGCTCCTGGCGATGGCGCAAGGCTCGTTAGCGCTTGGTATACTGGGGAGCCTTGCGGGCCCGCTTGAGACCAACTTTCTTGCGCTCTTTCGCCCGTGGGTCACGGGTAAGCAAACCGGCTTGCTTAAGGACAGGACGCAGCTCGCTGTCGTAATCAAGCAGCGCGCGCGCGATGCCGTGGCGCACTGCGCCGACCTGCCCGGAAACACCGCCGCCCTTCACCTTGACCAACACATTAAACGTGTTGAGATGGTTTGTCAGCGCCAGCGGCAGCCGGATCTCGTGTTGAAACAGATCGCGGTTCCCAAAATATTGTTCGGGTTTCTTGCCATTGACGACAAAATCCCCACTTCCGGGGAAAAGGCGCACCCGTGCCACTGCGGTCTTGCGGCGGCCAGTGCCTTGATAGTAGCGCTTCCCTTCCATGACTTCTCCTCAACCACCTGCGCGCCTGGTAGGCGCTCGCTTGTGTGTTTGCTGCCAGACTAACGCGGGATGTACGGTTTGGGTTGTTGCGCCGCATGCGGATGGTTCGGTCCGGCGTAAATGCGCAGTTTCGACAGCAATCGCCGTCCCATGCGGTTCTTGGGCAGCATCCGCTTGACTGCGAGGCGCAGAATCCGATCGGGATGTCTGGCCAGCATCATTTTGTATGGTGTCGCCTTCAATCCACCCGGATACCCGCTGTGACGATAGTAGATCTTCTGCTCTGGCTTGCGCCCGGTCAGCACGATCTTCTCAGCGTTCACTACAATCACGAAATCACCACCGTCGATCGACGGGGTAAAGGTCGGTTTGTGCTTGCCGCGCAGCAGCGTGCTGATCTGGGTCGCCAGCCGACCAAGCACCCGTCCGCTGGCGTCGATAACATACCAGTCACGCTGGACTTCTGACGGTTTCTGATGATAGGTCTTCACAGCACCTAATCCTCTTGTACATAGGACGAAGGCCGCTCGACCTCCGTCGCGCTTCTTTGTTCCACCCAACGAATAAGGCCGGGCGGATACCGTACTGCCGTTAAGGTCAATCCGTGGGCCGGAGCGGTAGGCCCTGCCAGCGCGCGGTCACGACTGGCCAACACCTCACCAAACTGTGTGACGCTCATCCGTTTGCGCCCAACGAGCAAGACCGTGCCCACGATCAAACGCACCATGTGCTGGAGGAAGGCATTTGCCGCCACTTCGATCGCCAGCAGGCGACGATCATGCCATTCTCGCTCAACGATACGGGCCTGATACACGGTGCGTACCGTCGAACGTTGCGCTGGTGTTGCCGTCGTAAAGGCGGCAAAATCGTGCGTTCCCTCCAACAGACGCAACGCTGCTGCCATTGCCTCAACATCGAGGCGTCCCGGATGATGAAGCGCCTGATGCCGTAATTGCGGCAATGGCGCTGGCGCGCAATCGATCAGATACCGGTATTCACGCTGGATCGCGCTGAAACGAGCGTGGAAGTCAGGCGTGGCCTCACCAACGTCCTGCACAGTCACATCGATCGGCAGATGCGCATTCAACCCGCGCTGGATGGTAGTGAGCTGATGGCGGGTCATTGTCTGCACATGAGCGACCTGCCCAGAAGCATGAACCCCTGCATCTGTTCGCCCGGCCAGCACGATCCGTTTGCGTTCCTGTGTTAATGCTTCCCACGCCGTTTCGAGCGCGCCCTGAACAGTTCGGATATCAGTTTGCCACTGCGATCCGGCGAAATCAGTGCCATCATACGCCAGCAGCAGTGCAATTGTGCGCATCAGATCAGCTCGATCAACGCCATCTCAGCGCCATCGCCAAGGCGCGGGCCGAGTTTGGTGATCCGGGTATAGCCGCCATTGCGACCACCGTAGGTCGTGGGCGCAAAAGCGAAGAGCTTGCGCATAGCATCTTTGCTGGCCAGCTTCGAGAGCGCCATCCGCCGCGCATGTGGCGTATCTTCGCGGGCAATCGAGAGGAGTTTCTCGATCTCCGGCTGTACTGCGCGCGCCTTGGCGAGCGTGGTCTTAATCTTCTTGTGTTCAATCAGGGCGATCATCAGGTTGCGGTAGAGCGCCTTGCGGTGCTCATACGACCGCCCCAACAATTTTCCGGCATGTCGATGTCGCATGGTCGTACCTCTAGTATGGTTACCGGCCACTCTTATGAGCGACCTGGCGGGGAATATATCCGCGGTCAATCAACTTGTCACGAATCTCTTCCATTGACTTCTGACCGAGATTGCGAACCGAAAGCAGGGCCTTCTCGTCCATCTGCAATACCTGACCGATCTTGGTGATTTCGGCCCGTTTCAGGCAATTGTAGGTGCGGGTCGAAAGTTCCAGGGTCTCGATCGAGGTGTCATAGACATCCGCAGTAATCACCAGCCCATTAGCGACCGGTTGCGCTTCTGGTTCGGCAGCCAGCCGGTTGAAATTCGCGATAGTCGTGTTGTAATGCACCAGCATCCGCGCCGCAATGTCAAGCGCCTCCATCGGTCGCACTGTGCCGTTCGTCCAGACTTCAAGGATCAGGCGGTCGAAGTCGGTGGCCTGGCCGATACGAGTGTTTTCCACCATGTAGTTGACGCGCGGTACCGGGGTGAAAATGGCATCAATCGGGATTTCGCCCAATGGCAGGATCCCGTGCTGATCTGCCGACAGATACCCACGGCCACGCTCAATCGTCGCCGTAATCTCGATCTGGGCCTGGTCGTGCTCCAGCGTACAGATGTAATGATCAGGATCGACAACTGACAGCCCTGCGGGCAACACCAGATCGGCTGCGGTTACCACACCCGGACCTTGCTTGCGAATAGTTGCAATTCCCTGACCCTCGTGGTATCCGCGCAGATGGATGCCTTTCAGATTCAGGATGATTTCAACCACATCCTCGATGACGCCGGGAAGGGTGTCAGTCTCCTGATAGACGCCGGCAATACGCGCGCGCGTCAGCGCTGATCCGGGAATGGCTGTAAGCAGGACGCGCCGTAGCGCGTTGCCGAGCGTGTGTCCATAGCCCGGATCAAGCGGCTCGATTTTGAAGCGCCCAAAGGTCTCGGTTGCTTCGACAACCTCGATCTTCGGTTGAGCGATATCGAGCACTGCTGCCTCCTCTTTCTTCGAACGAGCCTTGCTTCAGGTCTCGTCTACCGGCTATAGAACTCGACGATCAACTGCTCGTTGATGCCGGCCTCTGCATCTTCACGGCGCGGCAATGCCACCACCGTGCCTGAGAGGTCAGCAGCATTCAGGCGCAGCCATTCAGGAGCGCGATGCTTGTTCAACACGCCGCTATCCACCAGATTCTTGAAGTAGGTGCGGCTGCGGCTCTGCGGGCGCACAGCAATCACCTGACCGACCTTGACGGTGTAGGAAGGAATATTCGTTTTTCGACCATCGACTACGATATGCCCATGGTTGACCAACTGGCGAGCTTGAGCGCGCGTCGTGGCGAATCCCAGCCGATAGACGACATTATCGAGTCGGCGCTCAAGCAGACTCAACAAATATTCACCGGTCACGCCACTGCGCCGCGATGCCTGCTCGAACATCCGGCGGAACTGCCGCTCGAGCACACCGTACAAAAACTTTGCCTTTTGCTTTTCGCGCAACTGCATGCCGTAATCTGACAACTGTCGACGTCGTGCGGCTGCGCCGTGTTGTCCGGGTGGATCGGAGCGCTTGTTGAGAATGCGCTGACCCTTTTCAGTAATTCCAATTCCGAGACGTCGGCTAATCTTGCCGACCGGTCCAATCATCCGCGCCATAGTCGTAGTACTTCCTTTGTATACTCAGTAATCAACTTGACCGTCCCAGATTGTGAGATGGGCGCCGGCCACACCAGTGTGTGGGCCACCACAACGGGCGCCTGAGAACAACGTCTCTGCGGTTCCAATTGTGGTCGTCTCACAATCCATCTATCCACACTATACACGCCGTCGTTTGGGCGGGCGACAGCCGTTATGTGGAATCGGCGTCACGTCTGTGATCGCAGTAATCTGCAAACCGGCGGCCTGCAACGAGCGAATGGCAGCTTCGCGACCGGCGCCAGGCCCTTTGACGAAGACCTCAACCGAGCGCATCCCGTTTTCCATCGCCTTGCGGGCAGCGCTTTCAGCGGCAATCTGCGCGGCATACGGCGTGCTCTTGCGCGAGCCTTTGAATCCGCTCTGCCCGGCGCTCGACCAGCATACCACCGCTCCCTGCGGATCGGTGATGGTGACGATGGTATTGTTGAACGTGCTCAGAATATGGGCCTGACCGCGCGGCACATTCTTCCGCTCACGGCGTTTGCCGCGCTGACGTGTCGTCGTCGTTGTGGTTTTCCCCTTGGCGGGCATGCCTCACTCCTTAAAATGACGCTACTTCTTCGTCTTCTTCTTAATCCCGATGGCCTGACCGCGGCGACCACGGCGTGTGCGGGCATTGGTGCGGGTGCGCTGACCGCGCACTGGCATCCCGCGCCGATGGCGCAGGCCACGGTAGCAACCGATGTCCATCAGCCGCTTAATGTTCAACTGCACCTCGCGGCGCAGATCGCCTTCCACCCGGTACTCGCGATCAACGATCTCACGAATCCGGCCAACTTCCTCTTCAGTCAGATCGCGGACGCGGCGCTCTGGATTGACATTTGCTTTGCGCAGGATGTCCATACCGTTCGAGCGCCCGATCCCGTAAATATAGGTGATTGCGATCTCGATCTTCTTGTTGCGGGGAATATCAACCCCGGCGATACGTGCCATGCCTGTCCTCTTCGCTGTTACATTCCAGCCAGCAGCGCATACGCGCAGAGTTGCTGCTGGCGCTTTACCGAATGGGTTTGTCTACCCGCTTCTATCCTTGCCGCTGTTTGTGCTTTGGTGTCCGCGAGCAGATCACACGGATCACGCCCTTGCGTTTAATCACCTTGCAGTATTCGCAGCGCGGCTTTACCGACGCTCGCACTTTCATTTCAGCCTCCTTGCGGCGGACGCTGCGGTGCTGCGTCGCGCCTCTATTTATATCGGTAGGTAATCCGCCCGCGGGTCAGATCATACGGTGACAGTTCAACCAGCACCCGATCGCCCTTGAGAATACGGATGTAGTTCATCCGCATTTTGCCCGAGATATGAGCGAGTACTTCGTGACCGTTGTCGAGCTGGACGCGAAACATCGCATTTGGCAACGGCTCGGTGATGGTACCCTCCATCTCGATGACATCTTTCTTTTTCGACATATCCCTCCTGACCTACGGTTGCGCTGGCGTTAGATGAGGGCTAAGCGCTTTCAACATCGCCTCTGTCACGAGCGCGATCTCGCGTTGACCATCAATCTCGTGCAGGATGCCCTGCCGTTGATAGTACTCGATGAGCGGCATCGTTTGGGCAAAATAGACATCCAGTCGATGTTGTGCCGTCTCAATCGAGTCGTCGCTCCGCTGATAGAGTTTGCCACCGCAGGCGTCACAAATGCCCGGTCGATGTGACGGAAAGTAATAGATGTTAAAGATCGCGCCACAGGTACGGCACGTTTGGCGACCGGCGATGCGGCGCAGCAGCACGTCTTGCGGCACGGCCAGAAAGAGCACAGCGTCGATCCGGGAGTTATGAGCAGCAAGCGCCTCTTCGAGTGCCCGCGCCTGATCCTGTGTGCGCGGAAACCCGTCGAAGATGACACCAGCAGCGCAGTCGGGTTGTTGAATGCGCTCCAATATCATCCGAATCACGACCTCATCGGGCACAAGTTCACCACGATCCATATAGGACTTTGCCAGCATGCCCAGTTCGGTGCCCTCACGCAGCGCTGCCCGGAACAGGTCACCACTGGCAACGTGAGTCAGTCCAGTGCGATCAACCAGGGTCTTAGCTTGTGTGCCTTTGCCGGCGCCCGGCGGTCCTAACAAGATAACGTTGGTCATGACTCGGCGCTCGCTCGATTTCAGAACCGTGCCATTCCGCCACGGTATTAGCCGTCTGCCTGTCTCACAAAGACGCTGCCCAACCGGCATGCCGGCGAGCAACGACTTCTATTGTACTACATTTTTCGCCGTCCGTATACAGCGTCTACCGGCTGAGGAAGCCCTCATAATCGCGCATAATCAGTTGCGCTTCCAGTTGACGCATGGTATCAACCGCCACACCGACGACAATCAGCAGCGCTGTGCTGCCTAACCCAATCTGCACACCAGTGATTGATTGCGTGATAAAAGGCAGCACCGCAATCAGGCCCAGGAACAGCGCACCGGCAAGCGTGATCCGGTTGAGCACCTTCATCAGATACTCTTCAGTCTTTTTGCCAGGCCGGATACCGGGGATGAATCCGCCGTTGCGTTGCAGGTTCTCGGCCAGATCCTGCTGGGTAAAGATGACGACCGTGTAGAAATAGGTAAAGCCAACCGTCAGCAGGAAGAGCAACGTCATGTAAACGATGCCGCCGCCCTGACCAGTTGGATTGAACGTGTTGTAGAAAAAGCCAGCGATCGCGTTGCCGATGCCTTCCGCCCCCGGACGATAGAACCACGAGGCGACAATACCGGGGAAGATGATGATGCTCTGCGCGAAGATGAGCGGAATCATGCCTGCCGAGTTCACTTTCAGCGGGATGAAGCTGCTCTGACCGCCGTACACCTTATTTCCCCGCACCCGGCGCGCATATTGCACGCGAATGCGCCGTTGGCCTTCCTGGATCAGAACAATCCCGACAATGGTGAGCAGGGCAATGGCGATGAAGCCAATCAGGCCCAGAATGGTGCTGAAATCGCCCGCCTGACTGATCTGGAAACCCTGAATGATCAGGCCTGGCAGGCGCGAGACAATGCCACCGAAGATAATGATCGAAATGCCATTGCCGATACCGCGCTCATTAATCTGTTCGCCAAGCCAGATCAGAAGCATGGTGCCGCCAACCATCGTGGTCAGCACCGTAAAGGTCGGCAGGAAATTTGCTCCTAAATCGAAAGGCGTGCGGAACAACGACTGAAGCGGATCGTTATTCGGATTGATCGTTCGCTCAAGCGTCAGGGTCTGACCATAGGCCTGCAAATAAGCCAGCGGCAGGGTCAGCCACAATTGATACCGATTGAGCCGCAGCCGTCCCTGTTCACCCTCTTTTTGCAGTTCCTGCAGCGCCGGAATCAGTGGCTGGAGCAACTGCATAATAATCTGGGCCGTAATATACGGATAGACGCCCATTGCCGCCACCGAGAAATTCTCGAGCGCGCCGCCGGCAAACAGATTCAGCAACTGCGCCAGTTGATTGGTTGCCAGCGCCTGTCGCAACTGCTCAAGCGTCACCGGGTTGATGTTCGGCACCGGGATGTGCGCAATCAGGCGAAACAGAAACAGCATCCCCAGCGTAAAGAGGATGCGTCGCCGCAAATCGGGCAACTGAATAGCACGGAGCACAGCCTGGAGCATGGTTTGCTTCCTGTTGGCGGCGAGGACATCTGTCCTCGCCGCGCCACTTGATTACGATGGTCGGGCGTTGCGCATGCTTGGATTTGGCCCGCGCGAGCGTGAATGCCGCTCCACAACCCATTCCAGATCAACGGCCTTGCCGCCAGCAGCTTCGATCTTCTGGCGCGCGCTGGCCGAGAACTTATGCGCCTTAATCACCAGTGGTTGACTCAAATCGCCGTCGCCGAGGATTTTGACCGGAAGCCGCTTGCGACGCACCAGACGGCGCGCCAGCAACGCCTCTGGCGTTACTTCAACGTCTGCCGGCCAATTCGCCAGGCTACCGACATTCACCACTTCGTATTCAACGCGGAACTTATTGGTGAAGCCGCGCTTAAAGGGCATTCGCTTCACCAGTCGGTTCTGACCACCCTCAAAGGTGCGGTACGGGCCTGGCCCACTGCGAGCCTTCTGGCCCATCATACCCTTACCGCCAGTCTTGCCCTTACCCGAACCGTGGCCGCGACCGATCCGCTTCGACGATCGGCGCGAACCCTCAGCCGGGCGCAAATCATGAAGTTTCATGCCTGCACCTCGTCCGCAACCTCTTCCACCTTCACGAGGTGCTGAATCTTGAACAGCATCCCGCGTACCGATGGGTTGTCAGGTTTGAGCACACTCTGATTTAAGCGGCGCAAGCCAAGCGCGGCCAGCGTTTCCTTTTGGTCACGCGCATAGCCAATTGCGCTTTTCACATACGTTACGCGCAGCTTTCCCATCACGCTGCCTCCGTCTCGCGCCGCGTGCGGCGCTCCATCAGCTCTTGCGGCGTCATATCGCGTCGCCGGGCCATCTCTTGCAGCGATACCATCTCGCTCAGGGCCTTAAAGGTCGCTTTGACCACATTGACCGGATTGTTGCTGCCGTAGACCTTCGAGAGCAGGTCTTTAATTCCGGCTGCCTCGACCACAGGCCGCACGCCGCGGCCTGCAATCACGCCGGTACCAGGCGCTGCCGGACGCAGCATCACCTTGGTGGCTGCAAACTTGGTCACGACCTCGTGGGGCACGGTGGAATGGACGAGCGGCACCCGGATCAGATTCCGCTTTGCTGCCTCAGTGCCCTTGCGAATGGCGTCAGGCACTTCAGCCGCCTTCCCCATGCCAATACCGACGTGGCCCTTACCATCACCGACGACGACAATCGTGCTGAAGCTGAAGCGCCGACCGCCCTTCACGACCTTTGACACGCGGTTGATCTGGACGACTCGCTCCTCGAGCTCCAGCGTGTCGGGGTTGATACGTTCTCGTTTCACAGTTCCTCCGCTACGCTGCCCTTGGGCAACTAGAAGTTCAGACCAGCTTCGCGGGCCGCTTCGGCCAGCGCTTTCACCCGTCCGTGATACTTATAGCCGCCGCGATCGAAGACCACCTTCGTGATCCCGGCCTGTAACGCTCGTTCGGCGATCAATTTGCCGACCAGCGCCGCTTCCTGGGTTTTGGTCAGGCTTGGGTCGCCAGACCAGCCCTTTTCGTTGGTTGAAGCGGCGACCAGGGTGTGACCAATGACATCATCGATCACCTGCGCATAAATATGGACATGGCTGCGGAAGACATTCAGCCGGGGGCGTTCTGCCGTCCCGTGAACGCGCTTCCGAATCCGATTATGTCGGCGAAGCCGGAGTTCTCGTGGTGTTCGTTTTCCCATACGATCCTCAATACTGGCGCAATGGAGATGCCATCCCCCATCGCTCGCTCTGGAAGAGGCCGCTACCGCTCAGACTACTTCGCCTTACCAGCTTTGCCAGCCTTGCGGCGAATCTTCTCTTCAGCGTACTTAATCCCCTTACCCTTGTACGGCTCCGGTGGGCGCAGACTGCGGATGCGGGCAGCCTCTTCACCAACCTGCTGCTTATCGATCCCGACCACTGTCAGGGCCAGCGGTTCGTTAGCGGTTTTGCGCTCGCCCACGATGTAACTGATATTGGGTGGCGGATCAATCCGAACCTGATGCGAAAACCCAAGGTTCAGCACCAGAGTCTTGCCTTCAAGCTGGGCGCGGTAGCCGACGCCGTTAATTTCCAGCGCTCGTTGCCAGCCCTGTGTGACGCCAACAATCATATTGTTGAGCAGAGTGCGGGTCAGGCCGTGCAACGCGCGATGCTGCTTTGTGTCCGACGGACGCGAAACCGTAATCACATCCCCATCCTGCCGAATCACCATCTCGGGATGGAGTTGCTGGCTGAGCGTCCCCTTTGGGCCTTTCACCGTGACAAAGTTCTGATCGCCGATAGTGACCTGCACACCCTTCGGCACGGTAATTGGTCGTTTTCCAATTCGCGACATGATACTCCTCCGTGCGCGTTACCAAATGTAGCAGAGCACCTCGCCGCCGACACGTTCGCGCCAGGCCTCGTGATCGGCCAGCACGCCCTTCGGGGTCGAGAGGATGCTCAGCCCGAGGCCGCCGCGCACTCGCGGAATGTCAGCGCGCTTGGTATAGATGCGCAGCCCCGGCTTACTCACCCGGCGCAAACCGGTAATAGCCGGTCGGCGGTCGGGCATATACTTCAGCGTAATCGAAATCGTCTTTGAGGGCTTGCCCTCATCGATCACCGCATAATCGCGAATAAACCCTTCACGCTTCAAGATGTCGGCAATGGCAATCTTCATCTTTGATGCCGGCATCGAGACAGTTGTATGGCGAGCCATGCACGCATTGCGGATGCGTGTCAGCATATCGCCGATTGGATCATTGATGCTCACGGTATGCCTCCTCACAAGTCAGGTGTCGATACTGGCAACGAGTGATCTGGGCGAACCTACCAGCTCGCCTTTACGACACCCGGAATGAGGCCCTTCAACGCATGTTCGCGGAAGCAGATACGGCACATCCCGAACTTGCGGATATAGGCCCGCGACCGGCCACAAATCTTGCATCGATTGTAGGCGCGCACCTGAAACTTTGGTGGCCGCTGAGCCTTAACAATCCACGACTTCTTAGCCAAAGGAGTACCTCCTCAATCTGTTGAACCAGTCAGCGCGCAGCGCTCTTAGTTCAAACTAATCACGAAATGGCATTCCAAGCCGTTTGAGCAGGGAATAGGCCTGTTCATCATTCGGGGCGCTGGTGACGATCGCCACCTCCAGCCCACGGATCTTATCGATTTTATCGTAGTCGATGTCAGGAAAAACAATCTGCTCACGCAGACCGATACTGTAGTTGCCGCGGCCATCGAACGAGCTGCGGCTCACGCCACGGAAGTCACGAATACGGGGCAACGCGAGCGAGCAGAGCCGGTCGAAGAAGTCGTACATCCGGTCGCCACGCAGCGTTACCATTGCGCCAATAGCCATGCCGGCGCGCAGCTTAAACGATGCCACCGACTTCTTGGCGCGGGTGATAACCGGTTTCTGCCCCGTAATGGTCGTGAGGTCATTGACAGCGGCTTCCAGCGCTTTCGCATTTTGCACCGCTTCACCAACCCCAACATTGACCACAATCTTCACCAGGCGCGGCACCTGCATGATGGACTTGAACTGAAACTCTTCCATCAATGCCGGGACGACCTCAGTCTGATACTTTTCACGCAATCGAACGGTCATGGCACTTTCTCCAGGGGCTTGGCGAAGATCCAATGTCATCGCCGGCCCTGAACAGATCACTTGTCGATAATCGCGTCACAGGCCTTGCAGTAGCGTACCTTACGCGGACGCCCCTTATGGTCAGTCTCTTCCAGGAAGCGCTTGCCGGTGCGCGATGCCCGCCCGCAGCTCGGGCAGATCAGCATCACGTTTGATACGTGGATCGGCGCTTCCATCTCGATGATCCCGCTGGGCCGACCGGGGCCGCGCGCCTTCTGGTGGCGCTTAACGATATTCAGTCCTTCCACGATCACCCGGTCTTCTGCCGGTAGCGCGCGCTTGATTTTGCCGCGTCGCCCCTTGTCTTTGCCGGCAATCACCATTACTTCATCACCTGTTTTCACATGCATCACAGCACCTCCGGGGCGAGCGACACGATTCGCATAAACTGCTTCTCGCGCAACTCACGGGCCACCGGGCCAAAGATGCGGGTCCCGCGCGGGTTGTTTTCTTTTCCGATCAGCACAGCCGCATTATCGTCAAAGCGAATATGCGAACCGTCAGGGCGACCATATTCCTTAGCAGTGCGGATAATCACTGCTTTGACCACATCGCCCTTTTTCACCTGACCGCCGGGCGTCGCGACCTTCACCGATGCCACGATGATATCGCCAACCCGACCGTAACGCACCCGCGAACCTCCGAGCACCCGGATGCACATGATCTCTTTGGCGCCGGTATTATCGGCAACCTTCAGCCGTGTTTGAGGCTGGATCATGGCTAGTCCTCCTCGCTGCGCTTCACAATTTCCACCACCCGCCACCGCTTGGTGCGGCTCAGCGGACGGGTCTCCTCAATCCGCACCACATCACCCACTTTGCAGGTATTTTCCTCGTCGTGGGCATGGAACTTCTTCGTGCGACGGATAATCTTGCGGTACAGTGGATGGGGTTTGAGGTAATCCACTGCCACGACCACCGTCTTGGCCATTTTATCGCTCACGACGCGACCAACCTTCGTCGTTTTGCGTTTTTGCTCTGTCGTCATCATACTGCACTCCGTATACGCTAGCCAAGTTCGGCTTGCGCCAGCTCGCGCTCACGCAGGATGGTGTAGATCCGGGCAATATCCTTCTTCACCTGCCGGGGCCGAGCAGTATTGGTCAGTTTACCGGTTGCCTTTTGAAAGCGCAGGTTAAACAACTCTTTCCGATACTCGACCAGCTTTTCGCGCAATTGCGCATCATCGAGGGCGCGCAGTTCACTCGCTTTCACTGCTCACCTCCTCTGGGTTGGCCATCGTGCCCTGCTCTTCGCGGTCGATGACCTTGCACTTGATCGGCAGCTTTTGCGCGGCGCGGCGGAGCGCTTCGTGAGCAATCTCCTGGCGCACGCCTGCCAGTTCAAACATAATCCGACCGGGTTTCACCACTGCCACCCAGTGATCGACTGAACCTTTACCGCCACCCATCCGGGTTTCGGCGGGCTTGCGGGTGACGGGTTTATCCGGGAAGATTCTGATCCAGACTTTACCGCCGCGGCGCACGTATCCGGTAATCGCGCGGCGAGCCGCTTCGATCTGGCGGCTGGTAATCCAGACTGGTTCGAGCGCCATCAGGCCATACTCGCCGAACACGACGTGATTGCCGCGGTACGACAGGCCGGGGCTGCGCCCTTTTTGCATTTTGCGATACTTCGTGCGCTTAGGAAGAAGCATTGCTATTCCTCCTCGGCTGGCGTTCACGTCGTTCAGGGACGGGCGCCGGCGCCGGTGCTGATTGCTCAACCTGCATCTTCGCAGCCTGGTTCGGGAAGACGTCGCCCTTGTAGATCCAGACCTTTACGCCGATGCGGCCATACGTAGTATGGGCATGCACCTGAGCATAATCAATATCAGCGCGCAGCGTATGGCGCGGCACGCGGCCTTCCGACTCTTCGTGTACGCGCGACATTTCGGCGCCGCCGAGGCGACCCGAGCAGCGCACTTTCACGCCCTGGGCGCCAAGGCGCATCGCCCGCTGCACGGCCTGCTTCATCGCGCGCTTATAGCTTACGCGCTTGGTGATCTGCTCACCGATATTCTCGGCCACCAACTGGGCATCAAGCTCAGGCTGGCTGATCTCTTTGATATTCAGCTTGATCTTCTTGCCCGTTTTTCGCTCAAGAGCCGTCTTCAATGAATCGACATTCGTGCCGCGCTTGCCGATCACGATTCCAGGTTTGGCCGTATAGACCGAAATCTCGATCTTGTTGGCCGATCGTTCGATCTCAATCCGCGACACGCCAGCGCTCTGCAATTCCTTGCTGATCAGCTTGCGCAGCTCGATATCTTCGTGGACCTGGCGGGTGTATTCTTCGCCTTCAGCAAACCACTTCGATTGCCAGTCCTTGATATACCCGAGCCGGAAGCCGATTGGATGTACTTTGCGCCCCAAGCGAGCCTCCCTCTACTAATACTCCGCTTTATCGGCCACGACCACCGTGATGTGGGTGGTTGGTTTGCGGATCCGGTTTGCCATCCCGCGAGCACGCGGCATAAATCGCTTCAAGACCGGGCCTTGATCGGCATAGATGGTCTTGATGTACAGCTCATCACGATTCATGTCAAAGTTGTGCTCGGCATTTGCTGCCGCCGATTTGATAGTGCGGGCGACTTCGCGCGCCGCTTTTTGCGGCATATAGCGCAGGGTAGCCAGCGCGCGATCGACTGGCATTCCGCGCACCACATCCATCACCAGACGCACTTTGAGCGGCGAAATACGCACATTGCGAGTTATCGCTTTTGCTTCCATTGCTCTTCTCGTCTCGCTACCCGAAGCATCACCACAAGCGCGCTATTGTACCACGTTTTTGCCGGTATGCAATCGGGGCTTCAGCGGGCGTTACTTGACTTTCCCGCGCTTATCGGCCTTCTTCCCACCGTGGCCGCGGAACAACCGGGTAGGCGCGAATTCGCCCAGCTTGTGCCCAACCATATTCTCGGTAATATACACAGGCACATGACGGCGACCATCGTGAACAGCGATCGTATGGCCAATCATCTGCGGGAAGATGGTCGAGTCGCGCGACCAGGTGCGAATCACCCGCTTTTCATTAGCCTTGTTCATTGCCTCGATCTTGTCGAGCAGCTTAATATCGACGTATGGCCCCTTCTTTGACGAGCGGGACATAGTTCCTCCTCACAAGGGCGCCGGGCGTCACCCATTGCCGCCCGGCAGTGCAATTGCTACTTGCGCCGGCGCACAATAAAGCGATCGAAGCGCGGATTGTGGCGGGTCTTGACGCCACGCGCAGGTTTACCCCACTTCGTCTTCGGCGTGCTCATACCGCGCGGAGCGCGACCTTCGCCACCGCCATGAGGATGGTCACGCGGGTTCATGGCCGCGCCTCTCACGCGGGGGCGGCGACCAAGCCAGCGTGAGCGACCAGCCTTGCCCAGCCGGATGTTCTGGTGATCGACGTTGCCGACCTGACCAATAGTGGCCATGCAGCGCACGTGAATCATGCGCATTTCACCGGAAGGCATCCGGACGGTGGCGTAGTCACCTTCTTTGGCCATCAACTGAGCCGCAGTTCCTGCCGAGCGCACCAGCACGCCACCGCGACCGATTTCCAGCTCAATGTTGTGAATCTGAGTGCCGAGTGGAATGGCGCTCAACGGCAACGCATTACCAACCCGGATTTCGGCATCGGGGCCGCTCATCACGACATCGCCGACCTTGAGACCGAGCGGCGCAATGATGTAGCGCTTCTCGCCGTCGGAATATGCCAGCAGCGCAATACGGGCGGTGCGGTTGGGATCGTACTCAATCGCCTGCACTTTGGCCGGAATGCTGAACTTATTGCGCTTGAAGTCAATAATCCGATAGAAGCGTTTGTGACCGCCACCGCGATGGCGAACCGTAATGCGCCCCTGATTGTTGCGGCCAGCCTTTTTGCGCAGCGGCTCAATCAGGCCCGGCTCAGGGCGCTTTTTGGTGATCTCCTCGAAGGTCGAGACCGACATATTGCGGCGACCAGCCGAGGTTGGTTTGTAGATACGAATGCCCATTGCTGACTCCCTCTGGCGGCGACGGCTCTTCAGTGCGGGCCGTCGCCGGTCGCTGCTTTCCCTTCAGCAGCAACTATTACGCTTCAAAGATCTCGATTCGATCACCCTCGGCCAGGGTCACGATGGCCTTCTTCCAATCGCGGGTATACCCAAACGACTGGCCGCGACGGCGCAGTTTGCCGCGCACGTTCATGGTGTGAACCTTCTTAACCGTCACATTAAAGATGGTCTCAACCGCGTGTTTGATCTGTGGCTTTGTCGCTTCCCGATGGACCTCAAACGTATACTTATTGAGAGCCATCAGGCTGGTATTCTTCTCGGTGATCAGCGGGCGGATGAGAATATCATACGGCGTTAGCATGGTGCTTCCTCCTATGCAGACGTGGCCACGCGAACGCGCTCGCCCAGATAGCTTTCGACCACTGCTACTGCCGCCTTCGGCATCACGATATGGTCATAGACCAGCAGATCGCGCACATTGAGATAGTGGGCCAGCAGCGTCTTTACCTGCGGCAAATTGTTGGCCGAGCGGCGCACATTCTCATTGGCCGGGCTCTTACTATCGATCACAACCAACGTCTTGGCTGTATCAAGCCCATGCGCCTTTAGAAATGCGATAAAGTCCTTGGTGCGCGGTTGCGCGAAGGTCAGTTCATCGATGAAGCGAATCTGACCAGCGGCAAACTTGGCCGACAGCGCCGAGCGCACCGCAAGCCGACGCATCTTACGCGGCATGGCTTGGCGATACGAGCGTGGATGAGGGCCATGCGCGACACCGCCGCCCTTGTGATGCGGCGCCCGGATCGACCCCTGACGGGCGCGACCGGTACCCTTCTGGCGGTATAGCTTGCGGGTCGAACCCTTTACTTCGCCCCGCCCGCGCGTGTTGTGTGTTCCGAGGCGAGCATTTGCCTGCTGCATCACAGCATATTGATGCATCACAGGCACATTCGGCTCGATGCCGAAGATATAGTCGCTGAGCTCGATGGCTCCCACCTGCTCGCCGGCCTGATTGTACAGTGTTGCCTGCATCGTTCTACCCCTTTAGCCCTTCACCGCTTTGCGGATTTGCAGCAGGCTATTGCGGGCGCCGGGAACGGAGCCCTTCACCAGTAGCAAATTCTGTTCGGGCAGCACTTCAACTACCTCAAGGTTCTGGATCGTGACCCGCTGGCCGCCCATGCGACCTGCCATGCGCTGGCCTTTCCAAACTCGACCGGGGGTTGTGCCGGCGCCGATCGAACCGGGCGCGCGGTGGCGATCACTCTGGCCGTGCGTCTTGGGGCCGCCGCGGAAACCGTGGCGCTTGACGACACCGGCAAAACCGCGTCCCTTTGATGTGCCTGAAACATCGACTTTCTGGCCAGGCTTGAACAGCTCGACGGTCACCACTTCGCCGAGGTTGTGCGCCTGCGGATCATCCGCCTTGAATTCGCGCAGATAGCGCAGCATCGTGCCGCCCGAGGCTTTCAAATGCCCCTGCTGCGGCTTGGTCAGCTTGCGCGGCTCAACCTGTTCGTAGCCAAGCTGCACCGCGCTATAGCCATCGCGCTCAGGCGTCCGAATCTGAGTAACGATGCACGGCCCAGCCGAGATCACCGTTACCGGAATGGCCATACCCTTCTCGGTGAAGTACTGCATCATTCCGATTTTGCGACCTAACAATCCGTGGATCATTGATGCACCTCCGCAGCGTGCGTCTTTGCGCAGCGGCTGCCTCTCCGGCGCGCGTTAACCATTGACAAAGGATGAAGGTGTCGCCGGGAAAACGCTACGCCTCTTTTCTTCTACAGCTTAATCTCAATATCGACGCCAGCCGGCAGATTGAGCTTCATCAGAGCGTTAATGGTTTGCTGACTTGGATCGAGCACATCGATCAATCGCTTGTGGGTGCGAATCTCAAACTGCTCCTGCGAGTCTTTGTCGATAAAACCCGACCGGATCACACTGTACCGCTCGATCTTGGTTGGCAGCGGCACCGGGCCTGCGACAAGCGCGCCGGTACGCTCAGCCGCCTCAACGATCTGGCGGGCAGATTGATCGAGGATCTTGTGATCGTATGCCTTCAGGCGAATACGAACCTTCTGCTTGGCCATAGCTTTACTCCAATCAACGGGGACGCAGAGTCGATGCTGCGCCCCCGTTACAGCTTCTATCACCTAATCAAGGATCTTGGTGACCACGCCAGCGCCGACGGTGCGCCCGCCTTCGCGGATGGCGAAGCGCAAGCCCTCTTCGATCGCGA
>FWPU01002604.1_pt1 | contig 48963 bp, 53 predicted proteins | sample 2228361 | NCBI WGS metagenome assembly FWPU01 (sample SAMEA103939777, study PRJEB20133) | metagenome | reverse complement strand
AGAAAGACTGCTCTTCATTATCCTGAATGATTTTTAATAACTTATGAAGCAGAAAATCGATTCTTGAGGTCTCAATTGACAAAGTCAGGTGTAAGGATAGAGAATAAAGGGCTTGACATTACCTTTAATCTTAAAGATATTGATGCTATAAATGCATTGGGTAGGCATAATATATTCTGGGTAGGTGAGCATTATAAGGATGTTGGTGATAAGTTAAATAGTCTTATAAGGGAGTTTTATGAATGAAATTATACCCGTGATGAGTTTGCAAGGAGGCTTAAGAATGCCCTTGAGTTTGTGAATAAGGATGAGCAGACATACTTTAAAGGGCTTGCGGATCACATAGCCACAAAGACAAAAGAGCTTGGCAGGATCTCAGGGTATCAGAGGGCTGGCATTAAGTATGTGAAGGTAAAGGCGATACTGGATGAAAGGACATCGATAATTTGTAGACAGATGCATGGGAGGATAATTTCAGTAGAGAGGCTTGCTGAGCAGAAAGAAAGGATACTTCAGGCAAGAAGTATTGATGAATTAAAGGCTGCGCAAGCTTGGATACCATCTTTCAGCGGTAAGACATCTGAGCTTCCAGATGGTGTAGCAGGGCCACCATATCACTATAGATGTAGAACTACAACGGTTGCATACTTTGAGGAGCTTGAGGGAGAGCCAAAAGGTGATGAGACATATCAATTCTTTGATGGCATGAAAAGAAGAAAGGAAAAGGTAGTATATAGATATGTGGACAAGGAGCTTGGAAGGGAGCTGGTGCTTACTGATGGTGGGGTAAAGCATGTATTGGAGAAAAGAAGGCACGGCATAAAGAGTGTTGATAAAATCAAAACGGCAATGAAAAGCATTAAAGAGATGGGGGAAAATATAAGAGACAAAGAGCAGATAGTGACATTAAGCCAGAATGGAGTGGTTTTGGTATTCAGAGACAATGTTGTTTATAGCGCATATTTGCCAGAAAGTAAAAATTATTTTAAAAACATAACAACAAGAAGGTTTAAGAAATGGGTAGAACTGCTCAAGTCATACTTTACGGGACTGTTTATACGATAAAGACAGACTTAGATAATAAAGTGCAGGGAAAGAATATTGCATCTAAGTTATGGGATTATTTATATCCGTTTTATATTGTGGATGATGATGGAAGGTTTGTGTATCTGTATCAGCCTTTATGTTATGGGGCTAAGCATGTACAGGAAGATATATACAAGATTCTTGAAAACCCCCACCCTTCTATCTATGAGGTCTTTGATAATGTGGACATAATAGATGAAAATACTGGTAAGGTGTATATGGAACTTAAGAATGTTAATCTTTTAGGTATCTTAAAGGGGATAAAGGAGTGTTTAAGAGGTGGTTGAAGGATGATAGCCATAAAGAAGGCGCTTTTAAAGGTTGCTCACAGGATTAGAGACAGGGCTATCGATGAGGCACCATACAGGACAGGGGCACTCAGGAAGTCTATCACTGTTCATGATGAGTTTGAGGACAAAGTGATCGTTTCTGCTGGTGATGGTGGTGCACCATACGCACCATATGTGCATGAAGGCTCGGGAATTTTTGGAAGACATAAAAGAAGATATGAGATCAGACCTAAAGAGAAGAAGGCTCTATACCGGAAAGGGGCAAGACATCCGGTTAAGAAAGTGGTTCAGATCGGGCAGAAGTCAAAGCCATTTTTACTCATTGCAGCAAAAAAGACAGAACCAGAGGTGTTCTATTTAAACCATGTGGGATACCCTAAAATAGAGATAGAAGATCAAAAAAACGAGAAACCTCCTTCTGGTTTAATTGTTCTAAAAGAGAAATGTAATATCTGAACTAAATGAACCTTTAAAAATGCATCTTGAAGGCTAAAACCTGTCTCTGTGCTGCCTCACGCACAGGCAGGGCTGTCTCACAGCAAAGGCAAAAGAGATATCATTAAATTCTATCGGCAGATTTGAGTAAATGAAAAAGTTTGTAATAATATGTTAAAATTAACCATTCATTTCATTAGAGCCCCCTTAGCTCAGTAGGATAGAGCACAGGTTTCCTAAACCTGGTGTCGCAGGTTCGACTCCTGCAGGGGGCACTTATTTTAGAGAATGTCTACGAGTTGAATATCAAAAATCAGATTTCTTCCTGCAAGAGGATGGTTTGCATCAAGGGTTACATTTTGTTCAGTTATGTCCACCACTGTAACTAATATTATATGTCCATCTTCTTGCCTGAGTTGTAGTTGCTGACCGACCTCGAGTTCAAGGTCTTCTGGAAATCTGTCGCGACCTATGATGGCCACAAGTTCATCATGGTATGGACCATATGCCTTCTCAGGAGGTATATTAACAATCTTTGATTCTCCTATCTTCATGCCTATCACAGACTCTTCAAAGCCTTCTATCAATCTTCCCTCACCTATTGTGAATTGTAGAGGTTCACTACCACTTGATGAATCAAAGACTGTTCCATCATCCAGTTTACCAGTATAATGAACTCTAACCGTATCTCCTATCTTTGCACCTGTCATATCTTTTCCTCCCTTCTTAAAAAAATAAAGCCTAGAGTACTGAACTCCAGGCTCATACATAATAACTTAAATAAGAACTAAAAGTAAACCATAAAATTTAGCTCCACTTCAGATCGAGGTTGCCGAGAAAAGATTATATTGCCTTTATCCTCTCTTTTAATAAATCTCCTAACGCTTCCAAATCTCTCCTCAAGGGCTTCTATCACGAGTTCTTATGCCTCAAGGATTAAGCCTTTCTCGATACCCTCAATATAGAAAGGGTCTTTTGTCTTGTCTATCACAAGGGGCATATTCTTCACCTCTTTTATCAGTCTTGAGTATTCAAGGAGCTCTGTGAATCTGAGAAAGATGGTCTCAATCAATTCCCTTATTGTCCTATCATATGGGAAGGCTTCTTCTTGCATGGGTAATTATAACATAAAGCCCTCTTCAGGCTTATGTCTGAAGAAAGGATAGATGGCCTCATAATCAGTTGTCAAAGAGCGATATGAATCTTATTGCAAGCAATATATCACTCTTAAAAATCAAGTGCTAAACCTCGTGGGCTTTCTGCCTTGCCAAACTTTTATGAAATATCTTAACATTATTCATATGATAAGATTTCAGAGGCCTTTAAATTCCCTCACAAACAAACTGATCTTCACCATAGGTCTTCTGATGGCACTTGGTGGATCGATTTATGGATACTTATTCCTTAAATATCAGGAAGACCTTATGATAAAGAATCTTGTAAGGCAGGTTGATATATTTTCTGAATTAATAAAAAGGGGTCTTCACTACGGTATGCTCTCCTCAAGGAGGGATATTATAGAGCAGACTATAGGGACAATAAGCGAGACAGAAGGGGTAAGGGTTATAAGAATCTTTGATCCTCAGGGAACTATCTTTTATTCGTCAAATAAGGAAGAGATTGGAAGAAAGATCAATAAAGATATAGAAGGAGACTGTCAGTTTTGCCATAAGGAAATGTTTTCTCGGGATATATCGACAAAGAGAAGGTGCTGGAGGATAGCTGAACTACCGGATGGTGAAAGGGCAATAAACTTCATAAAACCTATAATGAATGAAAAAATCTGTTATACCCAGCCATGTCACAGACATTCTAAAGAACAGAGCATACTTGGATTTATAGAGACGAGTTTCAGTACGACATCTGTAGATTCATTAATAGTAAAAAACAGGATTAATATACTTTTATTCGGTGCATCATTCTTGATAATCATATCTGTATTTTTATGCCTGATATTATGGAAGTTTGTGTCCCGTCCCTTATCGGTGCTGGAGGGCGGTATGAAAAAGATTGCAGAGGGTGAACTCGATCACAGGATAAAGATTAAATCCAGAGATGAGATGGGTCTTCTGGCAGATACATTCAACAGGATGGCAAAGGAACTCAAGGAATCTCGCGAAAAGATTGAGTCATGGACAAAGTGCCTTGAGGAAGAGGTGGAGAAGAAGACTATCGAGATCAAAAAAGCACAGGAACAATTAATGAATGCAGAAAAACTCGCTGCCCTTGGAAGGATGGCAGCAGGTTTTGCTCATGAATTGAATAGTCCCCTTACAGGGATCATCACATTTGCCCATCTCTTATTGCAGAGAATACCTCCAGAGAATAAACAGGAAAGAGAGGATATTCAGGTAATTATCGAGCAGGCAGAAAGATGCGGAAAGATTATAAAAGGACTTCTCGGATTTTCAAGAAAAACAGGATTCGAGAAGACGAGGATAAATATTAATCACCTGATAGAGAATACTGTATCGATGGTAAAGAATCAGGCGAGGTTTCATAATATAATCTTTAACCTCAATCTTCAGATGGATGTGCCTGAAATAGAAGTGGATCCCAATCAGATACAGCAGGTTTTTTTAAATCTCATATTGAATGCTGCTGATGCCATGGGTGACAGTGGAACCATCACAATAGTCTCAAGGTATCAAAAAACACAGGTAACGCCAGTTCAATTTATAGAGATTGAGTTTACGGATACAGGTCCTGGAATACCCGAGGAACATATCTCTAAGATATTCGAACCCTTCTTCACGACAAAACCTCCTGGCAAAGGAACAGGTTTAGGTCTCAGTGTGAGTTACGGAATTATAAAGAGGCACGGAGGGAATATATTCGTGAAGAGTACAGCGGGCAAAGGGGCAAGTTTCTTTATCAGACTGCCTGTTACACAGACATAAAATTTATGTTACAGGAAACAATAGAGGGTAGTTTCTCTCTAATTGGTGGTGACTTCACGAATGGAGGCAGGGCATCGTGTGAGCTCAAAGAGATTCTAATGTCTTTAAATATACCAGAGGATGTGATTCAGAGGGCAACAATTTCAGCCTTTGAGGCAGAAATGAATGTGATAATCCATGCAATAGCAGGAACCATGTATTATTCCATAACAGGTGACAGAATAAAGATAGTCGTTACGGATATTGGTCCAGGTATTCCTGATATTGAACTCGCAATGCAGGAAGGTTATTCCACCGCACCTGAGTGGATCAAGGAAATGGGATGGGGTGCCGGAATGGGACTTCCAAATATGAAAAAGAATTCAGATGTTTTCAATATAGACTCAGTGGTTGGAGAGGGAACAACAGTAGAATTAATAATTTATATCAATAAAGGAGGCACATTATGAAATTAAAAGAATTATACCATATACTTGAACTGAAGCCTGTAAATGATATTTCACCTGACAGAGAGGTGAAAGATGTATATGTGAGCGATCTTCTTTCTGATGTGATTGCCAATGCAAGGCCTGACTCTGTATGGATTACTCTCCAGACACATCCAAATATAATCGCTGTTGCTACCCTAAAGAATCTCTCAGCAATAATAATCACCAATAACCGGACAGTAGATAATGAGACATTAGAAAAGGCAAAAAAGGAAAGGATACCTCTATTTATTACCCCACACACAACCTTCGAGACAGCAGGGAGACTCTATGGACTCCTTAAAGGTTCAGAGAGTAATCCTTCGTGAAGATTGATGAGACTTTACAGGGCAGACCTCCATATTCATACCTGTCTTTCTGCATGTGCTGAACTTGATATGACTCCATCAAAGATATTAAGGTGTGCAAGGGAAAGAGGACTCGATATCGTAGCCATAACAGACCACAATTCAGGCGAAAACTTTCCAGCCTGTAAAAATGCAGGTGGTAGTTCAGGACCATTAATCATTCCTGGTATGGAGGTGGCCACATTAGAGGAAGTTCATGTTATCGGACTCTTTGAAAGTTACGAGGACCTTTTCGAGTTTCAGAAGATTGTGTATAAAAATCTCAAGGATGGCGAGTTCGATGGAAGATATGGGTATCAACTCGTTGTTAATGAAAAAGATGAGATACTTTCATTCTCAAAAAAGATGCTCATATCAGCCACAAATATTACGATAAAGGAAGTGGTCAATTTCATCCATGACTATAGAGGAATAGCCATAGCATCTCATATAGATAAGGAGGTATTCAGTGTTATGTCACAGTTGGGTTTTATACCTGGTGATATAGATTTTGATGCACTCGAGATATCTCCCAATATGGAGATAGAAAAGGCAATGATGGTCTTTAGAGAATATTCAGAGATTCCATTCATTAAGTCGTCTGATGCCCACCATCTTAAGGATATAGGAAGGTGCACAACAGGATTTCTTCTGGAAGAACCTTCCTTTAAAGAATTAAAGATGGCGATAAAAAAAATAGACGGGAGAAAAATCATACATGGATGAACTCTCCCTTCACATACTCGATATAGCAGAAAACTCAATAAGTGCTAAAGCAACAGCAATAGATATAATCATTGAAGATAATGTGCCTGAGAATGTCCTTTCCATAACAGTTAGAGACAATGGTAAGGGAATGGATGACGAAATATTGAGAAAGGTGGAGGATCCCTTCTTTACAACAAAAGGAAAAAAGGTGGGGCTTGGCATTCCTCTTTTAAAACAGTCCGCTATTGAATGCGAGGGAGATTTTTCGATAGAATCCCTGCCATGCAGGGGAACCACCATTAGGGCTACATTCAAAAGGGATCATATAGACAGAAAGAGGATAGGTAATCTAACATCCACAATAATGACAATAATAGCAGGTAATCCAGAAATTGATCTTTCCCTGAGTTACAGGATCACATTAACTGAAGGAGAGTTAGATTTCCACTTCAATACATCTGAAATAAAAAAGACCATCGGAGATATACCAATTAATGTACCGCCTGTATTAAAATTTATAAAGGAGTATCTCTCACAGGGACTTGTAAAACTTGAAAGGATTACAGGGTAAGAAAATACTTATTGTTGATGATGAGCCGATCGTAAGGCTCAGTTGTAAAAGAATCCTTGAGCCTGAAGGATATGAGGTGGACATAGCATCTGATGGGTACGAGGCTATGGAGAAGATAAAGGAAAACTTTTATGATGTAATAATTACTGATCTCAAGATGCCAAAGATGGATGGATTTGAGGTCCTTACATGGATAAAGCAGAACTCTTCGAGTTCCAAGATTGTTATCATAACAGGCTATTCAACCCATGAGATTGCAGAAAAGGCTATATCATCAGGTGCACACAGATATATAGAGAAACCCTTTACACCCGAAACCCTCTTGAGCATAGTCAGAGAACTGACATGAACATAGAGGTAACCGAATATCATGGACATAAAGAAACCATCCTTGTGGTTGATGATGATCCTGTTATCCTTAAATCCGCAGAGAGAATACTCACACCGTATGGATATGAGGTAGAAACATTTACCAGCCCTCATGATGCAATAAAAAGGTGCAGTGAGAAGAACTTTGATCTCGTTCTGAGTGACCTCAGGATGCCAGAAATTGATGGACTAGAATTACTCAAAAAAATAAAATCCCGGAGTCCTTCTACAGAGGTGATTATCATAACAGGGTTTGGTACCGTAAAAACTGCGGTTGAAGCACTGAAATATGGTGCATATGATTATATAGAAAAGCCTTTTACTCCTGAGCATTTCCTAAGAACAGTATCACAGTGTCTCGATGGCAAAAGACTTCTTATTGAGAATCTGAGATTAAAAAAAGAGGTGCAGAGACTTTATAAACTTGAAAACATCATAGGTGCATCTCAGGCAATGCAGAAGGTCTTTGAGCTGATTGCTCAAGTTGCTCCTACTCATAGCACTGTTCTCATCACAGGCGAAAGCGGAACAGGTAAAGAACTTGTGGCAAGGGCGATTCACTACAACTCTCCGAGGAGAAACAATCCATTTACAGTGGTTGACTGTTCCATGATACCTGAAACCATGATAGAGGATGAGCTATTTGGCCATATAAAAGGTGCATTCACCGGGGCTGTGGATACAAGAAAAGGACTGATTGAGACAAGTAATACTGGGACACTTTTTTTCGATGAAATATCGAATATCAATCTCCATGTTCAGGCAAAACTTTTGAGATTAATACAGGAAAAGGAATTCAGACCTCTTGGTTCAAGAAATGTAGTGAGGGTAGATGTCAGGTTCATAGCAGCAACAAACAGGGATCTTCTTCAACTTGTAAGGGAAGGAAAGTTTAGAGAAGACTTTTTTTATAGACTCAATGTATTTCCGATAAAGATTCCTCCTCTCAGGGAAAGAAAGGAGGATATACCATTGCTTGCTGATTATTTCCTGAAAAAATACTCACAGGAACTCTGTAGACCTGTTAAGTATATAAATGCAGAGTCAATGAGAATACTTACAGCATATGACTGGCCAGGTAATGTCAGAGAACTCGAGAATGTAATACAGAGGGCAGTAATTGTCTCGAGTTCAGACTCAATCAGACCTCAGGATATCGAGATACCATCCCGCGAATGCATAGAGATTAAGACACCAAGGAATGCAAAGGAGTTGAAAGAGATTAAAAAAATTCTGAAAACAAAAGCGATTGCAGAGTTAGAAAAAGAGTTTATCATTGATGCCCTCAAGAGAAACAACTATAACATAACGGATGCTGCAAGAGAGGTTGGAATGCAGAGAACAAACTTTCACGCCTTGATAAGAAAATATAAAATTCAGATACCAGGGAGGATATAAAATGGAAATATGTCCTGTGTGCAGAAAGTTTATAGATGAATGTATATGCTGTCCTGAATGAGGACATGTATGCCTCCTGGATCTGGGGGAATTATACTGTCCTGTATGCAAACCTGCACCAGGAGATATTATTAAAAAAGAAGAGGAACAGTCTTTGGAGATTGATATAAGAAAAGATATTAAAAATTTAAGAAAATTATGATTTAGAAATCAAGCCCACCAACCTCTTATGTTGGTAGGCGAAATAACAGGAATTTCTGCCCTTCCACTAATGGCTCTAAAAATAATACTATTATGCTATACTAACTACCTGTATGGTATCTAATCTTAGAGTTCTGGTTTTAGTTATATCTATTTTTTTATCGATGGGGGGCGGAATATCTGCTGTGGAGCCTGAAGGGGGCCCCACCTTCCGCGGGTCCGCGATGAATACTGAACCAATAGTGTTATCTATCGAGATAAGAGGGGTAAAAAGGATTACAGAGAGTGCAATAAGGTCAAAGATAACCCAGAAGGTCGGTGAACCCATCTCATCTGAAAGGATAAGGGAAGATATAAAGGCAATCTACAGCATGGGATACTTTGACGATGTTATTGCTGAGATGGAACAAGTTCCGGGTGGTATTAAACTTATATATGTGATAAAGGAGAAATCCACTATTCAGAGGATAAATTTCGATGGAAACAAAGAATTCGATGATGAAAAATTAATGGAGGCACTTTCTATACGAACAGGCTCTATCGCAGACCCTGCACTAATTCAAGAAAATACACAGAAGATAAAGGCACTTTATGAAGATAAGGGATATTTTCTTGTTAATGTAGTTCCTGTTCTCAAGAAGATAAGAGAGGATGTCACCTCACTCACATATGTGATAGATGAGGGTCCTGTTGTGAAGATAAAAAAGATAACAATTTTGGGTGCAGAAAAGATCTCTCCATCAGAAATAAAGGATGTTATGAAGACAAAAAAGAGAGGATTATTCTCATTCCTTACAAAGTCAGGATATTACAGAAAGGACCAGATAAAGGATGATATTGAAAGGATAAGGGACCTCTACCTGAACAATGGCTATATAAATGTTACCGTGTCTGACCCCGAGATAGTACTCTCAGAAGATAAAAGTAGCCTTGAGATAAAGATATCTGTATCCGAGGGTGAACAATATAGGATAAATGAAATCAAGATTACAGGCAACAGGGTCTATCCTGCGAATGATATCGCTCCATTATTAAGATCTAAAAAGGGAGATATCTTTAAGAGAGATAACCTGAGAAAGGATATTGCATCGATTACAGACTTTTATTCTGAAAGGGGTTATGCCCTCACCACTACTGTTCCTGATCTTATTCCTGATGACGATAAAAAAACAGTCGATCTCATACTCAAGATAAATGAGGGAGACCTTTTCAGAATTGGCAGGATAGAGATATATGGAAATACAAAGACATGGGATAAGGTTATAAGGAGAGAGATAAGACTCGATGAAGGAGATACTTTTAACAGTAAACTTCTCAGAAGAAGTTATGAGAGAATAAATAATCTCCAGTTTTTCGAATCAGTGGAACTTGTTCCGAAGCCAGACTCTGAAAATAAACTCGTGAATATCGACATAAAGGTGAAAGAAAGACCCACAGGCATGCTTAGTGTTGGAGGTGGTTACAGTTCAATTGATAAATGGATAGCAATGTTAGATATCACAGAGGGCAATCTTGGTGGTAGAGGACGGTCTGTGAGGTTCAGGGGTGAGTTTGGAGGAAGGAGGACATTATATGAACTTTCATACAGGGAACCATGGTTCCTAGACAAGCCCATATCACTCGGAATAAGTATCTATAAGACCTCGAAGGATTATCCACTGTATGATAGATATTCAAAAGGTTTCGAGGTTTCACTCGGAAAGAGTTTTAGTGAATACTGGGGTGGAAGTATTGCATATAATCTTGAGTCAGTCGAGATAAATAATGTTGATGAGGGCGCTTCAGAGTACATAAAGGAACAGGAAGGTAAGAGGGTAACGAGCAGTATAAGCCCAACCGTTGTGAGGGACTCAAGGGATAATTACCTTGACCCATCAAAGGGGTCAAGAAATGCATTGTATCTTACTCTTGCGGGTCTTGGAGGAACCAATGGTTTCGTGAGAACAGTATTTGATTCATCATGGTTCTTTCCAGTAACAGAAAATACAACCTTCTCAATAAGAGGCAGAATTGGATATGCCAGAGGAGCCTTTGGTAAGCCCCTGCCTTTATATGAGAGATTTTATGTGGGTGGTATATATACAGTAAGGGGATTAGGCTTTGGAGAGGCAGGACCACTCGATATAAATAATGAGCCTATTGGAGGTACGAAAGAACTCATATTTAATTTTGAATACCTCTTTCCGTTAATAAAAGAGGCGAGGCTCAAGGGAGTATTATTTTTTGATGCAGGCAAGGCATTCCTTGAATCAGAACCAATGGATAGTTTAAGAAGGACAGCAGGGTTTGGAATAAGGTGGCTCTCACCAATAGGTCCATTGAGACTCGAATATGGAAGGAATCTCGATCCAAGACCGTATGAAGCATCGGGCAAAGTGGAATTCACATTTGGAACATTCTTTTAAGTTTTGGAAGAGAGGCTTGCTGATTTCAGGACAGAATGTTTAAACTTGCTATATACCTTTATTTTCCGGCTTTGTCGGATTAAGGTGGATAAGAAGAGAGGGAAGTCAGAAAAGAAGGCTGTTACTGTCCTTCTTTACTTACTTAAATTAATTAAAAAGAGGAGGAAGAGATGAAGAGGTTTATATTTATGAAAGGGATTTTTCTAACGGTGCTCCTAGTCTCATTATTGTTGCCTTTTGACTCCATGGCTGAGGTGAAGATAGGATATGTAGACCTCAACAAGGCACTTAATGAATCAAAGAAAGGTAAAGATGCAAAGGCAGAACTTGAGGCATTGGTCAGGAACAAACAGGCAAGCATTGATGAACTCGAAAATAAGATTAATGAGATGAGGCAGGAATACGATAAACAGGCACAGGCGTTCTCAGAATCTGCAAGGAAGGTAAAGGAGGAAGAGATAGAGAATGCCATAAGGAATTATCAGAAGGTCGTTGGTGAGGCACAGGCAGAGGTCGAAAAAAAGAGAAAAGAGTTCACATCTAAGATAATAAATGAATTAAAAGAGGTTATTGCCAGGATTGCAGAGGAAGAAGGTTTTACGATAATCCTTGAATCATCCGAAGGACTGGTTCTCTATTCAAAGAAGGAGCTCGACCTTACAGATAAGGTTATCAATAGATACGACTCAATGAAAAAATAAGGCATGAAAGAGGTAAATAGAGGTATAAAGACAGGTGAGATAGCGAGATACCTTAACGGTGAATTGAAGGGAGACCCCTTTAAGGAGATAAGAGGGGTTTCCTCAATCGAGATGGCATCTCCTGATGAGATCACATTTTTGAGGGGGGAGAGACTTCCCGATGGTATCAATGTAAGGGCTGGAGCAATACTTGTGAGGAATTTCACAGATGACTTAGATATATGCCAGATAAAGGTTTCGAATCCAGATTATGGTTTTGCAAAACTCCTTGAGTTATTCTATGTAAGACCATTTAAACCACATGGAATAAGTGGGATGGCATATATCTCTCCATCCTCAGAAATAGGAAAGGATGTGAGTATCCATGCATTCTCATTTATCTCAGATGGTGTAAAGATAAAAGACAAAACTGTAATCTTCCCTCATGTCTTTGTGGGAGAGAATACGACCATTGGAGAGGATTGCGTAATATATCCTGGCGTGATAATAAGGGAAGGTGTATCAATAGGAAACAGGGTGATAATACATTCAGGCACAGTCATTGGTTCCGATGGTTTTGGTTATGTATTTCATGAAGGCATGCACCAGAAGATTCCACAGGTTGGAGGAGTGATTATAGAAGATGATGTGGAGATAGGTGCTAATGTTACTGTTGACAGGGCAACACTGGGAAATACCATTATAGGAAAGGGTACAAAGATAGATAATCTCGTCCAGATAGCTCATAATGTTACAATAGGACCCATGAGTATAATAGTTGCACAGGTTGGCATAGCAGGAAGTTCGAGGATTGGAAGTGGTGTTATTCTTGCAGGACAGGTTGGGGTCAAGGATCATGTTAATATAGATGATGGCGTTGTGGTTGGTGCCAAGTCAGGAATCATGGAGGACCTCAAAAGAGGCACATATTTTGGGATACCTGCACTGAACCACAGGGAATGGTTTAAACTCTTTGCCCTTTATAAAAGACTGCCTGAATTATTCCACAGGATAAAGGAAATTGAAAGGAAGATAGATGAATTAAATAAAAGAGAGGGAGGATAAGATGATAGGGATCAAGGAGATTCAATCAATCTTACCACACAGATATCCATTTTTACTCGTCGACAGGGTTATAGAGATTGAACCCAATGTGAAGATAACAGCGATCAAGAATGTGACCATGAATGAGACTTTCTTTATTGGACACTTTCCAGGAAACCCTGTGATGCCAGGTGTTCTCATAATAGAGGCGATGGCACAGGCAGCAGGTATACTCGCATTTAAATCAGGCGTGCAGGGAAAAAATGTATATTTTCTGTCGATTGAGAAGGCGAAATTCAGAAAACCAGTTGTGCCAGGAGACCAGTTAAGGTTTGAAGTGAAGACACTCCATGGTAAGGCATCTGTATGGAAATTCTCAGGAAATGCATATGTGGATGATAAACTCGTTGCAGAGGCTGAATTTACTGCCATGGTAACAGACAGGGAGATAGTATGAAGGGAATCCATCCAACTACACTCATATCAGGAGATGTGGAACTTGGAGAGGATGTGGAGATAGGCCCTTACTGCATAATAAATGGTCATGTAAGGATAGGAGACAAGACCAGACTGCTTAGCAATGTCATCATAGAAGGAAAGGTGGAGATAGGTTCTATGTGTACTATATATCCATTCACTAGCATAGGATTGCCTCCTCAGGATATAAAGTACAAAGACGAAGATACAGGAGTGAAGTTAGGTAATAATAATATCATCAGAGAATATGTGACGATTCATAGGGCATCTATTGGTGGAGATAGATGGACAGAGGTAGGTAATAATAACTTCATAATGGCATATGCTCACATTGCACATGACTGTAAGATCGGAAGCAATATTATAATGGCAAATGTTGCAACCCTTGCAGGACATGTGAAGGTATATGATTATGCTGTGATTGGAGGGTTGGTGGCGGTGCATCAGTTTACAAGAATAGGCTCGTACGCAATGGTTGGTGGATTCAGCGGAATTGCTCAGGATGTGCCACCATATATGATGGCATCGGGTGCAAGGGCAAGTTTATACGGGCTCAATATAGTTGGTCTTAAAAGGCATGGTTTTTCTGATGAGACGATATCGATCCTTAAAAAGGCATATAAGATAATATTTAAAAGTGGTATGACTCTCCATGATGCTCTAAGGAAGATTCAGGAAGACCTTCCGTATACCGATCAGATCAGGAATCTCATAGAATTTATAAATGAAAACAAGAGGGGCATCATGAGATGAGTGAGTCGATAGGAATAATTGCAGGAATGGGAAGACTTCCTGAGATCATTGCAGAGGAAGCAAAGAAAAGGGGTCTCAGGGTAGTTACTGTTGCACTTAAGGAACTTGCAGGTGATGGAATCAAGAGTTACTCAGATGAGATAGAGAGGATAAGCATAGGGCGTTTCTCAAAGATTATAGAATTCCTCAAAAAGAGAGGAATTAGAGGTGTCGTGATGGCAGGGAAGGCACCAAAGGAACTTTTATATAAAAATACAATTATACCTGATATGAGGGTAATAAAGATGCTCTTCTCTCTTAAAGACAGAAAGGACGATACAATAATGCTCCATGTGACTCATGAACTCGAAAAGGAAGGTATAAAGGTATTTAGGATAACTGATTTTGCAGGCAGTTATCTGGCAGATGAGGGAGTGATGACTCTGAGAAGACCGACAGACTTAGAAAAAGAGGATATCCTCTTTGGCTTCAGGATGGCTAAGGAGATTGGAAGGCTCGATATAGGTCAGACGGTCGTTGTAAAGGATAAGGCAGTGATGGCTGTGGAGGCTATAGAGGGAACAGACGAAACAATAAGAAGGGGTGGAAGACTTGCTGGTAATGGTGGAATCGTGGTAAAGGTGAGTAAACCAGAGCAAGACCTCAGATTCGATGTCCCTGTTGTGGGTACGGATACACTCTTTGCCATGTATGAGTCAAGGTGCAGTGTCCTTGCTGTGGAGGCAGGTGCATGCATAATCCTTGACAGGGAAGAATTTATTACAATTGCAAACAGGTACAATATCTCCATCGTTGGAGTGAGCCATTAAGACTCTTCCTTGATAACCTCCATAAATACCTTTACAATCTTAGGATCAAACTTTACACCTGCCATATCATTTATGTATCTTCTCAAGGCATCTTCCTTTGACAATGGAAATCTGTATGGCCTTTGTAACCTCAGGGCATCCCATACATCGACTACTGCAAATATCCTTGCTGAAAGTGGTATTTCCTTGCCCTTGAGTCCTCTGGAATAACCCAACATCCCGTTTTTATGGTGGCAGTAAGAAATATTTATTGCATCTTTAAGAAATGGAATCGGAGCAAGGAGTTTATAGCCCGTTGCTGGATGACTCTTTATAATCTCTTATTCCTATTCAGTCAGTTTACCAGGTCTGAAGAGTATATTGTCAGGCACACCGATCTTGCCTATATCATAAAAAAATGCCTCTCTTTATATTTATGAGCTCCTCAACCTGAATGCCTATTCTCTGTATTATCTTTAATATGAGTTTTGTTACGCGCCTTGAATGTCCTTCTGTCTCTTTGTCTTTGAGGTCGAGGGCATTTGCTCATCTTTCGACTGTAGTGTAATATGCTATGAGAAGTTCCAAATTTTTTCTTCTCAGGTTCTCGAACATTGATAATTATCTATGGCTATTGCTATTTGGCCTCCGATGGTTTCAAGGAAGTCAAGAGATCCTTATCAGGCATAATAATTGAGCGATGGAACACCTCGAGTATTCCTTTGACCTTACCATTTGCTATTAAGGGAACAAGGGACTCTTCTGCAAGATTCCTGAACTTCTTTTCTGACTCAGTGAGTTCTCTTTTCAGTCTTTCGCTCTCAGTGATATTCCGTACTATCTCTATTCCTGCGATTATCTTTCCTTTTTTGTCTTTCAATGGTGAGGCAGTTATCTCTCTTTACAGTCTTTATGACCTTGTGTGACCTGCCACTATTGAAAACCTTTTTCAATGGACAACCTTTGCAGACCTTTTTATTGCCTTCATATATTCTGTAGCAGTATTCACCATAATGCTCTCCAAAGATATCTTTTACTGTCTTGTTCTGGTATATTATCCTATATGCGGTATCCTGAATACTCAACTCCATCACTCAGGGACTTGAGAACTCCTGACTCAAAAGTATGCATGATATTCTTTTTTCTTGAGAACTCCTTTTTAATTCTCTTTACATCCCCTGACATAAATCTCCAACTTGATCTACAGCCTTTTCAGACATGGACATAGATATTTGAATTATTATACTACATTATTTTATAAATTAATGATTCAGATTAAAAAATTATGAAGGTAGGAGAATATCTTTGCAGAATGATGATTGAGGAATTTGTCAGGCAAGCTCAAAGACAGTTATGCACATGAGATATTAGTATAGCATCTTTTCTATATTTTTTATTGCTTCTATAATAAATAAATCTTTATTCCTACTGTCTTTCAGTTCATTAACAAAGAGATGTTTTTGAGATCTTAAGAAATCTCTAGGATTCTCTATTGAGGCCTCTGTGCTGAGTTCTTCAAAAAAATAAGCAGGAACAGGTATTTCAAATAAACCATCGGGTGAAATTATAAATCTGTTCAAATTAGGATTTCTCTCAAGTGATGCAAATATCTTCTCCATCAGTTTTCTCTGGCTCGAGATATTTTTTTTAAAGAATAGAATGCTGTTTTTAGTTCATTGCTGTTAAAATGGCCCTCCCAGACAATCGGAAAATCCTCTTTAAAGCCTCCACACTTTTTAAAAGCCTTATTTCGCCTTTCTTTGATTACCATATCTTGCATCTCCTCGGGAAAGGTAACAGAAAAGGGGATAACCTTGCATTGGAGAGGTTTTAGATCTCCATGGAGTGTGCATAAAGAGTCTTTAAGCATTTTACACTCTTCCTTGAATCTGTTTCCTGCAATAAAATCTCCGATTATGAAAAAACTTTTATAGTTAAATGTAATATCTTTAAGATACTCTCTGTGGATATCATTTACAGGATAGATTTTGATAAAACCTATTGTGATCGGGAAGAATCTGTATACTTTATTTATTTCTTGCAGTGTTATTATGGTTGCTCCTCCACAGCAGTGAGAAGAACAGGTTGTGATACATTGAAAGTGTATCTTCTTTTCCAAGTATTTTTTACCTCCTGTTGCTTTGATTGCAGCTTCTCAATGAGAATATAATGTCTTTATAGTTTTTTATTAATTCTAAGAATCTTGTTGATTATTTCGGTAGTGGATTTGTCCTCAACATAGGGAATGATGCAGGTATCCTTCACGAGATCTCTTCCAACAACATCCTCGATTTTCCAGTCTCCGCCCTTTACGAGGATATCAGGTTTGAGGAATTTAATTAATTCATATGGAGTATCCTCATCAAATATGACGACATAATCTACAGGTTTAAGGGAATGAAGGACCTCTGCCCTTTCTGTTTCATTATTAATCGGTCTTAAGGGTTTAAGTCTCCTCACTGAATCATCTGAATTAAGTCCAACTATGAGGACATCTCCAAGGGACCTTGCCTCCTTTAAGTAACGAATATGTCCCACATGAATTATATCGAAACATCCATGTAAAAAGACTATCCTTTTTCCCTCTCTTTTTAAGGCATCTACCTTTTCCTTTAAATTTATGTCAAGACCTTTGTAAATCATTTACAGAGTATCTCCTTTGTCTTCAAAAGTATCTCTCTATCTGATTTGAATGTGATCTTTTTTATTGCCTCGTCGATTGGCATCCAGTAGACCTCATCGACCTCCCAATTATGCATATTTATATCTCCTGACTCGTATTCCATAAGAAAGTAATGGACAGTCTTTTTACACTTTGCATTCTCCTCTGTAAGATAGAACCAGTACGATGCCTCTCCAATCTTCTCAATTATCTTTCCGTTTATACCCGTCTCTTCCTTTACCTCTCTCATGGCAGTCTCCTCTGGTGTCTCATTATCATCTATTGTTCCCTTTGGAAGGGAAAATACATTACCCTTCTTCAGGTATATAAGGGCAACCTCTATTGAGTTGTCTCTTTTTCTAAAGACGACACCTCCAGCTGATTTCATGATTCTCAATCTGGCAGGTCTTCTGGATGCCATTAATTAGGACCCCTGTTGAAGAACATCCTCATTATGTCATTCTTAAAGGCTATTATCATTAGAGTTATAAGTATGATTATGCCTATCCTCTGGGATATGAGTATGGTTCTCTCACTCAATGGTTTTCCCCTTATTCTTTCTATTGCAAAAAATAGTAAATGTCCGCCGTCAAGCACAGGAACTGGAAGTAGATTCAGTATACCGAGATTTATGCTTATCAATGCCATGAATAGGAGAAAATCCATAACCCCTGACTCCGCTGACTTTTTCGCTATATCGAATATCATCAAAGGCCCTCCAAGGGTCTCGATGGGTATAACTCTCTGGAGGAGTTTTATTATCGTAAGAATCGTAAGATATGATATCTCACCTGTTTTGATTACAGAAAAATAAAGAGCCTCAAAAGGATTGAATCTTTTAATAAAAGTTACCCCCTCAGGTTTTATACCAATCATGCCAACCTCGATATCTTCATTAAATATATTCTTTATCTTTGTCTTTCTTGGAGTAACATTTACGGTTAATATTTCGTTATTCCTTTTTATAGTAAGGCTCAACTCTCTCTCAGGACTTTTCTGGATGATTGACTGTAGTTCATTCCACTCTTTTATTTCCTTTCCATCGACTTTGAGCACGAGGTCCCCTTTTTTAATACCCGCTTCATGGGCAGATGAGTTTTCCATGACCTCTCCTATTGATGGAGTAAGGACAGGAATACCGTAAAGATATACAGCGAAGAGTACAATACATGCGAATATGAGGTTAAACAGAGGTCCTGAAAAGACTATTAAAGCCCTTGTTGTTACTGGCTTGTGGGAAAAAGAAAATCTTTTATCATCCTCGCTCAGTTCAGTCTCAGGTTCTTCACCGAGCATCTTCACATATCCACCAAGTGGTACAAGGGATATCAGGTATTCAGTGTCGCGATATCTTAATCCAGCAACTCTGGGTCCGAAACCGAGAGAGAACTTGAGAACCCTCACCCCACCAAGTTTGGCTGAGATGAAGTGTCCGAGTTCATGTACGAAGATAACGATACCAAAGAAGACTATTGCCATCAAAACAGTCATCTTATTCTCCTTATTATTGATTCAGTCCTCTCCCTTGCCCATCTCTGAACCTCAAGAACTGTATCTATATCAGATATAGCCTTATTATCCTTGTGGATGTCCATCACCTTCCTTATTACATAAGGGATTCTAAAGAATGGTATCTTCCTCATCAAAAATGCCTCAACAGCGACCTCATTTGCTGTGTTGAGGACAGCGGGCATCGTGCCACCTTCTTTGAGTGCCCTGTAGGCAAGTTCGAGAGATGGAAAGGTATCTTTATCAACCCTTTCGAATGTCAAGGTCTTTACCCTATCGAGTTTAAGAGGACGGATAACATCACTGAGTCTTTCAGGATATGTGAGGGCATAGGCTATTGGAGCCTTCATATCTGGATTACTCATCTGGGCAAGGAGGGAACCATCACAGAACTCTACCATCGAATGTATTATGCTCTGGGGATGTATTATCACATCTATTCTCTCAGGAGGAATTCCAAAGAGGTGGTGTGCCTCTATAACCTCAAGTCCTTTATTCATGAGGGTGGCTGAATCGATCGTGATCTTTTTGCCCATCTTCCATCTCGGATGCTTTAGAGCCTCCTCTACACTCACATTCCTTAATTGTAAATACTTCTTACCTCTGAATGGTCCACCCGATGCCGTGAGGATGAGTCTCTTTATCTGTCTTTTATCCTTATTTTCTATACACTGAAATATTGCTGAATGTTCACTATCAACAGGGATAATCTTCGATGAATATCTCTCTGCATCCTTCATCACTATCTCTCCTGCAACAACAAGGGTTTCCTTGTTTGCGAGACCCACAGTCTTTGAACTCCTGATAGCGGAAATCGTTGGAATCAGACCTGCACTTCCAGAGATCGCACTCAATACAAAGTCTGCCTCCCTTATGGAGACCATCTCCTTAAGGCCCTCCTCACCCGAAAGTACAGTTACGCCCTTCAAACCTTTCAATTTCTTCTTTAATAATTCTGCCCTTGAGATATCATAAACAGCGACTGCTAGAGGCTTAAATCTTCTTATCTGTTTATCAAGGAGTTCTATATTACTGCCTGCTCCGAGTCCAATAACTCTAAAACGGTCAGGATAATGGGATATAATCTCGAGGGCATTCCTGCCTATTGAACCTGTTGAACCGAGTATTATTATGCCTTTCATGATATCTGTTTAATGAATCTTAATATCCAGTAAAGAAAGGGTCCTGTTATAAGTGCACTATCTATCTTATCGAGTATCCCTCCATGTCCTGGGATCAATGATGATGAATCCTTCACACCAGCATCCCTTTTCAACATCGACTCAAAGAGGTCACCTATTATACACAGAAAGCCGATGACTCCACCGATGGCAAAGTATTGGGTGGGTGTATGGGAAAGATTGAAGAGAGTGCCGAGCATGAGTCCTCCACCTATACCACCGATCACAGATGCAATCGCTCCCTCTACGGTCTTCTTGGGGCTTACCTGAGGATAGAGCCTTCTTTTTCCGAGATATGTGCCTGTATAGTATGCCATGCTGTCAGAGAGCCATATCGTGCCATACATAAATATAATCCAATGAGAATCTATCTCTCTTAATTTTAACTGATAGCTCATTAAGAGGACTACATAGGTGAGACCAGTAAGTGTAAGAGCCACATCTCTTAGGGAGCCCTGAGGGTCTTTCTTTAAAAAGAGTCTTATTGATAACACAATTATAGTGAAGATGGCTAAAAACTCAATACTGATGGTTGAGTCAGGGAAGAGGTGAAGGGCTGTAAGAAGTAAGAGTCCAGAAAAGATGCCAGTGATTGTGAGGACTGCATCGAGTCTAAATATATTGTAAAACTCGTATAGTCCAATAAGAGATATAACACCTATAAGTCCAAAGAAGTATTCCGAGGGAAGTCGGGTCACATAAAGATAAATCAGAGGGATAAATATAATGGCAAATATCACCCTCTTTACTTTTTCACTCATCTACTTCAAACCTCCAAATCTCCTATGCCGTCTCTGATAATCCCTTATTGCTTCAAAGAATTCTTCCTTTGTGAAGTCAGGCCAGAGGGTCTCTGTAAAGTAAAGTTCAGAATATGCAGACTGGTATATGAGAAAGTTACTCAGTCTCTTCTCACCTGATGTCCTTATTATTATATCAGGGTCGGGTATTCCTTTTGTGTCGAGATAGTCCTTAAATCTCTCCTCATCAATCTCATCGATGTTTAAGCCATTAAGTAGTACCTTTTTAATCGCCCTGATAATCTCATTTCTTCCTCCATAGCTCAATGCGAGTATGAGTCTCATCCTCTTCCCATCCACTGTCTTCCTCTCTGTCTCCCTCAACTGGGATATAAAGTCCTGAGACAGAAGTTCAATATTTCCTATGACCCTGAAGGAGATACCTTTTATTACCATATTTTCTGTCTCCCTTTCGAGATAATGCCTTAGAAGTTTCATGAGTGTGTTAACCTCGTCATTAGGTCTCTTCCAGTTTTCGATGGAGAATGCATAAAGTGTGAGGTTCTTTATGCCTATCTCATGACATGCCTCTATTATCTCCCTTGCGCGTTCTGCACCCCTTCTGTGGCCTTCCACACGGGAGACTCCTCTCATCTCAGCCCATCTGCCGTTTCCATCCATTATTATGGCTATATGTTCTGGTAAACGCCCCATGACCTGATTATTTTAATTTAAAGACATAAAACCTTGTGACAACAGGACTCTGTCCTTTAAATATATTCTTGAGACTCAAACCCATGAAAGGTTTCTGAAGAACATAGAGCCTCTCTATATATATCTGGAAATCGAGCACACTCCCTCCAATCTCTTCGCTGGACAAATACTCCATCTCTTTACCGTTCCATTTAAGTTTTACTATGCCTGATGAGGTGTAACCCACTCCATGGGCATACCTCAAAAGAGGCTTTCTCTGGATGATATATATCTCTTTACCTATTGATATAATCCTTTCACCTGTATGCCACTCAACTGGGTTAAGAAAGGGAGATGTACTCAGTGCCTTATACCTATTCTCGAAACCTCCAATATCTGTCTCACTCCTCCATAGAAGTCTGCCTTCTTTGTCGAAAAGATTTAGGTAACCTCTCTCATCGTAGGAGATTATATCTTCATCGACAAATGTAAAGTCATATATGTTCTTTATGTTTTTCAATACATCCTTTACCCTGAATATGTTAGGAGGTTCATTTCCTGTAATCTCTATCTCCTTTATATCTCCAATTGGTCCATGGTATGGGGAAAATTCCTGATAAAATAACCTCCCAACAACTGGCCTCAGGATTCCTTTTGTCTTTGATAAAATCTTTAACTCTCCCTCTCTGAACTCAATGACATATGATTCAATCTCATTATCAATCAAAAGAGGTGTAAAGATGAGTTTTCTATCATTAATATTGAGTGTATAGAGTCCTGTAAGTTCTCCATTGAGTTTTATCTCAGCCATGCCCTTGAGGCTCACCCCTGTCCTGTATATCTCAATGGATGATGTCCTGGCGATGATGAGATCGGGTGAGGAATCTCCATCCATATCCTCTACATTGATAAACTTCACTCTACCTGAGAGTGTGAATGATAAAAGAAGATCGGATGATTTTAATTCCTCTTCATAAAAAGAACTTCTCTTTTCAGCCATATCGAGATAATCCTTTGAGAGATTGATGGACTTTCTTAGAAATACTTCCTTGGAGTCTGTCCATGATACCTCTTCATTGAGCACACCTTTCGCTTTATCTAAGGATAGCCTGATACTTATATCAGAGTCATCTTCACTCTCAACAATATCGAAACGACCCGTGTCTTTCATCAATCTCAGGTAGTCATCTGAGATTATGTAATCCATACCAGTATCCAGAAAAAAGACCTTTATCCTCGATGGTGGTATGAGGAGGGTCGAGCCATTAACTGCGCTGCCTTTCAATACAATTCCTCTTGAAGTATCATCTGATACATCTGTAATCTCTATAAGTCCTGATTTCACATCTACCTCGCCAACAACTTCCTGAGTCACAGGATGTCTCAGGACTGTCTTCGTGGTCGCCGTGAGTCTCATGCCCTTCTTTATGCCAGCATTATTGCCTTTATTGATCATGACCCTGCTAGAATCTGTTTCAATGACCTCAGCCTTTATGTCAGGAAAGAAGGATATTATCTCATCTATGAGAGTTGACATCTCCTCACCATTCTTCTCTCCAAATACATATCCTCTGAGGAGTAATAATAAAGGTAAGATAAGAAGGACAAAGTACCTTATCACCCGCATCTAATAGACCCTCAGTTTATAAAAGAATTCCTTAGAACTTCCATCCCTTATAAATAGAATGGATGTTCCCTGATAAATCCTCTCCACACCGCTTTCAGAAAGGGAGACCGTATATATAGGATAAAAAACTACCCGTGCAGGGGAAGATGTCTCGAAGATAACTTTTATGTCATCTTCACTGAGTTCAAAGGTCTCTACATTATCAAATAAGATCTTTTCAGTAACACCAAAGATTCTCTCACCTAAAGAGAACCTCGCCTGAGGTGAACCGGCAATCGATATATTGAATTCAGTTCCTATGAGTTCTTCAAACTCCCCATTTAATGAATACCTGATATCGAGACCATTATTATCAAGTACTATGAGTTTATTGAGTGTTATAATACCTTTCTTTAACCTTCCTGACCTCATAAGTTCAACACCATTTTTTGTGACCTTCATATTATAGATACCATGGCAAAAATCTCCTGAATCCCTTAAAGTCCTCTCGATATCATTAAGGGAGGCATCAAAGGGTATAAATCTATCGATGAGGGACGCCTTTCTTGCAGAATCATAAATGAGATAATTCTCGAGACCTTCTTCCTTTATATCGAATCTCTCATGGATCGTCTTGGTTGATGATTCATTACCATTTTTATCTTCTGTTTTGCCTCTCTTCAAAATAGCATCGTGATACGCCTCTTTTCTTCTTGTCAGGACATCGAAGAGATTTATTCCAATCTTTTTAATACCGAATTCTATTATAGCACCTCCCCTCTCGGTTATAAAAAGGGTGAGATTCTTATTGCTGAGAAGGATATCCTTGTAACCATCGAAGTCCATATCACCTTTTACGATAAAAGGAAATATTCCCTTTCTCTCAAGGAGTGTCTGCGTCTTAAGGATATTTTTATATATGGCTCCTCTCAGATGCGGTAGATAGAGTCCACCGAATATCCCGTGCCAGTAACCATCATTGCACTGGGACATGAGGTGGGTCTCGAGGGCATCTTTATTTTTACTTTTATGGACATAATCACTGAGATATAACATCCTCTTGTGGAGATGATTCGATTCAGGATATTTAACGAAGAAATTCCTCCAGATTCCTCCATTGAGGAGGTATTTTGCTTCCTCTCCAAATCTTTCCGTGAGTTCCTTATATAATCCCTCTGCCTTTAATGCCCTTTCGGGAGGTAAAGTCCATTCTCCCATCTCTCTATATGATGCCTGCGGTAGGTAAGCTATTCCAAGTGGTCTGTTATTCTTTATATACTCACTAAATGTGTTTGTCTTTATCCAGTCTTTTGAAGAGATTTCTTTAAAGAATGCATCGAGCCAGCCATCATCATAACAGTGTCTGTATGTGCCTGGCCAGATACCAAACTTCTCTCCATCATCGCTGAGGACCAGAAGGGGTGTGATATTATTCCCTCTTTCTTTCACACATTCCTTGAATTCATTAAGATACCTCATGACCTCTTCTATAGGTCTGAATGGAATGAGATACCTTAGTCTCTCACTCCCTGGGAAGATATATACCACATCTCCTCCATGCTCGGTAATAAAGTATCCATAAAGGTCGTTTTCTTTAAATCCTGCGAGTTTAAAGTGATGGTCATCAAGGGAGAGATACCTCACACCAGCTTTTTTCAATAATCCAGAGAGATGTGGCTCCCATATTCTTTCAGCAAGCCACATGCCGTGTGGTTGATAACCGAATGTCTTTTTTATCTCCTGAGAGAGTTTTTTTATCTGGATTATTGCATCCTTTTCAGGTATAACAGACAGCATCGGTTCATAAAACCCACCTGTGAGTATCTCGACCCTCTTTTCCCTGACAAGTCGTTTAATATCCCTTATTAGTTCAGGATGTTTTTTTTTAAGATAACTGAGGAGATAACCTGAATAATGCAGGACGAACTTTATTTTTGGATATCTTTTCATAATCTCTATAAATGGCAGATATCCCTTACGGGATGCATCTTCGATGACATCCTCAAAATTGCCTGCGGGTTGATGATTGTGGATGGAAAGTATCAACTCAAGTTGCATTTAGAATTTTAACAATTTAATCCTTGAAAAAACAAGGAGAATCTGTTAAAGTTTAATTTCAATCAATTAAAATAAAGGCATATGGATAGTCTGAAGAGACTGCGTGAAGAGATCGACCATATCGATGACAGGATACTAGAACTCCTCAATAAAAGGGCTTCCCTTGCAATAGAGATAGGAAAGCTGAAGAGGAGTTTCAATCTCCACACCTATGCCCCTGAGAGGGAGAGTGCCATTCTTAAGCGACTTTTGAATCAGAATAAAGGACCATTCCCCAATGAAGGAATAAAATTTATCTATCGTGAGATCTTTTCAGCAACCCGAGGGCTTGAGGAGCCCCTCAGGGTGTCATACCTTGGACCACCGGCAACATTCACACACCTTGCTGCAATGAAACATTTTGGATCGTCATCGGAGTTCATACCTGAGGAGAGTATAAAGGATGTCTTTGAGGCAACATACAAGGAAAAGACTAAGTATGGAGTGGTTCCCATAGAGAATTCCACAGAGGGAGTCGTGAGTTATACCCTCGACATGTTTATGGACTACGACCTCTTCATTGCCGGGGAGATAATGCTCGAGATAAACCATAATCTACTCTCAAAAACAGGAGACAGAACAAAGATAAGGAGGATATATTCCCATCCACAGGCAACTGCACAATGCAGGAAATGGCTCGAGAAGAACATGCACGGAGTGGAGATTATAGAGGCATCGAGCACCGCAAAGGCGGCTGAGATGGCTTCAAGGGATGAAGAGGGGGCTGCTATTGCAGGAGACCTTGCTGCAAATTACTATGACCTTGAATTCGTTGAAAGACATATAGAGGACTTCAGGGATAATTACACGAGGTTTCTTGTAATATCACGGCATACTGTCCCTCCCACTAGTAATGATAAGACATCAGTAATGCTTACACTCAAGGACAGACCTGGCGCACTTCACGATGTCCTTGTGCCATTCAAAAGATCGAAGATCAATCTTACGAAGATAGAATCGAGGCCATCGAAGACAAAGGCGTGGCAGTACATATTCTTCATAGATATGGAAGGACATATAGATGACAGAAAGGTAAAAAAGGCACTCGATGAGGTGAAGGAGATGTGTATAGACTTCAAATTCCTCGGCTCATATGAGAAAGGAGAATGGAGATGATCAAGGTATCTGAATTTGTGAAAGATATAAAGCCATATTTGCCAGGGAAACCAATAGATGAACTGAAGAGAGAGTTTGGATTGAGGAGAGTGATAAAACTCGCATCCAACGAGAACCCTCTCGGTCCTCCAAAGAGGGTGATCGAAGGGATGAGAAGATTGATGAGGGAGATCAATCGTTATCCTGATGGAAGCGGATATTATTTAAAAGATGTCATCTCAAAGATTCATGGTGTATCCCATGAGGAGATAATCCTGGGTAATGGTTCCAATGAGATAATAGATATTGCTGCAAAGACATTCATTATGCCTAAAGATGAGGCAGTAATGGCAAGGCCATCATTCATCGTCTATTCGATGGCAACAAAGATGCAGGGTGCTATTTCTTTGGAGATACCACTTACTGATTACAGGCATGACCTCATGAGTATGAGAGATGCCATCAACCACAGGACGAAGATAGTATTCATCGCAAATCCCAACAATCCAACAGGAACGATTAATAATAAGATGGAGTTCCATAAGTTTATTGAAGATATCCCCCAGCATGTCCTTGTTGTGGTGGATGAGGCTTATTACGAATATGTGGATACAGACGACTATCCTGATACCCTCTCGTATCTGAAAAAAGGAAAAAATCTGCTGATATTGAGGACATTCTCCAAGATATATGGACTTGCAGGCTTGAGGATTGGTTATGGAATCTCAAAACCTGATATAATCAGGGAGATGAATAAGGTGAGGGAACCCTTTAATACCTCTACGGTGGCACAGCTATCTGCAATCGAGGCTATCAGGGATAAGAGACATCTGAAAATGTCTCTTAAGGTCAATAATGAAGGAAAGAGATTTCTTTACGATGGTTTCCAGAAACTCGGTATCAAATATGTTCCCTCCAGTGCAAACTTCATATATCTCAATCTTCCATATTCTGCAGAGATTGTATACAGGGAACTACTTAGGAAAGGAGTTATCGTGAGACCCATGGGAGATAATTACATGAGGGTCACGATTGGATTGATGGAAGAAAATAGGATATTTTTAAAAACATTGAAGGATGTTCTTAAGAAGTTGAAAGGAAAATCTTGAATAAAGGAGGATTATAATGGACATCATTGTCTTGAGACCTGATATTACAGAAGAACAGATGAAACATATCATCGAGAAACTTCATGCAAAGGGTTTTTCGACCACTATATCTAAAGGAACAGAAAGGAGCATCATAGGTGTAATTGGAGATACATCGAAGATCACTGAAGATGAAGAAAACTCAATAAAGATGCTCCCGGGCGTGGAGAATGTGATGAGAATCCTTAAGCCATTCAAACTCGCAAGCAAGGACTTCAGGAAAACACCAACTATAATTAATGTGAAAGGAAGAGAGATAGGAGGCAAGACCATCCATGTAATGGCAGGTCCATGCTCTGTCGAAAACAAGGAGATGATCATAAATATCGCTGAAAAGGTAAAATCAGCAGGAGCCACATTCATAAGGGGTGGTGCATATAAGCCAAGGACGAGTCCATATTCATTTCAGGGTCTTGGAGAAGAGGGACTTCTTTATCTTAAGGAGGCATCTGAAAGGACAGGTCTTCCTGTAGTCACAGAATTAATGGATCCAAGGGATATTGAACTCTTTGTTAAATATGCTGACATCATACAGATCGGTGCAAGGAATATGCAGAACTTCAGACTCCTTCTCGAGGTTGGTTCTGTAAATAAACCTGTTCTCTTAAAGAGGGGCCTCAGTGCCACAATAAAGGAGTGGCTCATGTCAGCAGAATATATAATGTCTAGAGGGAATCATAATGTGATACTCTGCGAGAGGGGAATAAGGACATTCGAAACAGCAACAAGGAATACCCTGGATCTCAGTGCAGTGCCCGTATTAAAACAGATGACTCACCTCCCTGTGGTCGTAGATCCCAGCCATGGAGTTGGAAAGTGGGATCTCGTTGCACACATGGCAAAGGCAGCAATTGCTGCTGGTGCAGATGGACTTCTCATAGAGGTGCATCCTCAGCCCGAGGAGGCACTCTCAGATGGTGAACAGTCACTAAAGCCCGATATATTTGAACAACTCATGAAGGAACTCAAACCAGTTGCTGAGGCAGTAGGAAGAGACATATAGGTGAGTGACCTGTTCTTTAATAAAGTAACGATTATAGGTGTCGGTCTTCTAGGTGCATCCTTTGGCCTTGCTCTGAAGAGATACGGATTATCGAACACAATCTGTGGTTATGGAAGAAAAGAAGAGAATCTGAAAAGGGCTCTCGAGAAGGGCATAATAGATAATTACGGTCTCGATGCAGCCAAAGTATGCATGGATTCAGACCTGATACTCTTATCGACACCTGTCGGTACATTTAAGGAGATCATAAACAAAACAAGGGCGTCCATAAAAAAAGGTGCGATCGTTATTGATGTCGGAAGTGTAAAAGGCAATCTTGTCTATGAGATTGAGTCCCTTATGCCTCAAGGAGTCTTTTATGTTGGCTCCCACCCAATCACTGGCAGTGAGAGATCAGGCATCGATGATGCAAGGCATGAACTCTTCAATAACGCCCTCTGTATAATCACACCAACAGAAAAGACAGACAAAGATTCAATGGAAAGAGTGATCAGACTCTGGAAGACTTTTGGTATGAGGGTGGAGTTGATGGATCCCATGAGGCACGATGAGGTGTATGGACTTATAAGCCATCTTCCTCATCTTATGGCATATGCCCTTGTAAATATAGTGGGAGATATAGACTCAGGTTATCTTGAATATGCAGGTCAGGGTTTCAGAGACACGACAAGGATTGCCCTGAGTTCTCCTGAATTATGGAGGGATATAGCAATCCATAACAGGGAGAATCTCATTAAATTTCTTAATATCTTGAAGAATAATCTTGAGAAATTAGGAATACTCCTTCAAAGTATGGATAATAAAGGGATCGAGGAAGAGTTTCTTAGGGCACAGAGATTAAGAAAGAGACTTCTCGAAAACAAATCATGGTAAGACCTGTGATTAAAGGCAAGATGAAAAAGGCATTCATCTTTATCCTTCCTGTCTCACTAACCCTTCTTGTTCTTTACCAGTTGATTCCAGCACAATCTCAAGGAACCATTGAGAGGATCAAAAAAAGGGGATATATTCTATGGGGAGGAGATGCAGAGGGAGGAGCACCATATGTATTTCCTGATCCCCGTGAACCATCAAAACTCATAGGATTTGAGGTGGACATTGCTGAGGCAATTAGTAGAGAACTCGGTGTTAAGGTAAGATTTGTCCAGAATGCATGGGATAGTCTGATACCTGCCCTGAAAAGAGGAGACTTCGATATCGCAATGAATGGAATAGAGATAACTCCTTTGAGAGAGTCCGAGGTTCTCTTTTCATTTCCTTACTACATATACACAGAACAACTCGTCGTAAGAAAGGATGAAAAGGAGATCAGGGATATTAAAGACCTTAAAGGTAAAAATGTTGGCACTCTCGTGGGTGCAGTTGCTCAGGATATACTCATGAATATCCCTGGAGTAGATGTAAAGATATATTCAGGACAGGTCGAGCCATATGAGGATCTTGCCCTTGGCAGGATAGATGCAGTACTTCTTGACCTTCCCATAGCAGCATATTATGCAAAACCAAATTCCTTGCTCAGGTATGCAGGTAAACCTGTAGGAGAAGGTTTTTACGGAATAGCAATGAGAAAGGATGACATTGAATTAAAAAAGAAAATAGATGAGATCCTCATAAGACTCCTTAAAAGCGGTGAACTGAAGAGGATTTATGAGAAGTGGGACCTCTGGAATCCTGCACAGGAGAAACTCTTTATACTGGCTGAGAATTCAAAGGATTATGTGACTTTTGAAGAGACGAAAAAGTCCCCTCTATACACATTCATGCCTATGCTCTTAAAAGGTGCCATGATAACGATAATCATATCAGTTCTTTCCATGTCTTTTGCTATTATATTAGGACTTATACTTACCTTGATGAGACTCTATGGAGGAGAACCATTAAGGACACTCGCCACTTTATATATAGAGATTTACAGGGGCACTCCACTCCTCATCCAGTTATACATTTTGTATTATGGCCTTCCAAATGTGGGTATCTCTCTTAGTCCAATTGTGGCAGCGATACTTGGCCTCGGGATGAATTATGCTGCATATGAGGCAGAACTTTATAGGGCAGGAATAAATGCGATTCCACATGGTCAGATAGAGGCTGCTCTTTCTCTTGGAATGAAGAGATCCACTGCAATAAAGAGAATTCTTCTTCCTCAGGCTATCAGGATAGCACTTCCTGGGATAACGAATGACTTTATCGCCCTCTTTAAGGATTCATCCCTTGTATCGGTGATTGCAATGGTGGAACTCACAAAGACATACAGTATCCTTGCAGCAACCACCCTGAGGTTCTTTGAACTGGGGCTTATTACAGCGCTCCTTTACTTTGGCATGAGTTATCCATTATCAGTTTTTTCGAGAAAACTGGAGGATAGATTGAAGGGAAAAAGGAGATGATAAGTATAAGGAACCTTTACAAATATTATGGTGATTTTCATCTCTTCAAAGGCGTAAATCTCGAGATAACAAAGGGAGAGGTCTTTGTACTGATAGGGCCATCTGGAAGTGGAAAGAGCACACTTTTAAGATGTATAAATGGACTCGAATACTTCCAGGATGGAGAGATAGTTGTTGATGATATAGAACTCCATTCCATAAACAGATTGAGACCGTCAAGGGAAGATATGGAAAGGATAAGGAAGGTAAGACTCAAGGTCGGAATGGTCTTTCAGCAATTCAATCTATTTCCCCATATGACTGTTCTGCAAAACATTATCGAGGCACCAATAAGGGTCTTGAAAGTCGAAAAAAATAAAGCAGTCGAAGATGCTATGCTTCTCCTTAAAAGGACTGGTATGGTGGATAAAGCACAGAGATATCCTGATGAACTCTCAGGAGGCGAACAGCAGAGGGTTGCAATAATAAGGGCACTCGCAATGAAACCTATGGCAATGCTCTTTGATGAACCCACATCATCACTTGATCCTGAGATGGTTGGAGAGGTTCTTTCTCTTATAAAAGACCTCGTGGAAGAAGGGATGACAACCCTCATAGCAACACACGAGATAGACTTTGCAAGGGAGGTCGCAGACAGGGTAGTTGTATTTGACAGAGGAAATATAATAGAGACAGGTTCTCCCGAGGAGATATTTATCGAGCCAAAGGAGGAGAGGACAAGGATATTTCTTAAGAGAGTTCTGAGAAGAATATAGGGTTCTGATTACAAAATCTCACATTCTACACCTTCTGCCGATAATACCTCTTTTGCCATAACAAAGACCGTTTTCCGTTTGGTACGAGATGATAAATTTTAGTGCTGAATCCAGACAAAATTATTATTGCTATCAGGAGGTATTCCGATTTAAACCTTTGTGCTTCATACCTTACCCTATTTACACCTATGCCACTATCATTAAAATAGTTACAGCATATTTGATACAAAGATGGCTCTGAAAAAGAGATATATTCCATATGATATAATAACAATTATGGTAAAGACCATTGAGTGGAAGAAGGATGGAATTCACATACTCGATCAGAGGTTTCTTCCTGATGAATTGAGATACATTGTCACCAATGACTACACTGTAATTGCTGATGCCATAAGGAATCTCACTGTAAGGGGAGCTCCGCTCATAGGAATAACTGCTGCAATGGGAATAGCCATCGGTGCACTGAAGATAAAGTCAGATAGGAATACATTTTTAAACGAACTGAACCATATAATGGATACCATGCTCAGGACGCGACCAACAGCGGTCAATATTAAATGGGCTGTTAATAGGATAAAAATGGTTGTTGAAGACTCAAAGGATAGTAGCATCGAGACTCTTAAAGAACTCATCAAGAATGAGGCATTGAAAATACTCGAAGAGGACATAGAGGTCAACAAAAGGATTGGAATGAATGGCATCTCACTTCTCAGAGATGGCATGAATATCCTCACACACTGTAATGCCGGTGCACTCGCAACTGGCGGCTACGGCACAGCAACTGCACCTGTATATCTGGCTAAAGAGAAGGGGATGAGGTTACATGTATTTGTTGATGAGACAAGACCTGTGCTTCAGGGAGCGAGACTCACTGCATGGGAATTCATTCAGGAAGGAATAGATTGCACACTCATAACCGATTCTTCAGCAGGCTCATTAATGAAGAGAGGGGATATTGACATAGTGATTGTTGGTGCTGACAGAGTTGCAAGGAACGGAGATGTCGCAAACAAAATAGGCACATATTCCCTTTCTGTTATAGCAAAAGAGAATAGCATTCCATTTTATGTTGCAGCACCACTGAGCAGTATTGACCTTAATACTGAAAAGGGCGATGATATACCCATTGAAGAGAGAGGGGCTTACGAGATTACACATATAAGGAACATAAGGATAGCACCTTTGGGTGTTAAGGTGAGAAATCCTGCATTCGATGTGACTCCCTGTAAATATATAACAGGCATTATCACAGAGATCGGAATCCTTAAACCTGAAGATATTAAAAACCTGAGGATATAATCGAACCCATGAAGATAGATTATCTTGATAAAACCAGCATAGATACCTGTGAAATGGCTTTTCAGGATATCATCGAAAGATACAGGAACATCCTCACACTAGTTGAAAGGGAACTTCTAAAACTATTCGAAAGTGAGGTGTCCTTGATTCCTATTATAGGAAGATACCTGATCGAAGGAGGAGGAAAAAGGATAAGACCCCTCATGCACATAGTCTGTTCTGAGTTATTACACTTCAGAGGAGAGGAGAGAATAAAGATATCAGCCATTATAGAATCAATCCATACCGCCTCGCTTCTACACGATGATGTTATAGACAATGCAAAGATGAGGAGGGGTAAAAAAGCAGCACACCACATCTGGGGAAACCAGACAGTGATATTGATGGGAGATTTTCTTTATTCTAATTCCCTCAGAAAGGCAGTTGAACTTAAAAACCAGAGAGTGATGGAAACCCTCTCCATAGCTACCACACAGATGACAGAGGGAGAGGTCTTTCAGTTAACAATGGCAGGAAATCCAGATATCAATGAAGAGGATTATCTGAGAATCATATCAGCAAAGACCGGGGCATTGATTGCTGCAGCATGCAGACTCAGCGGTATCATCAGTGATTCAGGTGAAGAGATTATTAATATTCTTGATACATACGGAATGAAGGTCGGTATGGCTTTCCAGATGGTTGATGATATCCTTGACTATATCTCCAGTGAGGATGAATTCGGCAAAAACCTTGGGAAGGATATTGAGGAGGGAAAGATAACCCTTTCAGTTATACATCTGAAGAAAAATGCTGATGGTGCAGTGAGAGAGAGATTGAGGAATATAATCAAAGATGGTATAGAGGATGGAGACCTCGAATGGCTGAAGGAACAGCTCCTGAGATACAACTGTATTGAGTCAGCCTTCAGGAAGGCAGAGGAACTCATAAGAGAGGCAAAGGAGGCAATCGAGGTATTCGAAGACTCGGTTTCCAAAAATGATTTATTCAAGATCGCAGATTATGCCCTGATGAGGAGGCATTGATGCATCCCCTTGTGAGACTTGCAAAGGAAGCCCTCGAGACATATGTAAAGGAAGGAAGAATAATCAAGCCATCACAGGAAATCCTCGAAAGATACAGTTCAAAAGCAGGAGTATTCGTGAGCATAAAAAAACAGGGACAGTTGAGGGGATGTATTGGAACCATATATCCAGTCCGTGAAACAATTGCCCATGAGGTTATAATGAATGCAATCCATGCAGGTACAGAAGACCCAAGATTCATGCCTGTTGAAGAGGATGAACTTCCTTATCTTACATATTCTGTTGATATATTAAGCATACCTGAGAAGGTCAGTTGTCCTGAGGAACTCGATCCAAAAAAGTACGGTGTTATTGTCTCGAAAGGAATGAGGAAAGGTCTTTTGCTTCCCGACCTTGAAGGAGTGAATACAGTCGAGGAGCAATTAAGGATAGCTCTCATGAAGGCAGGAATCACTGAGAGAGATTTCGAGATTTATAGATTCACTGTAGAGAGATTAAGATGAAGGCACCATACAAAGGTGAACTTTCCACATATCCTCTTCCATTGATCCTTTTAGGTCTTCATAGAGACGAAGAAACGGGTGTACTTTCAGTAATGACTCCACAGTTTACAAAGAGAATCTATTTCAAAAAAGGAGATGCCATTTTTGCAACATCGACCCTTGAGGATGACAGGCTTGGAGAGATGCTCCTTAAATCAGGAAAGATAAAGATAGAACATTACGAAAAGTCTGTCGAGTTGTTAAAGAAGACAAAAAAGAGACAGGGGACAATACTTGTAGAACTCGGTTATCTTACACCAAAGGAACTTTACGATGCTGTTAAGGATCAGGTAAAGGAGATAATATACAGTCTCTTTAATTTGGAGCATGGTGATTACGAATTCGTTCCAGGTGATTTGCCAACAGAAGAGGTCATAACCCTCAAAATGAGCATTGGAAATCTCATTTACAATGGAATAAAGAGGATTAATTCATGGAGTACCATGAAGAGACAGTTGCCTGATATATTCATTCCGAAGTTCTCATCTAATCCCATGAGCCTTTTTCAGGAGATCCATTTTACAGATGTGGATAAAAAGATTATCTCCATGATAGATGGTAAGAAGACCGTAAGGCAGATTATAGATAATTCATGGGTGACCCCTCTTGAGGCATTAAAGACCCTTTATACGTTGTGGTGTCTAGACATAATCGAAGATGCAAAGGCAGAGAGTCCGACAGAGTTTATCGATATAACATTCGAGGAGATCTTCAGACCACATCATGTCGAGGAGGATACCTTTATTAAAAAGGTGAACGAATTATATGAAAAGATTGATTCAATGAATTATTTTGAACTTCTTGGAGTCTCTGACGACGCAGGTGTAAAGACCATCTCGAAGAGATATTTAGAGATGGCAAAGGAATTTCATCCAGATAAATATTATAATTTTTCAAAAGACTATTCATTAAAGGAGAAACTCACGAAGATAATAAAGACTTTAACAGAGGCTTATGAGGTCTTGAAGGATCCTGAAACGAAAGAACAGTACCAGAAAAGTTTGAGAGGAAAAGAAAACAGACAACTGGTATATGCTCAGTCATTAAGCAAAGAAGGAAGATACAGTGAGGCAATCCATGTACTGAGAGAGTATATTGAGAAAGAACCTCTCAGCCCAGAGGCATGGAACTATATGGCACTTGCGAGTTTTAGGTTAGGAGACCTTGAGAGTGCAGAGGTTGCTATGAAGGAGGCGATAAATCTCAAACCACAGAGTTCACAGTATTACACAAACCTTGGCATCATATATCTGAAGATGAATGAATTAACAAAGGCAGAGACCGCATTTAAAAAGGCATTGCAACTTGACCCATCTAACAAAAAAGCCTCTGACGGCTTGAAAAAGATTTCTAACTTTAAGTAGATACTCTTTAAGTTTTACCTGCCGCATTTCCCTAAAAATCTCTTTGAAATGATACTCTAACATATTTCTGTAAATTTAAATTTGTGTGTTTATTAAGATTTTGAAAAAACTATGGTATAAGCACCTTCACAAGGAGATTAATAATAGGAAATATCAGGATATCTACGACCCTAAAAATTATCAATAATATTAGAATTATAAAACCGAATGGTTCTATTCTGCTATAGTGGTATGCAAGGTTCTCAGGAAGGATTCCCATCAGTATTTTACTGCCATCAAGAGGAGGAACAGGAAGGAGGTTAAAGACTCCTATGCCGATATTAAGAACAACTGTATATCTAAGCATCAATGCAAGGGGAACAAATATCTTTTCTGTTAAAGGACCAACACTTAAGTGCAACACAAATCCATAAATTATGGATGCGACTATTGCTATGATAAAATTAGCAAGGGGTCCTGCAATAGAGACCCACACCATATCCCTTCTTGGATTCCTGAAATTAAAGGGATTTACTGGCACGGGTTTTGCCCATCCAATGGTCTTTGTTATTATGAATACCAATGAACCTATTAGATCGAGGTGCTTTATTGGGTTGAATGTGAGTCTTCCCATCATCTTTGCAGTAGGGTCTCCAAGTTTATACGCAACGAGACCGTGGCTCAATTCATGGAATGTCACAGCAATCAGGATTGGCACTGTGAGTAGTGCTATGTCCCTCAAAAAACCTGTCATGTCGAGACTCATCATCTTAGATTCTCCTTCCTATATAACTTAACCATCTTTTTAAGATCAGACCCGCTCCATTCTTATCTAAGGGTTTATTGGATGAGCCACAATCAGGGTCCTGCACACAGGATGGACAACCATCCTCACATGTGCACTCTTTTATTATATCAGAAGAGATATTAAACCATCTCGATATACCTGAGATGGAATCCTTTAACATCCTTTTTGTGAGCCCAATCCCCCCTGGATATCCATCATATATAAATATCACGGGTCTGATACCTGATGGTGTCATCAATCTGTTATAGCTCAAGCCTCCGATATCTGATTTCTCTGCTACGGCAAAGAATGGTATCGATGCAATCAGTACATGTTCTACCGCATGGAGAGAACCCATGATCTCCGCACCATTTACAATAAGATAGTCTTCAAGATCATCCTCGCAGATTATCCATATGCCCTCAGTAAAAAATCTGTATTCAGGCATCTCAACAGATTCAACCGAGAGCACGGTACCATCGAAGAGCCTTCTTTTTTCGAAAGCCTTTGTCCTGTGCATTATGTTCAGTCTTCCCTGATAGATGGAGAGCCCTTCAGTGGATAATCTCTTTTCTCCCTCTATAATCTCGATTACCTCATGGGTAAGTGCCTTTGTATAATAAAGGACATCCACCTCCTTTATATATCTCTCTCTTAAAGAAATCTATGTCGATGACCCTGTACTGCCTGCCAAGATGCATATAAATTGCATCTCTAAAGGCATCTCTGTGAATCTTTAATTCGTCTATTTCACCTATCAACCTTCCATCCATATCCTTGATCTTGAATGGGGTTCCTGCTGTTCTTATCTCTGTATTCCTCTGTGGCATCCTGTATCTGGTGTAAATCATCCCTTTTTTTGAATAGAGTGTTCCTTTTTTTATTAATTCATCAATATACTTTCTAAAATCCTCAAAGGAGAATCCCTCTGATACGAACCTGATATCATATTCGTGGCCTCTTCTCTCTATGCCATTTTCAATCTTTAATGGAATCTCAGATGCTGCAGAGAGAATATGCTTCACAAGAATCTCTTCATTCGAGGGGTCTATTATGACCTCCTCTGCACCCTTTTCGAAGAATGTCTCAGGATGTCTCATAAAATACTGATCAAGACCATCCTTCAACCCAATAAAGAGTATTATAGAATCCCTTCCAGCCCTTCCAACCCTACCTGCCCTCTGGTATGTGCTCGCAACAGAACCAGGATAACCAACGAGTATACATGCATCAAGTCCTCCTATATCTACACCAAGTTCAAGGGCACTTGTTGTGATTACTCCAAGTAGTTCACCACTAAATAATCTCTTCTCGACTTCTCTCCTTTCCTGTGGCAGTAGCCCCGCCCTGTAGGGACTTATCAATCTCCTGAAGGATGATTCTTTTTCGATTGCCCATCGATAGATGAGTTCTGTTATTCTTCTCGCTTTCGTGAATACAATTGTTCTCAGTCCTGATTTAATGAGTCTTAAAAAGAGCTTTGTCGCTTCTGTATATGGACTATCCGAAGGATTGAGGAATATAAAGTGCCTTCCAGACCTCGGTGCACCGCTTTTTTCTACAAGGCTAAACTCCTCGCCCCACAATCTTTCTGCGAGTTCCAGAGGATTGCCTATTGTGGCTGAGCATGCTATTACCTGTGGTTTTGACCCGTAGTATTCACAGATTCTCTTAAGCCTTCTCATAATGTGGCTTACATGTGAACCAAATACCCCCCTGTAAGAGTGTATCTCGTCTATCACTATGTATTTCAGATTTTTAAAAAAGTCTTTCCACTTTTTGTGAAATGGATTGAGAGCAAGGTGTATCATGTCGGGATTGGTAAGAATTATGGATGGAGTATGTTCCCTTATTCTCTTTCTTTTTGAAGGGGGTGTATCACCATCATATACCTCTGCTCTCCTAACAGGCATCCTTGGATGTGAGAGAAGAGAGTCATCAATGTAAGGAGTACCGAGGGATGTAAAATAATCATTTATAGTATTCAACTGGTCCTGTTCGAGACCTTTGAGTGGAAAGATATATAGTGCCTTGCTCATTGGATCCGAGAGAATGGACTCAATCACAGGTATATGGTATATGAGGCTCTTTCCAGATGCAGTTGGTGTCATCACGACGACATTCCTACCCTTTCTTATCAACTCAATAGCCTTTGCCTGATGAGTATACAATCTCTTTATCCCCTTCTTCTCAAGAATGCTTCTTAATTTCCTGTTGATCTCTATCTCTGAATATTCAGGTGGAGATGGCAAAAAATATTTATGGCAGGTTATGAATTTGCCCAAGGCACTGTCTGTTTTAAGGAAATCGATAAAGTCTACTATCTCCAGACTCAAAACCCTCCATGGCCTTCATAAACTCCTGCTCCTATAGCCAAAAAACTTAATATCAAGATAAACCAGTGAAAGATATTTAACCGTGAAAATACCTTCTTTGTATCCATACTGAGTGGATCCCTGAAGATGACCTTGAATAGATTCTTCTCGAATATGAGTATCAAAGCGTAAAGAAGCCATGCAACAAGCATCATTGTAATGCCAAAACTCTTAAAGATAACAGACCACCTTTCCTGTAATGTAAGGATTATCGCCCCTGTCAAACCTGTGAGAACAACATATAATCTTGCCAGTTTCGCAAATCTATTCTCAACAGCCTGAAAGAATCTCACCTTCTCGAATGAATCCTCCATCCTCATAAGCATCGGGAATATAATTATCGTAACAAATGAGACACCGCCAATCCATAAAACTACTAAAATGACATGGATTATCCTCAATATACCTTCCATAACACCTCCATAAAGTAATTGCAATCTTGCATATTTAAATTTAACATAACATTAATCATCTTTTTAAGATATATCTGTGATTTTACTTTCTCCACTTTATTTACAGAAAAGATCGCAACTGGTGATTTAACCGCATTGATAAATATGGACGGAAGCGATGAAATTGTATCCTTGGGTATCTCGATAAACAAAATAGCAACAAATTTAAAAATCATGTTAGAAGGTATTAAATCTGTTTCTGATAGCATACCAATGGCTTCACAAAATATGGTTTTTTATAGCAAAATATTTTTAAAGTTTAGACATACATTTCTTTACCACCTTCTATTTTGCATGAGTGATTTGCTTAGTATGTATTCTTAAATCCAAAAACAGCCACAGAGGTCATCAGACCTCTTCTTTCCTCAAAATAAAATCTCTTTGAAATTAGATTAAGATTAAGCATTATTAAACCTCCTGAGTTTGTTTTCATAAACAAGGGAGAGTTCTTCACTCAATCGTTCAATCTCCCTTGAGAGGCTCACAATATCTATATGTTGCCTCAATGCTTTAAGATACTCCTTTGTTTTTTCATCCTCAGTAACCCTTAAAACTCTGTTTAATGGTGTATCTATCTCGTATTGACTTATGAATTTACCCCTCCACCCTCTTCCTGTAAGGCCTTGACCTCGTAAATCCTATCCCATTTTCACAAAAGAATCTTTCTACATGTCCATTTATAAATTCAGAACCATTGTCAGATAGTTGCCTTTTTTGCAATTATGAGGAAACAATATTCTTTTAAAGTGATTATTTTTGAGGAAACGCGTTACCTTGACAATTCAAGGGTCAAAATTTTATACTTTTATGTTATGGGTGCATATACTACTTACCATCCTCACAGATTAAGGAGAAAAAGAACACATGGCTTCCTCAAAAGAATGAGCACAAGAGGAGGCAGAAAGGTTCTCAAAAGAAGAAGGGCTAAGGGACGCTGGAGACTGACTGTTTAGTTTTTTGTCTTTTTACCATTTTGATTGAAAATTAAATGATGATAAGGAATCTATTTATAGGAGCAATTAGCCTTTACAGGCTATTACTGTCGCCTGTACTTCCCCATTCATGTAGATTTTATCCAACATGTTCTGAATACTCTATTGAGGCACTCAAGAGATATGGAGTTATTAGGGGCATCCTCCTCACAATCAAAAGAATCCTCAGGTGTAATGCATTCCATCCTGGTGGTTACGATCCAGTAAGATGATGGAAAAAAGAGCATTTATTGCCATATTGCTTTCCATAATCATTATTGTCCTCTATCAGTATTTTTTTATTAAGCCACCTTCTCAGCTTCCTGAAAAAAGATCTATCTCTCAGAAGGAAGAATTTCTTAAGGAAGAAAAGACCCCTGAGAAAGACATAAAGGTTGAGAAAAAGTTGCTTTCTTCTGTTCATACTTATGGTGAAGAAAAAGAGGTAAGTGTGGAAACTGATCTTTACTCAATGGTTATAAGCAGTAGATGCGCCTCCATTAAAAGTTTTGTTCTTAAAAGATATAATGATAAAGATGGAATGAGTGTACGGTTGCTTAAAATGCCTGATAATCTTCCTCTCTGCATTGGTGATAAGGATGGTTATCATCCTGAGATATATAACTTCAGGATTATAGGTAAGAATCTTACTCTCTCCTCCATCAATCCATCGGGAGAGATCTTATTCTCATATGATTCAGGTAGTGTAAGTATCAGAAGAACTTATAGATTTACTTATGATGATTATAGAATCATGATAAAAGACGAGGTGAAAGGTGTCAATGGTTACTGGGTAACACTTGGCGGAGATATCGGAATATTTGACAGAAGAGAGAGCTCTTTTCATGTTGGACCTGTCATTCTAAAAGATGTCGATAGACTTGAGTATGATGAAAAAGATATCAAAAATCATCAGCAGATTGTGCATGGAAGAATAAACTGGATAGCTCTTGAAGATAAATACTTCTTTTCCGCTATTGTTCCTCTTAAACCAGTAGATACAGCCATGGTCTTTATGAAGGAAAAGCCCATGGTCTCCCTAAGATTTGATCTCTCAGAGAATGAATATATATTTTATGCAGGTCCAAAAGAGCATGACAGGCTTAAGGCATATGGAGTTGGATTGGAGCATATAATAGATTTTGGATTCTTCTCGATCGTAGCAAGACCGATCTTTTGGATACTCAAAGGTATAAATAAGGTTGTGGGTAATTATGGTTGGTCAATTGTGATTCTTTCTATACTAATAAGAATACCCTTCACACCTCTCATTACCAAGGGTCAGAAATCCATGAAGAAACTTCAGGAACTTCAACCAAAACTCGAGGAACTGAGAAAGAGATATAAGGATGATCCAAAGGCTCTCCAGAGAGAGACTATGGAACTTTATAAAAGATACAAGGTGAATCCCCTCGGTGGTTGTCTGCCAATATTGATTCAATTGCCTGTATTCTTTGCCCTCTATAAGGTATTGAGTATCACAATTGAACTGAGGCAGGCACCATTTATCTTATGGATACACGATCTATCCCAGAAGGATCCATATTATGTTCTTCCGATCCTAATGGGTATAACGATGATTGTCCAGCAGGCAATCACTCCTTCAGGCGGAGATCCGAGACAGAAAAAACTCATGCTATTTATGAGTGGATTCTTTACAATCCTGTTTCTTTCGTTTCCAGCAGGACTTGTGCTTTACTGGCTCACGACAAATGTCTTAGGAATTATTCATCAGTATTATTTAAATACATTATTCAGACGCGAGAGTCGAGTCTGAATCTCTTAGCATATTCGATCTCTTCCTCGAGACTCTTTATCGAGCCCTTCAATCTTTCATGAAGAATCCCCTTTATAATCTTGGAGTATACAGGACCTGAAGGGATTTCAAGTTTCAGAAGCATCTTTCCTGTAATTTCAGGCTTTATCCTTCTCAGTTCCGTAAGATAAAGTGTAATCCATTTCTTTATCTCCTTATCCTCTGTTACTGCCATGCTAAGAAGAATCGATTCAAGAGATTGTTCATTAAGGATGGTGTAAATCTTAACATTATCATGCCCGGTGCTATGAAGTCTGTTTAATCTTTCTATTATCTCTTTAGCAGAGATTATATCCTTTTTCGCCTTATTTAAAAACCTCTTGTGGGGCGAAAACCTCTCGAGTGCCTTTTGGATAGAGTTATATGGTAGATTCCATAGAATTGTTATAAGCACAAGTTCATCTCTCATTATCTTCTCATTTATAAATGAGATATTAAACCATGCAAGGGTATTTTCGAGGTTTTCGAGGTTCTTTTTCAATCTCTGGTCAAAACTCAAAGAACTACTGAAGATTCTTAAAAGACCATATTCAGATATTCTCTTTACTGCCCTGAGAGGAGATACCTCATTGAATAGAAGTGAAATCTCTTCATAAAGTCTTTGAGACGAGAGTCTATCAAATAGGTTCATCTTTACAGAGGTCTTCATAAGACTCTCAGTATGTCTGTTTATCCTGAATTCAAATCTTTCTGAGAATCTTATTGCCCTTAATACTCTTGTGGGGTCCTCAACAAAACTCATATTATGTAGTACCCTAATAATCTTATCCCTGAGATCATTCTGCCCACCAAAAAAGTCAATAAGGATACCAAAGTCCTGAGGATTTAATTTTACTGCAAGGGTATTTATGGTAAAGTCCCTTCTGTAAAGATCCTTTTTTATTGATGAGAATTCGACCCTGGGCAGTGACGCAGGAGATTCGTAATACTCTGTCCTCGCAGTGGCAATATCTATGACTATATCTTCTGTAAATATCTTTGCTGTAGAAAACCTTTCATGGGTTTTTAATTTTGCATTAAGATCCTCCGCAAGCCTCTTTGCAAGGGTTATCCCATCTCCTTCTATCACTATGTCTATATCGAGATTCTCCTCTCCTCTTAGAATGTCCCTTACTGAGCCACCAACAAGATAGGCATTGTATCCAAGAGACTCTGCTATCTCTCCTGTCTTTATGAGTATGGTGTATATATTTTCAGGAAATCTCATCTTTATGAGTTCCCTGAGATTTCTATGCTGAGGTCTCGACTCCATAAGTGATACCTTTTCTAATCTCATCTTTCTTAAGGAATCCTCATACATGGTTCTTAGAAGATCCGTCCTTGTGATTACACCAACGAGTCTCTCATCCTTCATCACAGGCATAAATCTCTGGTTTTGCTCAACCATTATCTTCTCTATCTCTGATATGGGGGTTTCGGGTGTGACTGTAATAGGTTCAGTGGTGGCAAAGGTTATAACCTTATGTGTTCGAAAACCATGAAACAGTGCCTTCTCGACTGTCTCTCTCGAGATTAATCCAGCAAGTTTACCATGTCGTATGACAGGAAGGACATTTACACCGTATCTGGTCAAGGTCTTTTCTGCATCCTTTATGGTCATACTATGGTCTATTGTTATTGGTGGATATGTCATTATATCCTTTGCTGTTTTTTCTGTTCTGATAATCTTTTCGAGAAGACCAATGAGTTCAGTCTCTATCTCATCCATTCCCTTTCCCTTTACGATAGCTGATGATGCGTGAGGATGACCGCCTCCTCCAAGGTTTTTTAGTAATTTAGATACATCAAGTTCAGAGGCATTGCTTCTTGCAATGACAAGTACCCTTTCAGGTATCTCAACCATGATGATAATGGCATCTATCGCATCCATGTCCATTATTCTATGGGCAATATGCGCTATCTCCTCAATAAACTCTTCCCTTCTTGCCTTCGAAATCTTCACCATCACTCCCTTTATTGCATATTCTCTGGAATTCTCAAGCAGCTCATTTAGTAACTGGAGTTCTTCCCTGCTCATTGGTTTTTTAAGAAAATTAGAGAGAATATTTAGATTTGCCCCCTTTTTTATTAGATAACTGAGGGCAGTGGCATCCCTTTCTGTTGTGGATGGAAATGTGAGTGAGCCTGTCTCTTCATGTATTCCAAGGGCAAAGAGTGTCGCCTCAAGGGGTGTGATTGGTATATTCTTTTTCTGGAGCAACTCTACCATTATGGTGGTGGTTGCACCTGCATTTTCTATCACCTCTACTATGCCATTGATATCTCCCTTTTTATGGTGGTCATATAGATGAATCTTCACCCTTCCGATAAGTTCCTTTAATTCTCCTATTCTATCGGATGAACCTGTATCCACGATTATGAGGGTATCAATTGATTCTGACCTTATCTCCCTGTATTTTTTTATCTCCTTCAAGGGATTGAAGAGTTCTATAAAATTTCTCACCTTTTTTTCTGACGAACCTGGTAAGACTATAGTCCCTTCTGGATATAATTTTTTTGCAGCCACACATGAAGCAAGGGCGTCGAAGTCTGTATTTATGTGGGTTGTTATGATTAACACTGACCTAATCGCTTACCGTGATGAGATTTTTTCCCTTCTTTTTTGAGGTATAAAGGGCGTCATCTGCGAATGTGATGAGGTCATCCTTTCTTTTGATCTTTTTAGATGGAAAAGAAGATATTCCAAAACTCGCTGTCAGTGGTTCGTTGAGATTTTTGAATCTATGTTCAGTTATCAGTCTCTTTAATCTCATAGCCTCTGACACTGCTCCATTCATATCAGTATGCGGAAGGAGAATTATGAATTCCTCGCCTCCATACCTTGCAACGATATCTGTCTTCCTGACATTCCTTTTAAGTAATATACCGAGTTCATGGAGAATTTTGTCTCCAATCTGGTGTCCCATGGTATCGTTGATACTTTTAAAACCATCGAGATCAAACATTATACATGAAAAAGGTGTCATGTATCTTACCGCCTTTTCAAATTCCTCAGAAAGACGGTGGTACATGTAGCTGTAATTATAAAGACCTGTAAGATAATCAGTAATTGCGAGTCTTTCAATCTCCTTTTTTTCGTTCTTCAATTTTTCATATTTAAAGGCATTTAGGAGTGCACTTGCTGTAGCATTTGCTATTGTCTCAAGAAGTGAAATCTCTTCTTTATTGAATGTGTAACTTTTCTTAGATGTTCTCAAAAATAGTGCGCCAATTGCCTTTTTATTATATAATATTGGAATAACTATTATAGACTTGATTCCGAGCGGTGAGATCATATCCACAACATCTGACATGAGGGGTGATGTAAGGATGTTCTTTATTATGACAGTCCTTTTTTCAATAATAGCCTTCCTTATCTCAGGATATTTCTTCAGGTCTAATCTTATATTTTTGAGCCCAGGGTCTTCATATGTGGCGACAACTCTTGCCTTTTCACTGTCTTCAATTTTTATAATAGAGCATCTCGATACAGGAAGCACATCTGATATCTTTTTTACTGAATTGTAAAGTATCTCGAAGGTATCCAAGCTTGACTGAATGACTTTCATTATATCTATTGTCGTACGAAGAAGATCTATTTCTTTCTCAAGCCTTTTATGTTGTTCCCATGCTTTATACAGATTCTCGAGTTTATAAATAAAGTCCATTTTCTTATAAGGTGGAAGAATATAGTGGGTGATGGAGTATTCTGAGATTCTTGAAAACCCTCTCTCAGTATCCCTACCCACAATCACGAGTAACTCTGTATCTTTAAATCTTCGAACCACTTTTAATAACCCCTCCTCTATTACGAGAGGCAGGGGTCTTTTGTTGAAAGCCCCAACAAGGTCTTTTTCTGAAATAAAGTAAACTGCCTTATATCTCTTCTGGTTTTTTAAGGTGGTCTTTAAAAATCTCTGTATCTCTGGATTCTTTATGAATATATATAAATGTCTTACCATTTATATATATTATAGTTTAGAATTTTTTTTATTTCTACCCTATTGACAAAAATATATCCAATATGATAATAATTATTAGTTAATAATTATTCAAAATTTTTGTCTCCCTGTTGTAGTATAATTATGTGGAGACAGGAGGAGGAAAGATGAAAAGCAGGGCACAAGGTAGTAAAATAAAAAGACAGAAAAAAATTGAAAGGGTAAAGGTCTTACCTGCACCTCTTTTTTTAACATGCCCAAGATGTGGTGAAGAGGTAGAATTATGGTCGGGTGAGAATGAGACTATATGTTACTTCTGTAACTATAGACTCTTTAGAAAAGAGTTCACACTTCATTAAACCCTTTGGGTTTATAAAGATTTTATAATAGGAGGTTTTTATGGCGAGTAAAGAATTACTTGAAAGACTTAATGATGCAATAGCAAGGGAGATAGCAGTGAGTGTTCAGTATATGTGGCAGCATGTGATGGTCAAGGGTATCAATTCAGAATCAGTTGGAGGGATCTTTAAAAAGATAGCCATTACAGAGATGAAACATGCTGAGGCAATTGCTGAAAGACTCGATTATCTCGGAGGTATTCCAACGACAAAGCCAACTCCAATAGAGATTGGTAAGAATACAAGGGAAATGCTCGAGATCAATAAGAGGGCGGAAGAGGATGCTATTAAGTTATACAAAGAGATAGTAAAGATAGCAGAGAAAGAGGGAGATGTGGTTACAAAAAGGTTATTCGAATCTATTCTCAGTGATGAAGAGGAGCATCACAATCAGTTCTCCACACTCCTTGAGGATTAAATAAAACGGCGCAGGCTTAGCCTGCACCTTCATTGGAGGTTAGTATGAAGGCAGTTGAATTAAAGAATGGAATTTACTGGATTGGTGCAATAGACTGGGCAGTGAGAGATTTCCACGGATATATAACACCGAGAGGAACAAGTTATAACAATTACCTGATAATGGATGACGATATCACACTCCTTGATACAGTAAAACATGACTTTGCAGAAATAATGATAAAGAATATTAAATTTATTACCGAGCCATCTAATATTAAAAATATAATTATTAACCATATAGAGAATGACCATGCATCGAGCCTCGACAGGATAATGGAACTTACACCCCGTGCCACGATATATATTACAGAAAGAGGTAAAAAAGGGCTCGAAAGGTTCTTTGATATATCTAAATGGAATATAAAGACCGTAAAGACAGGAGATACCCTGAAGATAGGTAAAAGGACACTCCTTTTTATTGAGACACCAATGCTTCACTGGCCTGACTCCATGATGACTTACATAAAAGAAGATAAGATATTGATAAGTCAGGATGCCTTTGGACAGCACATCGCAACATCCGTTAGATTCGATGATGAGTATGTGAGTTGTGAATCTGTATCAGAACTTGAAGATGGCGTAATAGATTATTATGCAAATATACTCATGCCATTTGGAAACCTCATTAAGGCAAAGATAGCAGAACTTGAGAAACTTGGTATCGAAATAGAGATGATAGCGCCAGACCATGGAATAATATGGAGGCAGAATCCCAAAAAAGTTATCCAGATGTATCTCGATATGGCTAATGGAAAGGCTAATCTTTCAGTAGCGATTATTTATGATACAATGTGGCACAGCACAGAACATATGACCCTTCCTATTATGCAAGGGATCAGGGATGAGGGAGTTGATTGCAAGATTATCAAATTAAGGGCAACACCCATGAGTGTGGCAATAAAAGAATTCTGGAAGGCAAGAGGGTCTCTCATAGGCACCCCAACGCTCAATAATATAGTCTTTCCATCCATTGCAGAGTTTCTTACCCATCTGAGAGGACTTAGGCCAAAGAACCGTATAGTCGGGGCATTCGGAAGTTATGGTTGGGGAGGTGGTGCACTTAAGGAGACATACGAAGAATTCAAAAAAATGGGGCTCGAGATATTCGAACCAGGTCTTGAGGTCATGTACAGGCCATCTCTTGAGGATGAAAAAAGGTGTTATGAATTTGGAAAAGAATTTGCAAAGAAGGTAAAAGAATATCATCAAAGATTTTAAGGAGGAATCTATGGTTTGGAGATGTAGTGTATGTGGTTATGAATACGATGAATCACAGGAAGGGACTCCCTTCGAAAAATTACCTGATGACTGGAGGTGTCCTGTGTGTAATGCCCCAAAGGACGCCTTTGAAAAGATTTCATAGGAGGTGAATCATGTCAAAGACAGAAAAAAATCTCTTAGAGGCATTTAGCGGCGAATCACAGGCAAACAGAAAGTATATCGCCTTTGCAAAGAAGGCAGAGGAGGAAGGATACAGACAGGTTGCCAAACTCTTTAGAGCAGCAGCAGAGGCAGAGACTATACATGCCATAAATCACTTAAGGGAACTTGGCATGATAAAGAGCACAAAAGAGAATCTCGAATCTGCAATAAATGGTGAGACATATGAATTCCAGAAGATGTATCCACAGATGATAAAGGATGCAGAAAGTGAAAGCACGTCAGGTGCAAAGAGGAGTTTTGATTTTGCAAATGAAGTTGAACAGATACATGCTGAGTTATACAAAAAGGCCCTTGAAAACCTTGGCAAGAATGAAGAGGTAGATTACTATGTCTGTCAG